>Ga0209491_10010417_pt1 | contig 11177 bp, 13 predicted proteins | sample BON02_FD_187213 | JGI IMG/M metagenome (GOLD analysis project Ga0209491, IMG submission 187213) | Freshwater microbial communities from Lake Bonney liftoff mats and glacier meltwater in Antarctica - BON-02 (SPAdes) (version 2) | ecosystem: Environmental > Aquatic > Freshwater > Ice > Glacier...
CTCTCTCAGACAGAACGGGGTTTGGTGAATTAATATAGAGGTGCCCTAAACACGGTGCATAAGGGAAAACGATAGGACGATAAGGCAACTTAGTTTTTACCTGAACCGCGCCAATCAGGAGAAAGTGTCGCATTTCGAGAAACGCTGCTGCGCAGATCAAACCAGCATGTCAAAGCCCTGGGCTTCAACGCTGACGAAGGTCTGTGTGAATTCCGCGACGCAGCGATAAAAATCAGCCTGCGGATTATGGCTGACCGCTTCGCACAGCGCCGCCACCCAGGGCTGAAGATGTCGGGTAAAAAATTCGCGTTGTCGCGTCAGGTTGGCAACGGCTACGTCGTCGCCCGCAATCAGGTAACGCATGACCTCGCACAGGTAGGCGACATGGTCTTCGGTCTCAGGCATACCTTCATCACGCGCCAGACCCAGCTCCTCCAGATCGGTACGCAGGGCAGCCAGCGGTTTTTCGTTCAAGAAACCGCTGAGGTAGTGGGAGCCATACAGATAGACCTCGGGCTTGCCGACACCGCCAAACAGCGCATCGTATTCCCGCGCCATGTTCTCGGGGGACAGCCTGCGGGCGGCGGCAACAAGTTCACCCCAGGAGGTTTCAAGCAAGGCACCGGCCGCAGGCGCTTCGGTCACGGCCACCCGAATGTTGCTTATCAGTTCTGCCATCGGCGGTGCGTAATATAGCGCGGACAGCAAACCGTAGACTTCCGCGCGGGCGGTTTCTTCGTCCAGTGTGGACGGCACGAGTTGGGCTTGCAGGGGCATGAGGAATTAAGTGTTTAGCGGATGTCGGTGATCTTAACTTCGTCGGGGGCCGAGTAAATGTCGATGACACGGCAGTCCCCGCACATTTTCAGCCGCTCGAGCGCCGCGCCTTGGAACATCGAATGCCCGCCCAGCTTGCCGAGCATGGATTCGATCGCCTTGAGCGTGCCAAAAGGCTTGTTGCAGCGGATGCAAGCATAGGGCTGCATCTCGTTAAGCACGCGTGCCTCCTTGCGTTGCGGTGTCAGCAGCAGGCGCGGTTGCAGGGTAATGGCATCTTCCGGACAGGTCGTGGCGCACAGGCCGCATTGCACACAATTTTTCTCGACAAATTTGAGCTGGGGAAGCTCGGGGTTGTCCTGTAGGGCGTTGACCGGACAGGCACTGACGCAGCTCAGACACAGCGTGCAGGTGTCTTTGTTGATGACCAGCGTTCCAAACGCCGAACCCTGTTTGGGCAGTTCAATCGCTTCTGGCAAGGCGGCAGGTGCGTGGGTTATCAAATGGTCCAGTGCCAGATCAAGCGTGCTGCGCTTTTCCTGCACTATCGCAAAGCGTGCTGCGCTTGAAGGCAGCGTAGGCCGGGATCGGCCAAGGGCTTGCAGGCTGGCATCCAGACTCGTGACAGCCTGGGCACCGCCCCCGCTTTGAGCGCGCAGCAGATGAAGGTGAACACCCGTATAGCCCAGGCCGTTGAGAATCGCTTGGGCCACCCGCATCTGGTCTTCCAGGCCATCCAGATAAGCCGGCGCTTCCTCGTCCGTAACCAGCACGGCCACCTGTGCGGCACCCAATGCGATGGCACTCAACCAGACGTCCATGCCCAGACTGGCGGTGTGAAACAGGGCTTGAGGAATGACATTGGCAGGCACACCGCGCACGGTTTTTTGCAACTGAGCGGCGCGGCCCAGGGCTTCCACGGCCTGCTGGCCGCGGCCCTGGCTGTGAAACAGCAGAACCGGGTGCGCGCCGCCAGCTTTGACGTAAGTCGAAAGCAGGGTCTTGAGCCGCACGCCCTGCTCGCTGGCACGGGGATAAGCGTAAGTCAGTGCACCCGTCGGGCAGACCGTGGTGCAGGCGCCGCAGCCTATGCAAAGGTTGGGGTTGACCTTGATTTGCTTGAGGTGTTTGTCGCTGCTAATAGCTTGCGCCGAGCAGATCTCCACGCAGGCATTGCAACCGACGGCTTCGTTGCGGCTGTGCGCACAAATATTTTGTTTGTAGGTAAAAAACTTGGGCTTTTCAAACTCACCCACCATGTCGCGCAGCTTGACTACCGTGGTCAAAAAACCCGGCGAAGCCAGGCCCAAAGCAGTCAACGAAAAGCTCTTTCCCGCTGGTCGAGTTGCATCTTCAAATGAAAAAGTTTTAGACATCAGTTAAGGCTTTCAAATGCGCTGCCATTCCACTTTGCAGAACCACGAGCCGTTTGATAAACCGTATTGGTTTTGAGCTGTGCTTTGCTGACTGGCAACTTCTGAACATCTATTTGTTCATGTTTTATAGATTCATTTCCAACGGTAACTTTGTCGGTTAAACCTACTTTTGTACCTAATTCGTTTACCATAATTCCATTGATTGAAACTGCTCCAGAAACAATTAACGCATCAGCTTCTATTTTTGAACAAACTCCAGCATTGACAATATAACGGTTTAATCGCATTGGGTTTAATCGCATTGAACCATCATTTGCGCCCTGCTCAATCGAAACTTGAGCGTCTTTGCCTGCCGCACCCCATGAAAAATAACCCTGCGGAGGCGCATGCAATGTCACCAAGGGCTTGAGGCCCAGATCAAGCACCAGATCGAAACGCTCGTTAAGGGTTTGCGCAGGCCGGCTGAAGTCAATCGCACCGGCCGCAGCGCAAGCAGTCACGCAGGCTGATTGGGTTGGTTTGCAGCGATTCATGTCAACCTGGTAGTCGAGGCCGATCGCGCCTTCGGGACAAGCGGCCAAGCAGGCGTTGCAGCGCGTGCACAGGTCCAGGTCAATCGGGTTATCGCGCTTCCACGTCAGCTCAAAGGCTCCCAGCCAGCCGTTGAGTTGCAGCGCACTACCGCTGATGACAGGGTATTTTCGCTCTTGGTCAGGTGGAGCCGATGCAGCGCCGGGCGACACGCCCTGCGAAAAAATCGTCACATCCAGCACGTCTGCCACCAGCGCAGCCACCTGCTCTGCCTGGTCAAGCTCACCCACAATCAGCAGTCGGCCGCCGCTTTTGTAGGTGACAGTGGCCACCGGCTCGGGGTCGGGTAGACGCGCGGCGGCCAGCAGCGCCGCAATTTTTGGCATGGCGCTGGAGGCGTCTTTGCTCCAGCCACCGGTTTCGCGAATATTGACAAACTTGACAACCGAAGTCACGCCTTCGGTCTGCTGCGCCAGTGCTGAAAAGAGACGCTTCTCCTGGGTGCAAGCCACCACGACGTCCTCGCCGGATTGAAGTGCCTTCTGGAACGCCGCGGTTTCACGCCGACACAGCGTCGAATGCAGCGTCAGATTTTCATTGAGTGCAGCCCCCAGCGTCCGGGGATCTAGGGGCATGGTCTGGTTGCAGTTGCAAATGAGGGTGGGCATGGTATTTTTGGCTGGTACCGGCGTCGGTCACCAACTCGGTTTGGTTGAAATTTTCAGGGCTAATGGGGTTATTCGCAGCCATCACCTACTGGAGCATTGGCTACTCCAGCTTGATCTCGCCATCGAACTTGACGCTAAGTTGCAACGCCGGGATTTCCAGGGTTACCTGCGCCGGAAACGTCTCGTTGCCGGCAATGATGTCGTCGGCGATAGCCTTCGTCACGGCCTGCTCTATGTCGCGTTGCGCGGTGACCCCGACCATTTTCAGAAATTTGCGAATGCTAATGTTAAAAGTTTCTTCGTTCATAAAGTCTCCTGGTTAGATTTTCATTACGTGCGGCGCACAGCGTCCGGGGCTGAAGCGGCATGGTCTGGTTGCAATCGCAAATCAGTGTCGGCATGGCTTTCTTGGCTGGCGCCGGAGTCGGTCAGGGACTCGGGCTGGCTGGACTGTTCGGAATAAATCGGTTGCGGGCTGGTTGGATCCAGATTGTCATCCGACTGTGCCACGGTTTCAGCCGTGGGCTTATTCGCACTTTCACGCGGTAAAGCGGCCGTGCCGCGCTGTTTTTTGGCGTCATCGTCGGCGTCGAACAAATTGAGAAACTTCGCACCCACCATCTGCCGGAGCATGGACTCGGGGATAGGGTCGAACTTGGAATAGTCGTCAATGTAAATATCCAGTCCGTCCATCACGTTGAAATGCGGGTCGGCAAACAGTTTTTTCATCGCGGCGTTGCGCACCTCGGGCCCGACATCGCTGGTCATGAAAGGTTTGAAATCGGAGTCTTGGGTCAGCAGCTTCACGTCGTCGAGTGACAGCAGCTTTTTTTCGGGCTGCTCTGCCACATCGGCTGCGACCGGTGCGGTTGCAGCCGGGACTGCCAGCGGCGTGTTGGGGCTTGCGCCATCCTCCACCCAAGGCGGCGCAGTTGCGCGAGCCGGCTCGTCAAGCGGCTTGCCCTGCAGGGCGTCCGTCTTGCGCCGCGCCCAGCGACCCAGAAATCCACTGGCCTCTTCAGCCATGGCCTCCTCCGCCACCGAATTTTTTCTCGGTACTCACCCGCGCCGGGTTACCGAACCTGTCTTGCAGCGTCTTGAAACTTTCCGGGCGTTGGCGGCGCTTGACTTCGAGCACGTAATGGGCATCGACAAAAGCCTGCAGCCACTCGACCACGTCGCGCGGTGCCGCCACCTGTTCCACGGTTTCCTGCGCGTCCAGCCAGCGGCCGGCGTCGTGGTAACTCAGCGTGACGATTTGCGGAACGGCCACCGGCTCGTCGGCCAGCGCGGCCTCTTCTTCCATGCGCCAGACCACCCAGAAACAGGGCTGCTGCGTGGTCACATTGAGGTAGTAGCCTTCCGCATCGGTGGTCAACAGCTCAACCTTGAAGCCGGGATGCAACCAGCGTTCTTCGCTCTCGTCCTTGAGCAGCAAGCGCGGCTGCGCGCCAAAGCTGTCCTCGTTCGGCACGACGTCGGCCAAGACCCAGCGCCAGGGCTGCCATGCGTTGGCTATGCGCTCACGCCGCATGACAACCGCCACCGCCACGCAGGGGCGATGGATCGCGACGTCCGGGCCGGAAGACTGCAGCAGAAAATCAGACATGGCCGAAGTGTACGGTGGTCTTCATAGCCCTGCCGGCGTGACTTTTTTGCCCCTTGCCTCAGGTGTTCTTGCTGATCGTGATCGACGGGAACTTGGCGGAAAAGTCTTTCGCCTTGGCGGCAATGGTGATCGCCACCTGGCGCGCCACGGCCTTGTAGATGCCGGCCACCTCGCCATCCGGGTCGGCCACGACGGTCGGTCGGCCGTTGTCGGCCTGGAGACGGATCTGCATGTCCAACGGCAGCGCACCAAGATAGCTCATGCCGTACTCGGCCGCCATTTTTTTGCCTCCGTCCTGGCCAAAAATATGCTCGGCATGCCCGCATTGGCTGCAAATATGCACCGCCATGTTTTCGACAATACCCAGAATTGGCACGCCGACCTTCTCGAACATCTTGATGCCTTTTCTGGCATCCAACAACGCGATGTCCTGCGGCGTGGTGACTATGACCGCACCGGTGATGGGCACGCGCTGGCTCAGCGTGAGCTGGATGTCGCCGGTGCCGGGCGGCATATCGACGATCAGGTAGTCCAGGGCTTTCCAGTTGGTCTGGCGCAGCAGTTGTTCCAACGCCTGGGTCGCCATCGGGCCGCGCCAGATCATGGCCTCGTCCTGCGCCACCAGAAAACCAATCGACATCACCTGAATGCCGTAGTTCTCCATCGGTTCCATGTTTTTGCCGTCCGCACTGTCGGGCCGGCCCTCGATGCCCATCATCATGGGCTGGCTGGGGCCGTAAATGTCGGCATCGAGCAGGCCGACACTGGCGCCCTCGGCGGCCAGCGCCAGCGCCAGGTTCACGGCGGTGGTGCTTTTGCCGACGCCGCCCTTGCCGGAGGCCACGGCCACGATGTTCTTGACGCCGGGTAGCAGTTGCACACCGCGTTGCACGCTGTGGCTGGCGATCTTGAAGCTGACGTTGACGGAAACGTTGCTCACGCCGGCCACGCCCTTGACTGCTGCGATCAGCAGCTTGCGGATGCCGGCGAGCTGGCTTTTGGCCGGGTAACCCAGTTCCACGTCAAAAGACACGTCGTCGTCGTTGACTTGCAGGTTTTTAAGTGCCTTGGTGCTGACAAAATCCTTGCCTGTGTTTGGGTCGAGTACGCCTTGTAAGGCGGTCAAGAGCGCCTGTTGTTCTACAGCCATGGGGGAAAGTCTCCGATTGAATCTGTCAAGTCTAACGCCGCGAGATAAACACAGGGGTCATGGGGGATTGCTGGCGATAGGGGTAATCCGCAGCAGGATGACCACGGTCTCGCCAATCCGGTAAATTACGGGCACGGAAGCCCTATGACTGAAAAAGTAATATCCCTTGCAGACAACCGGTACGCGGCGCGTATGCCGCATATCCCCGACCAGCTGTCGGCCCCCACCGGCCTACTGAGCGACACCCTGGGCCGACCGCTACGCGATTTGCGCATCAGCGTCACTGATCGCTGCAACTTTCGCTGCAGTTACTGCATGCCGAAGGAAATATTTGACAAGGACTACAAGTTTTTGCCTCAAAGCTCGCTGCTGAGCTTTGAGGAAATCACCCGGCTGGCGCGGATTTTTGTGGCCCACGGTGTTGAAAAAATCAGACTGACGGGTGGCGAGCCTTTGCTACGCAAGCACCTGGAGGTGTTGATCGAAATGCTGGCCAGACTGCAAACACCCGAAGGCCAGCCGCTGGACATGACGCTGACCACCAATGCATCGGTGCTCGCCAAAAAGGCTCAATCGCTCAAGGATGCCGGGCTGCAGCGCGTCACGGTGAGCCTGGACAGTATGGACGATGCCATCTTTCGCCAAATGAACGGTGTGGACTTTCCGGTGGCCGATGTGCTCAAGGGCATTGAAATGTCGCAAAAAGTGGGCCTGTGGCCTATCAAGGTCAACATGGTGGTCAAGCGCGGCGTCAACGATACCGAGATCCTGCCCATGGCACGGTACTTCCGCCATTCCGGTGCGGTGCTGCGCTTTATCGAATATATGGACGTGGGTGCCACCAACGGCTGGCGCATGAACGAGGTGCTGGCCTCAAAGCAAGTGATTGAACGCATCAACGCCGAGTTTCCTCTGGTTGCCATCGACCCGAACTACATCGGTGAAACTGCCGAGCGCTGGCGCTATGCCGACGGTGCCGGCGAAATCGGTGTGATCAGCAGCGTCACGCAGGCCTTTTGCAAAGACTGCACCCGGGCCCGGCTATCGACCGAAGGCAAGCTATTTTTGTGCCTGTTTGCCAGCCAGGGACATGATCTGCGCGCCCTGCTGCGGGGCGGCATCGCCGACGACCAGATCGCGGCGGCGGTGGGCCAGATTTGGCAGGCACGTACCGACCGTTATTCGGAACTGCGCTCCGCCCAGCCCGCAGATGCCGACCTCACAGAACTCGGCGCGCTCTCCAAGTTTTTATCAAAGCGGGTTGAAATGAGCTACATCGGCGGTTGATACCCGCTTCCATTCATCCTGGTTTATTTTCAGAAAGTGAGGCCCCACCATGGCAGGTCTTCAAGCCGGGGCACCGACCCCTACGGCATTAACAGTGCACAGCCAGTCCCGTAGTCTCGAAATTTCCTTTTCAGACGGCACCGAATTCAAGATTCCGTTTGAGTTGATGCGTGTTTACTCACCGTCCGCAGAAGTGATGGGCCACGGGGCTGGGCAAGAAATATTGCAAGTCGGCAAGCGTGAAGTGACTCTGGTCGATTTGGAGCCGGTTGGCAATTACGCCGTTAAACCAGTTTTTTCCGATGGCCACGACACCGGAATTTTTTCCTGGGACTTCCTCTACGGGATGGGCCAAAACCAGGACATGCTGTGGGCACGCTATCTGCAAAATATGGCCGATGCGGGCGCCTCGCGCGATCCCATACCCGGCTTTGAAAACAGACCCAAGAGCAAATAAATATGGGCGATTATTTCGCCATAGACCGGGGCGACATCGATACCACCGCCATGCGCATGGAAGATGCGCCGCGCAGCGAGGTGTTCGGCGCCATCTGGCAGCTCGCCCATGCCGCCGCTGAGGGGTTATTGGGGTCAGACACCAATTTCGCTGTAGTGCAAGCACTGCACCCTACGGGCGAGCCAAAGGCTAGTCGAATTTGGGCTCTGACCCCAATAACCCACGCCTAATCCCCTATCGATCTGAAAATGGAATACGCCATGCCGCGCGTGCTATTGCTGCTCCCCGTTGCCAGCTACCGCAATCAGGATTTTCTCGACGCTGCGCAGCGCTTGGGCGTGCAAGTCATCAGCGCCGCCGACCACTGCCACCAACTCGCCCCGCAGCAGGGTTTCAGTCCCATCCTGTCCTTGCATTTCGACCAGCCCGAGGCGGCTGCCGCGCAAGTACTCGCATCCTTGGGGCGACGCGTCGATGCGGTGCTGGCGGTGGACGACGCGGGCCTGGAGCTAGCTGCCTTGCTGCGCGAAAAACTCGGCCTGCCGGGTAACTCCCCAGTGTCGGTGCTGCCTACCCGGGACAAACTGGCCTTCCGCCATTTGTTGCGGAAAAACGGGCTTAACTGTCCGGCGTTTCACCACATCGCCAGCCAGCGGGACGCGCCTGCACTGGCAGCGCAATTAGGCTACCCAGTGGTGATCAAGGCACGCCGCTTATGCGCCAGCCGAGGCGTGATTCGTGCTGATCATGCCGAAGATTTTTTACAGCAAGTGCACCGTGTCAGCCGCATCCAGTCCAGCGCCGACCGCGATGCCAGCGCGCTTGGCCTGATCGTCGAAAGCTTCATCCCCGGCAGCGAACACGCCCTCGAAGGTCTGCTGGAAAACGGCCAATTGCGCGTGCTGGCGCTCATCGACAAGCCCGACCCGTTGGACGGCCCGTATTTCGAGGAAACCATTTATGTCTCCCCATCGCGGCTGCCCGCAGATCGCCAACAGTCCATCGCCAACAGCGTGCAACGCGCCTGCGCCGCCGCTGGGCTGGTAAGCGGCGCTATCCACGCCGAAATGCGCTTGAATGATGCCGGCGTGTGGCTATTGGAAGTCGCCGCACGCTCCATCGGCGGCCTCTGCGGGCGCATGTTGCGCCAGCGCCTGAACATGACGCTGGAAGAACTCATCCTGCGTCATACCTTGGGGTTGCCAATTGCCCTGCCCGCGCGTGACGACGCGACCGGCGTGATGATGATCCCGGTGCCCGCGCGCGGCATTTTTCTGGGTGTACACAAGCTCGAAGCTGCGCTGCAAGTTCGCGGCATCAGCGACATCCAAATCACCGCCAACCCAGGTCAGCTGATTGCACCGCCGCCAGAAGGCGCGAGCTACCTAGGCTTCATTTTCGCGCAGGGACTGTCGCCCGATGCGGTTGAATCCAGTCTGCGACTAGCGCACCAGCGGCTGGTCTTCGACATCCAGACGGTGGAGTTTTTGGGGTCAGAGCCCAAATTCGCCGAGCCTACGGCTCGCCCGGAGGGCGCGGTGCGATGCACCGCAGCGAAATTGGTGTCTGACCCCAATAACTCCTCAACATGACACTGGATTCGCAAGACCTGAAGAAAATTGCCGACCTTACGCTGGCGCATTACAACCAGCGGGCCACGGCATTCTGGGAAGGGACGCGCCATCACAACGTCACCCCGAACATCGCGATATTGTTGCAATATATCGAAGCTCAAGCGCCATTCACGATCCTCGATTTTGGCTGTGGACCGGGGCGCGACCTCAAAGTATTTTGCGAACTCGGGCACATCGCAGTAGGTTTGGACGGCAGCGCGCGCTTCGTCGACATGGCACGCGCGCACAGCAGCTGTGCAGTTTGGCAACAGGATTTCTGCAAACTCGATTTGCCGGACAAGCATTTCGATGGCCTCTTCGCCAACGCCAGTTTATTTCACTTGCCCAGCCAGGAATTGCCGCGCGTGCTACTGGAACTACACGCAACCCTGAAAACTGGGGGCGTGTTGTTCAGCTCAAACCCGCACGGCCATAACGAAGAAGGCTGGTCCGGCGGGCGCTATGGCGCATATTACGATCTTCAAACTTGGCAGCGCCATATGTCAGATGCAGGATTCGTTGAGTTGACTCACTATTACCGTCCCGATGGCCTAGCGCGCAATCAGCAGCCTTGGCTGGCGAGCGTCTGGCGCAAACTCAAGCGACCTTGAGCACGCTGTCGTCCAGATGCGTCTCGAACAGCAGCCGTTCCTTGCCGGTCAACAGCAGGAAATGCTTGCCGCTGCAGCGCGTTAGCAGCGACATACCCAGTCGCTCTGCCACCATGTGGCCCATCTGCGTGGTACCCGAGCGAGACAGCAGGAATGGAATACCCATCTGCCCACCCTTGATCACCATTTCGGAGGTCAGACGGCCGGTCGAGTAGAAAATTTTGTCTTCTCCACTTATCTCGTCGAGCCACATCCTGCCGGAAATTGCGTCCACCGCGTTGTGGCGGCCCACATCTTCAATAAAATAAACCAGCTCGCCATGCGCAGTAAATAATGCGCAGCCATGAACCGAGCCGGTCTGTTTGTAAGTCGACTGCTGGGTACGGATCGTATCGACGATTTTATACACCACCGATTGCTGCAGACGCGCATCCGGCGGTAGCACGATGGAATCGACTTCATCCATCAAACCACCAAACACCGAACCCTGGCCGCAACCGGTAGTGACCACCTTCTTGGACGTTCGCTCTTCAATGTCCGCAATGCCGTGATGGGTCGTAACAGCGACTGCATCGACGTCCCAATCAACTTGCACTGAGGCGATATCTTCAATCGATTTAACCAGCCGCTGGTTGCGTAGATAACCCAGCGCAAGCATTTCAGGCGCACCGCCAAGTGTCATCAAGGTCACCAGTTCACGCTTATCGACATACACCGTCAGTGGCCGTTCTGCAGGAATTGAAATCGTTGACACCCGACCACGCTCATCGACTGCTTCGACATCGTGCATCAAGTTGGCAGAGGCGTTAGATAGGATCGGCCGATAGTTCATCGTTGACAGTATGGCATTTTTGTCGCCCTGGAGTTATTCGGGTCAGACACCAATAACTCTACGTGCCATAGCCCACCGCCACGGCAGGCTCGCCGCCGCGCCGGATCGCGACGGCGCAGTACTTGAACTCGGGGATTTTACCGAACGGGTCCACCGCGTCATTGGTCAACAGGTTGGCCGCTGCCTCGTAATAGGCAAAGGGAATGTAGACAGCGCCTTGAGGCGTACCGTCGTCTCGGCGCACATGAATGGCAAGCTCACCACGG
>Ga0209491_10010422_pt1 | contig 11173 bp, 5 predicted proteins | sample BON02_FD_187213 | JGI IMG/M metagenome (GOLD analysis project Ga0209491, IMG submission 187213) | Freshwater microbial communities from Lake Bonney liftoff mats and glacier meltwater in Antarctica - BON-02 (SPAdes) (version 2) | ecosystem: Environmental > Aquatic > Freshwater > Ice > Glacier...
ATTGACGCAAACATCACTTTAGTGGACCAGAAAAGAGCGCAAATTATTCGGGTGTGGCCTACCAAGGGCGACATGCGCGGAGGAACCCGAGTGGTGATGGAGATTCGCAACTTTGCCGAAGTATCTGTGTCTGATGAAATAACTGTCCGTTCTCCTCAGGGACTGACCAGGGCACTGCGTTTGGAGCACACAGATAAAAGTATTCTCATAGAATTCGAAACCTTACCGCTCGAAGCGTCGCAGTGGCATTACCATGCAAATGTCACGAAAGGCACCACACTGCAAATCTCTCCGTTTGGAAACCTGGACGATGTTTCGGCTCCTCGTTTTGCATTTGAATATCTACCGTCTGAACCTTCGCTTGAATTTGTTGTGCCTATGCATACATCATTGTCCGGCGGACAAGTTCTCATCATGTCTATTTCGTCTGTGCCAATTACCGTTCAAGTCTCTGACTTGAACATAATGGTCGGCGCGTTGGCAGCTCCTATTGTCGGAATCTCCTACCAGTCGGTTGACTTACAAGGTCCAAGCACGATTACAGACGACCAGGGAGTGTCCACAGCCACTATTCAGTTCGTTGCGCCTGCTCAACAAAAGATTGGACAGCACACAGTCACCCTGCATGGATTGTCTGTCCCAATCACAGGTCGCTTGAACTACACCAACTTGCCAGAGCCAGCCTTCATTGGTGCCAATCCCAAGGAAGGCGCCCTTGAAGGCGGCTGGCAGCTGTGGCTCGGTATTACAGGCATGGAAGCCGAACCATTCAATATGAGTAATCTTAGAGTAAATGTAGATGGCATAGCTTGCCCTGTTATGGCCATTGACATCACAGATCAAGACCCTGGTTCTTTCTCAATTCGCATCGTGGCACCACCCCACAAATCTGGCGTTGCGTCACTCAAAATCTTCGTAACAGCTGAAAATGCTGCAAGGACGTCCCGGGTTTTGGCAGTTGGTAGTGTTCTGTACACCATGGTGGGATCTTTGACGGTGGATGCCGTACATGTTCCTGTTATCGTGCCGGGTGCCTCCGAAATCATCTCTCTGGTTTTAAAGGACGTGTGGAGCACTTCTTCTGTATCTGACATTTCAGTCTCACTTAGCGGAGTTGCGTGCAGACCCCTGCGGATTGTGCACAATGGTGTTTCTGATGCTGTCCTGTCCTTCGAGGTTGCAAAACTTCCGACGCGAGGCATGCAGCAAGGTCTCATAAGTCTTTCTCGAATCAACTCAACCACTTCATTTGCCTCCTTCGAGGTGTATCTGAAGAATTCTTTCGAAAACTCAGCGTCTGCCTCAATTCGGCGCGTCACATCTTCCAGCACTGATGCTTCGGGTGGATCTTTGGTGAGCATTGCCATCGAATGGGCTGCAAAGATGCCTTCTACTCTGACAAGCACAGATTTGCTTGTTTCTTTTGGTGATTACCCTGCTGCTTCTAAAAAGGTTCTGGGTGTGACGCAGGATGAAACTGAACTCGAGGTCGTCTCGCCAGCATCAGCGTGCAACGGCGCATGCACTGTTATCGTTACGGTGAGGTTGATATCAGATCCTTTGATTTCAGCAAGTTTTCCCTTCAGCTACCAGAGTCCTCAACCAAGGGTACGAGCGGTGCAACCAAAAACGGTTTCTCAAAGTGGCGGACAGAAGGTCACGGTTGTAATTGAGAACGTAGAAAACGTCAACGGAGCGACTGCCCTGCAAATCTATATCGATGGACATACTGTAGATCGCCAGACTACCACAATCTTGTCTATGATGGGTTCGCACGCTACCATTCGCTTTGTCGTGCCTCCGCTTACTACGTTCGGCAAACTCACATGCCATATTGTGCCGATCATGCAGCAAAACAGCACCACGGTCTTTACGTTACAAGTCATGCCCGCAAAAGAACCATACGTGATCTCCATCTGGCCGAGAACAGTGGTAGCAGGAAAGCCATGCACTATCGACCTCGTCATAGCACACTATCCTATTTTTCCTATCGGGAGCTTTGATCTCAACTATATCGATATTTCTGGTCCCGAAACACCTGTACTAATGGTCGATGGCCTGCAGATGCCATTTAGCTTAGCAAGAATTGTGAGGGGGGGCTACTCAAAGAACGCCACCTCCCAAATCCGCTTTGACGTCACTGTGCCATCGGCTGGTCGAAAGACAGCCACACTCTTCGCACGCGACAGCATGTTGCTAGACTTCCAGCTTGATGTGTCTGACGTAGACGTGGCAACTGTGGAAATGGTTGATCCCCCCCAGGGACCTATGGCTGGTTCCGTGACGACAATTCACTTGTCCGCCTTCCACTACACGTTAGCTGCGGATATTGTTGTAGTCGTCGAGGGACAAGTCGCAAAAATACTGCAAATGGCGTCATCATCACACTTGACAAGCATCACTGTTTTGATGCCTACCGTATTCAAAGCTGGACCTGCAAGTGTGCACGTGTCACATAATTCTGCTACCCCAGCTGTAGTCCACTTTTATTTCGTGTATGTGGAACCTTGCAACATCGATGCTGTCTGTGCAGCGTTTGACCTTGTGCGAAAACCCTTGTCGCCGATGGACGTGTCGCTAGATGCATCGGGACAAAGCTGTGACACATCAATGTGTATCAATCCTACCAAAATTGAGACCCCGCACGTCGAGATGCTCTCTGTGAGCCAAGGGGCAGAAATCGGTGGAGATATTGTGCGAATTGTCGTGTCTGGCGTCGACGGTCAACTTGGTTGGAACAACATAAATAATGTGCTAGTAATGTTCGGAAATTCTGCTGCTGATATTGTGAATGCGTCCTTTTCGCTTTCTGCTACTCGCAGAACGATTGATATTATATCAATTTGTCCTCCTCACCTGGCAGCTGATGAGGTAACCGGCAGAGTCATGTTTGCAGGAAGCCCTGTGCCTGCTGCAAAGTTTCGTTTCAGATACCATCCTACTATGAATGGGATACTCGCGAGTGTTTCTCCGAGTATCTGTGAACCTGGCGTCACAGCAAATATTACTGTGGCGATCCACATGTGGCGACCTCTTGGACCTGACGAGGCCTTACACATTGACACAAATCACTCCAATTATAGAGTCAATGTCCCAAATCTCATCACTGGGCATATTGTGGTATCCGATTGGACCTTGACAAAAGTTAGATTCGCGTTGCTGTGCCCTATGATTGCAGGCCCGAGTGCGTTTGCTGTCGTGCGTCCGAGTGCATATGCTGGGAGTCTTGCAATCAAATCAATATCTTTTAGTGTAACAGCAGTATTTCCTACAATTCAAATCCTATCCATGTTTCCGAGTCTCGGGCCAAAGGAGGGCGGCACCCTCGTGCTGTTGCGAGTTGCTAACATTCATCTGGACTCAACATTCCTTGCTCTCAACCAGGCGATTGAGGCGAATAATGAGACGCAGATTTCGCAAGAGACCTTGACAATCTCTCGATTAATCAACGTGAGCTTCAATTTGACAGGATCGAACGTAGCGATACAATTACAAACAGTCCGTCAGGATGCACAAAAAGTGGTGCAAATGCGTTTCCAAAGCCCTGCGACAACTAATATCGGACTTGTATCGTTCACAGTCGGCGGAACTAGTCTAGGCGTGCCGGCCCGACACAATTGGAAATACGTGGACGCATCGGCTACTGGCGTTGAAACAGTCACCTCACGCAGTTCATCACGTGAAGGTGGAAAAGTGATAATGCTGTCTCTTTATGGATTTCCTGCCCTTCGCTCTCGTGCCACTGTTGATTCTGAAGGTAAGAAATACGAAGACGAGATTGTGGTGGCATTTGGTTCTCTACAAGCAGAGATCGTACGCATTCGTGCCAGCGAGCCTTATCCAGGTCGCACTGTGCTTGAATACCGGGTTCCAGCGACAACTCTACCAGGCAAATCTCTCGTTCTGATTTACAGATCCACAGATCCCGTCAGTTCTGCTGCTTCTTACACACACGTGTATACCGATCCGCCGACTTCGCTCGACGTGTCTAGAGGGAGCACCAGGGGTGGAATTGTTGTGACTCTTACATCTTATAATTTCAATGTTCAAAAAGAAACCGCTCTGCGGGTCATGTTCGGAAACACAACTGCAGTCCTGATTCGCGATTCCCTCGTGTTTTCGAACGGCAAAACAACTCTCTCAATGTTAGTTCCTACTCAACGTTCGGCGTCAGTTGTTGATGTAGCTATCATGAGTCGGATTTCCGACCAAAAATCTCAAGTTTTATTCGAATACTTTTTAGCCTCTCAAGTACTCTCTGTAACTCCAACTTCTGGTCTATCTACTGGTGGTACCAGAATTCACTTGCTGATCTCTAGATTTCCAGTCATTTCTTCGTCTTCCCAGCTATTGGTCAAGATTGGAAAAGGTATGGGCATGGCTGTGGCATCAGAGCTTGTGTCGTCAGATTCTGAACGCACAGAAATTTTTGTGACCACACCTCTTGAGAGTTTTTTGGAATCTCCTCTTTCAATTCCGATCACAATAATGCCACTCGTACTAGCAACTTTACAGGAACGGGAGGACAATCAGGTCATGTTCGACTTCAGCCTCATCCAGTCAAGCGCGCAGGTGGTGTCTGTGTCTCCTTCCGAGATATCACATTTGACCGAACAGACCCTTATTATTCGTGTGGAAAGATTCAAGATTGTGACGCACATGTCGGATCTGACGGTTCTATTTGGGAATGTCCGTACGCTCATCAGTAGCATTGTTTCTTCGGATTCGGAGTCAATGGTCATTCAAGTGAAGACCCCTGCTCTTTCGGCTCGCAAAGCAGGCTATGCATGCTCTGTTGACTACGGCGCAGGCGGAAAGGCTACTTCATCCGCAAGCTTTGTGCTCAATGTCGCAGACACCACCTTGTTAGTCGTGAGTTTGGAAGGCACAGTTGGTCCTGCAACAGGAAAGAATGAGCTGATGGTCGAGTTGGAAGGAATGGCCCGTCCCCACACAATGGATGATCTTGTCATCAGTTTCGGAGAATTGTCGTTGTCGGTCTTTGTTAAGGCTAAAGACCTGCATGACGATGGTGTTACCTCACGAGTCACAATTATCGTACCAGAGTATTCGGGACCTTCTGAACATGGTAGGGCTCTTGTACAGGTGCACATTTTTGTTCGACAAGAACCTACAACTGCAGTCAGTTTCGTGTACACCTATTTGACCAATCTGCGAGTAGAAAGTGCAATCCTATCTGCTGATGCAACCTCGATTAACATGCACTTTGATCAGTCCTCCAATCTCCGTCCCCTTACCAATCAAATACTGAGACAAGCCGTTGGCAGTGCAGAAGTATCAGGTAGCCACTGCGAGCATATTTTGACAAATGACACGATGACCCTGCTAGGAAAGAATCCCCGATGTTACGTGGTGTCGTCGCAGCATATCTACATCTTGCTTGGACACATGGCTTCTATATTGCCGTCTTCGATGGGCACACTGCACTCGAATGTTGGGCCCAAGAATCTGGGGGCATCAGTGTCAACGCAGGACATCCATTTCACAGTACTCGGAACTCGTGGCGATGAGCCTCCGACGTCGGGTGGTATTGTGGGACCGTCTGAGATTGGACCATGCGAGTCGGCAAGGTTCGAGTTGATAATGGTATCTCTGCACCCGCCCGTTTTGGTAGAATGGACCGTTTCTACCGATTCTGTTGACGTGTTTGAAAGTAGCGAGTTTTCGAAATTACAAGAGCTTTTGTCCAAAGAATCTGATCTTTCCTTGACACTTTCCCCTGAAAACCTACAAGCTTTGTATGTAGACTTTATACTGCATATCCGCATTGTCACAATCTTGGGTAAAACCTCGAAGTGGTTGCACCACGTTTCAAGGACAGAATGGCCCATTCCTTCTGTCAAGATGACATCTTCTCTCTCCTTCTCAACATTGCAGCCGATGCAAGTAATTGCTGAAGCACGTGCATCGCAGTGTCTCGATGTTGCGACAACTGGATTGATCGACAAAACTCTCAAATACTCATGGTCTCTCACAAACTCAAGTGGGACACAACCACTCACATATGTAGGATCCGACATAATCCATGCACAGAATTCTGCACCTCCTGGCATCAGGTTTCGTCAAATAGGTGTCGAGGTTTTTGCTGTCAGTGATCCGATTAGCATTGCCAAAGCCGTCGTCGAACTGACTTTCCGACCTGCACCTCTGGTGGCCATGATCAGCGGGGGAGATCGCGCAGTCTCTTCAGATGAAATTTTGTTGTTGAGCGCAGAAGATTCTTTTGACAGGGACGATTCTTCCCTCGTATTTCACTACAGATGGTCGTGCACAGGCGAGATGGCTATGGCTTGCCGTGACGTCGAAGGATCGTTGCTTTCTCTGAACAAGACATCAACTTTGTCTATTCCAGGAAATTCGCTGGATCATGGCAAAATATACACCTTCCACCTGACAGTGTTGAGCGATGATGGGCGTATTGCAACGGCTCATTCGCGTATCTCAATGTGGAAGGGATCTACAGATGTTGTGACAGTAGCGTTAACCCAGGAGTCACGGATTTTGAAATGTGGAGTAGATCATGTGAAAGCAGGAACAAAGGCAGTCCTGGAAGCAACCTTCCACGGCATGGTCCCGCCTAGTGTTGTCTGGTCATTGCAATGGTCGGGGGAGAATCAAGACGAGGAAGACGTAGAGGATCTCTATTCGGAGGCTGTAAATCTAGCGCATATAAGCGGACAGGTCGGTTCAGCAATTGCAATAACGCAAGCCAACGTTCTTGCTGTTCCTACACCTTATATCTTTGTTGCTGCGACTGCCAACGGGCGTTCCTGGTGCCCTGTGATCTTGAATAGTCCTCCTTCAGGTGGAGCTTGCACTGCAGTTGCTACTGGAAACCAATTACTTGTACCAGTTGAGGTAAGATGCTCTGGATTTTTCGATCGCCACTCGCCTATGACCTATGCTCTGGGACTGGATGTGAACGGATCCAAAACATTTGGTAAGCCATCTTTTGATGCTTCTCAGACCGTTTTGCTACTATACGGCACGGTCCATGTCTTTGTGCATGTCACCGATAGCGAAGGTTCTTCGACTGAAGTGACTGTCCTTATTTCCGGAGTTGGATCTGGAACCCCACCGCACTTCGATGGAGCAACGGTGAGTACCATGCTTGAAGTGTCCACCACAGAAGCTCTGGTTCAGCTCAACATCATTCATATCATATCCAGCGCGCAGATTACACAGACACCTGCTCACGAAACACTACTCCAAACGCTAATGGCTAGACTGCTTGGCATGGTTGAGGATGCCCCGCCATCTCCTGACATTGCAATGCGTATGATACAGACACTTCTTTCTGTTTCACAGATTCCGTTGCCCGTACCCAGCTTACGGAGCTCCACAATTGATATGCTTTTTGTTCTTTTACGCCCTTCCGCTTTGCCAGCTCGTCAGCTGTCTGAAGCCGAATCACGCCAATGCACGGAACTCATCAGCAACATCTACGCCCAAGAAACAATGGGCTACACACTTCTCGAAAATCACCGATTTGCAGTTGCCATGGAAGAGCTTGGGGAAACCATTGGTAAGGCCACGTTGGGCAGCCTGGCTCCTGGAGATCCTGCTATCGAGGTAACAGCGAATAGTCTGATTATGACCCTGAAGAAGGTTGAGTCAGGGGGCCTCAAGGGCGCGGAACTGAACTTTCCCATCCCAGATGGCACGACTGTGTCCATCGTCCTTCCTCTGGCCTTGCCACAAGTTCTTGATCAGCTCATTGCTTCTGATGTGCAAATGGTGCAGCACCGATCTTTGTGGGCTGCTGGTGGCGAAGAGCTCTTGTCTTTCCCTGTCTCTTTGTCGGCCACACCTGCAAACGTGCAGTCGTTGCACAGGATCGACTTTGGCGAGGAAGAAGTTTTTGTCACGTTGCCGTTTAATGCGAGCAATCTACATGCTGCTGATTTGCAACGCGTATACCGGGGTGAAGGCGTCTCGTGCGTGACATGGCAGGGCGACGAAGCTGGGGTGCACGTGAGCCAGCCCTGGACGGCAAGAGGTTGTCGAATCGAAACCATACGTGTTGCTCTGGATGCTGCTGGTGAAGAAGCGTTTGGACTAGGGTCAGTAGTGTGTGCATGTTCGCACATGTCCACCTATGCACTAAGCTTCCGGGAAGAGTCCGTACGTTTCTCTGACCCGACCCCAGAACCAGGTGACCTCCTTGTTATCACGGCTGGACACATGTTGAACGTTGCAGTCCGTGCTATAGCCACCACATCTTCAGGAAAGAGTCAAATTATGCTATCACAGCTCTCAGTGTCTCCAAGTACTCAGTCGTTCGTTTCTTCAAATCTGTCGCCTGCCATTGCTTCGTCAGCATTACAGGAACAGAACATTGCAGGCATTCAGGTGGTTCATGCTAACGTGTCGTGGACTCCTATGGAGGCTGGCTCCTTCACATTGTCACTTGGCCTCTTTGCAGGTCTGTGACTACTTGTAACAATTTCTATCTGACCCATTTTTAAGTCATGTATCTTGTTATTCTGACGTGTGGCTGATAAACTGCAATAGATGGAGAGCTGATTGAAGCCAGACGATGGCGCGTGCGCGTGCTATTTTGTGAGCACTACGTGCGACAAGGCGACAACTTGCAATCTGTTGCGAACACACATGGTTAGATTGAAAGCATACCTACAATTTTGTTCACCGCAAACCCACTTGTACATTGGTCGAAATACATTTGTACTGCTGGCCTGAGGGTATGAACGCATGAGGGAATGAACACATGTAATATCTTGCAATTTTGCCATCGGATCTGACATTTGCAGTCCTGGATCACAGGTACATCGTGGCAAGCACTCTTTAGTATCAATACCGACCTCCAACGAGTCACAGATCTCTCACTGCAGCAAAACGTGCGTTATGGTCGACTATGGAGTTGCGATCCTCCTCTTCACGTTGCTGGAGGCCCAAATCATTATCAAACCGAGGTGTGCTTTGCATTTGTGTGTGTGCAGGTTCCGAGGGTCTTTCTTTGGAAATTATCTCCGGTCTCTCAAGGGTCTCTCTCTGGTGTTCTGTAGTCTTGTTTCTCTTTGTCTTGCTATCTGATCTGACTCATGGTAGACCTTTGAAAGAATAATCACATTAGTGACAACAGGCAGTAACAATACGAGAATTGCAATACAACGCTTGACGTTGCAGGTGCTGACTGTGGGACTGTTGCAGGCTGAGGAAGTGAAGGAACTCTTTGGCCACGGCTGCAGAATTCGTATTGCCGAACGCCAGCCATTGGGAGATACAACATTGAAGGTTGGGCAAATACTTGGCCCTCTTGATCAAAGCCAAAATGTCACCAAACTGGTCCGGGATGTTGGGGGCTCTCTCCGGCAGACACTATCGATGAATCCGTCGCGCATTAATTTGATCTCAGAGTTTCCATTAGTTGCTGATTTGATGCATTCGTATGGCGATCGGCGCCTTTGTCTGATTTCGTCACTGTCTGAGGAATGCCCTGCTCTACCGTATTGATCAATACGCCGTATTGATCAATACGGTAGAGCACGCTGTGTGGTCGCGATAAGAGGAATACCCTGCTCTACCGTATTGATCACTCCCCTAGTGTGCGAAGACGATGACCTCGAAGGTCAAAGAGGAGACAAAGGCCCAGGTCTTTCACGTTGATTTTACTGAGCCCGAGGCAATTGCCCCGGAAACATAATCAATTATGATGCAACAAAAAAGACAGACATGCCACGCGACCACACTCTCACACGCGCACACACATACAAGCCAAACATATTTTCATATATTTCGATTATATTTATTTACAATTGCAATGTCCTTCTGTCCGAATGTTCACCTGACATGTGGATTGCTGAGAACCCAAAAAAAGACAAGGCTATCTTAAGGGAGGCTTCTTTCTTGACCAGTCTTCTCTCTCAACCGCACCCATTCTCGCTCCCGTTCTTTCTTTTCGTTCTTCTCTCTCTCTATTCGTTCTTCCCACACATTCTTCCCTTTCTTCACTAAAACACGCTTGTTCGTTTCCTTCTCAATTTTCTCCGTTTCCACCCTGCCATCTCCACCTGATGTGGCCTCTTGCAGCTTACGCTTCGCTTCTTCGGCGGACTGAAATAGAAAGTTAAGGATGGGCACAGTGTTGCAAAAAAGTAGTATTAGATGACAGGCGAAATACAATATGTGGCAACAGGAGACCATGCATAGTTATACCAGTTTTGTTTCGGTAATGTCGTGGCAGCTGTTGGGATTCGAGCTATCCACCGATTTTCCTCCCGCCTCTTTCTTTGCTGTCGCATCTTTTTCAGGCGCATCCCTTGCGGGAGTTGAGCTTGGTGGAGTAAACTCATTGTCTGTACTCAAGATTGAATTTGTCACAATTTGGCGACAAGGCAAAAACGAGGTGATGTCTTCGTCTTCCACGTGTGTGCCATGTCCTAATAGGAAGTGTTCTAGCGCCAGCGTGGTTGCTTCATCCTGCCCTGCTGCTGCCAACGCTGTTCTGGCCGCTTGAGTTGCTGAATTACAGAGGGATTTGTTGGCTGGAGCGCTGCGTCCGAGTTCTTTCCCAATGGTGCTGCAGGAGCTAGTCTCGAGTTCGGAAGGTGGTTTCGCTGCTAAGTGAGCAGTGGTTTCAGCATCTTTCACCTGTAGGAAAAGGAAACGAGACGTGAAACATTACGAACATGAAATGTCACGTCCGCATACAGGAGAATTTCGAGAAACAAATGAAAACGAATGAAAAGGGCGGGCGGCAACTCACTCTGCTTTCTTGTCGTGCAAGCTGCGTTTTGATTTGCCTGCAACGCTCCTGATCTTGAATAAGGATTCTTTTGTGACCTGAGCAATTAGCAGAGGGGCAGAGACAGGCAAGTTCGTGAGAGCGAGCCCAGTTCTTGTTTTCAGTGGAAGGAGATACGTGCAAGATGACCTGAACATGAGCACACATACACATCATTCAAGAACGAAAACAAACAGCGTTGCAGAGTATCTTTCTCTTTCTGCACACGCACACACCCTCTCTCGCTCTGTCACTCTCCCGATCTCTCTCTCGATTGCGCGTGTGCTTACGCAATTGTTTTCTGTAGGGGGGGTTCACTCACTGTTGCGAGGTGTGACCTTCAAAGATATCGTCGGAGGTGCCAGGGCACGTGGACTCGAGCTTAATTGATCTTCAATCACTCCTGTA
>Ga0209491_10010424_pt1 | contig 11172 bp, 5 predicted proteins | sample BON02_FD_187213 | JGI IMG/M metagenome (GOLD analysis project Ga0209491, IMG submission 187213) | Freshwater microbial communities from Lake Bonney liftoff mats and glacier meltwater in Antarctica - BON-02 (SPAdes) (version 2) | ecosystem: Environmental > Aquatic > Freshwater > Ice > Glacier...
GGGGGAGTGAGCTTAGCCAACGCAAAAAAGTTATTTGAAGCCGGAGCAAATGTTCTAGTTGCAGGGAATTTGGTGTTTTCTTCTGAAAATCCTAAAGAAACAATTAATAAGCTTAAATTTATTGTTTAAATTCAATAATTATTCCTTTCCTATAATTTTTAGCATATTTTTTGGTTCATTGTTTGTTAAATTGGTTGATTCTGATTTAATTGGAGGTTAGATAGGGTTTAATAAATTAAGAAAAAATTATGAAGAAATTATTTGGATTGGCCTTTTTAATCTTTGGTTTAATAGGTTTTAATGCGCAAGCACAAGATGAGGCTGTAGAAGAAATTACTGATGAAGAAATTGCAAAATTTGCTGCAATGGAGGATTCTGTTATGGCTTTTTATGAGCAAAAAAATGTAGAGTTGGTAGCTATGATTAAGGAAAATGAAGTCATAGATGGCGCTGGCCGATACAATGAAATAAAGGGTGCTTGGGAAGATGAAGCCAAGCTTGCTGAAATTGAAATTACGGATGAAGAGAAAGCAGCTTACGACTCAATTTTGCAATTTATGGGTTCCTTAAGCACAGAAGTAAGAGAAATGAAAATCGGCTTGATAAAGAATGATGACGTTTTAGGGATTGCTACTTACAATAAAGTAAATAAGGCAATGAAAGCAAATCCTGAGGTTAAAGAAAAAGTGGATAGCGTAATGGCGGAGTTGAAAGAAAAGAGAAGTCCAGATGAAGAGGAAAGTTCTTCTGACGCCAGTTAATTCCTGAATTCTTAAGAGTTAAGAAAAAAAACCCTCAATTTTGAGGGTTTTTTTGTTTTATTGCGTTAGTAAATAAAATACTATTTATAACTATGGAATTGAATAAGCGATTGGTTTCTTTGACCAGCCTGATTTTAGTTTTGCTTTTTAATATTACTTTTCAAAGTAAAGCGCAGGAGGATATTTTTGGAATAGACAGGAAGATTAAAAGCAAAAAAAGTGACAGCGAAATGGGTAACGCATTTAGAAATGCGGTCAGTAATTTTTCCTTTGAATTGTCTTCAGGAGCAGGATTTCAAGAACACCGACTTACCTTTAATAGTGAAATGCCTGAAAATTATCCGATCACGGATTTGTCCACCAACCAGGCGTCGGATATTACAAGTGCAGATACCATTTTATTTAGAAATGCTAATTTTGCCTATCCTGTAAACGTGGGGGTACGTCTCAATTTATTTGACATGCTCGTTGTAGGTGCAGGGTATGGCAGAGAGTGGGGAAGTTTGGATAAATTCAATGGTGCAGGGAATACTTTCACCCTAGAAGAAGAGCGCTATACTTATGATAAATTCTATGGTACAGTTGGCTTGGTCCTTTGGGACGCTAAAAAGCGCAGTGCATTTCTGAGATGGCAGTATAGGAAGTATTCCGAGGGCAACATTTCCATACAAAACCAGCTTAAACAAAGAGCAAGACAGTATTATCCATGGCGACTAATTCTGGAAGGAGAGTTTGGATCCATGAAGTTAAAGAAATCCCTTGATCCACGACTTACTGCCAGTACAGGATATTATGGAGTTGGACTTAGGTTTGAGCGAGAATTATCAGAATATTCAAAAGTTTTTATAAAACCAGCTGCAGAATTTAGACCTTACGACTATAATATGACGGATCCTATGGAAATTCAGGGCGTCAAACAATCCATTTATACTTTGCAGGTAGGAATCTCTATGAGTCTCCCAGGTTCCAAACGCTGTAAAGTCGCAGGTTGTAAGGTAGTTATGAAGCATCTCCACAATGGTGTTGAGTACCGAGGAAGTTCAATCTGGAAAAGACAGAATAGAAAAGTGGGTCAGTGGTATGGCAACTGATTTTGGGGTTTTTCAGGGTTATTTTCCAAATTAATTCTTGTAAAATGGAAAATTAACTCCATGAATATAAAAAGGATACCTAATAATTGAATTGTAAGAAATATAATATTTTTCTAAACCTTTACTTTTCGCTATCTTGCAGGTTATAAGCGAGAAAAATTAAATATGGCTCAAGGAGAAAACGAGAACATCATTCCGATTAATATTGAGGACGAAATGCGTGGTGCCTACATCGATTATTCGATGTCGGTAATTGTTTCCCGGGCTTTACCGGATGTAAGAGACGGTTTAAAGCCTGTACATCGCAGAATCCTTTATGGAATGCAGGAGTTGGGGGTTTCCCACAACAAGCCTTATAAAAAATCTGCCAGAATAGTAGGTGAAGTATTGGGAAAATACCATCCACATGGTGATTCGGCTGTTTATGAATCTTTGGTTAGAATGGCCCAAACATGGTCATTGCGGTATCCATTAGTAGATCCACAAGGAAACTTTGGGTCCATAGATGGTGATAATCCTGCGGCCATGAGGTACACAGAGGCAAGGTTGAGAAGGATTGCTGAAGAACTGCTGACCGATATCAATAAGGAAACTGTAGACTTTCAGTTAAATTTTGACGACACCTTAAAGGAACCTATAGTTTTACCGGCCAAAATTCCGGCTTTATTACTAAATGGTGCCTCTGGAATAGCTGTTGGTATGGCCACTAATATGGCTCCCCACAATATAGGCGAGGTGATTGACGGAATCTTTGCCTACATAGACAATAATGACATCACTATTCCTGAATTAATGGAGCACATTACTGCTCCTGATTTCCCTACCGGAGGTATCATATATGGATACAATGGTGTTAAAGCAGCATTCGAAACTGGCAGAGGAAGGGTAATTCTTAGAGGCAAGGCTTCAATTGAAACCAAAGCTTCAGGCAAGGAGATGATTATCATCCACGAAATCCCTTACCAGGTCAATAAGGCCTCAATGGTTGAGAAAACGGCGCAACTAATCAATGAGAAGAAAATTGATGGAATTTCCGCCATTAGGGATGAGTCTGACAGGCAAGGTATGCGCATTGTGTACGAACTCAAAAAAGATACCGTACCAAATGTAGTGCTTAATAACCTCTACAAGCACACACAACTTCAAACTTCCTTTAGTGTGAATAATGTTGCCTTGGTAAAAGGCAGACCTTTTACGTTAAATCTGAAAGACCTTATTCTGCATTATGTGAACCATAGGCATGAAGTAGTTGTCCGAAGAACAGAGTATGAACTAAAGGAAGCCGAAAAAAGATCACATATCCTAGAAGGGTATCTGGTTGCCTTGGATAATATTGATGCAGTTATCCAGTTGATCAGAGACTCAAACGATCCTGAAACGGCCAGAAATGGTTTGATGGAGAGATTTGAGCTTACAGAAATCCAAGCGCGGGCAATTCTGGACATGAGGCTACAACGCCTTACTGGCATGGAAAGAGCCAAAATCCAGCTTGAATATGATGAGTTGATGAAACTTATTGAGGAATTGAAAGATATCCTTGCAGATAAGGAGAGAAGAATGCAAATCATTAAAGATGAATTGCTAGAAATAAAAACCCGCTACAACGACGATAGAAGAACCTCCATCGAACACAATGCAGAGGACTTCAATTATGAGGACATGATTCCAAATGAGGAAGTGGTAATTACTGTTTCCAATCAGGGATATATTAAAAGAACGGTCCTCACAGAGTATAAATCTCAAAGTAGAGGGGGCGTAGGATCCAGGGGAGTAAGCACCAAGGTAGATGATTATACCGTCTACCTATTCACCGCTTTGACCCACAATTACCTATTGATATTCACAGATCAAGGTAAACTTTTCTGGCTCAAGACCTACGCAATACCGGAAGGTAGTAAAACATCCAAAGGTAGACCTATCCAAAATCTCATTAATATTGAGAGTAGTGATCGCATCAGATCTATTATTCAGGTCAAAGATCTGGGAGATGTAGACTATATCAATAACAACAATATCGTGATGGTGACTAAAAAAGGCATCATCAAGAAAACTACCTTGGAGCAATACTCTAGACCAAGAACAAATGGTATCATTGCCTTGAATATTAGGGAGGATGACCAACTGTTGAATGTAGAGTTGACCAATGGCGATGCGAACATCGTAATAGCGTCAAGTTCTGGAAGGGCAGTTCACTTCCATGAATCCACTGTAAGGCCAATGGGTCGAACAGCTACGGGGGTTAAAGCCATTAACCTGGGAGGAGAAGAAAATTACGTAATTGGCATGGTTTGTGTGCAAAGAGATGACGCCACCCTACTCGTCGTAACGGACAAAGGGTATGGAAAACGTTCTTATTTGTCTGAATACAGGATCACCAATAGAGGTGGAAAAGGAGTGAAAGCGATGAATATCACCGAGAAAACTGGTGGATTAGTAGCCATAAAAGAGGTGGTAAATACAGATGACTTGATGATTATAAATCGATCAGGCATTACCATAAGGACTCCAGCAAAAGGGATCAGAGTGATGGGAAGAGCTACACAGGGTGTTAGGTTAATCCGACTAAGTGAAACTGATGAGATTTCTTCAGTAGAAAAAATTGAAAACTTAGAGGAAGATGAACCACTAGATGCTACTGAGGATCCGGAAAATCCAAACGAACCAGAAACTCCTAACGAACCTGAAAATAATCAGACGGAGAACAATGAAGATAATCCTATAAATGAATAATAATTGAAACCAACAAAGAACCGTACTTGTAACATGAAAAAGTTAATTTTATCGTTGGCTTTGGTGGGCATCGCCTCAACTGTTGCCTTTGGCCAAAAAAAAGTAGTTAGATCTGCTGAGAAAAACTTTAGTAGAGGAAACCTCGAAGAAGCCTATACCGAAATCAAATCCGCACTCACGGATGAAGAAACTGGGGCACAATCTGAAACTTATTTTATCAAAGGTAAAATAGAAACACAGATTTTTGAAGTAGATTCATCCAATACGAAAACTACAGTAGCATTGGGTCGTGAAGCTCAGCAAAGTTTTATTAAGACCTTTGAAATGGAGAATACTGACTCTACTACTAGTGTTAGTGAGGACCTATTCAAACCGGTAGTTGCTGACATGCCACCCAATTTTCAAGGAGAAGGTGTGTACAGGTTGAAAAATGCAGCTTTTAACAAAGCCATAGCAAAATACGAGGAGGAAGACATGGAGCTTTCTCACGAATTTTTCTCTTTGGCAGCTGACTTAGATCCGAAAGATACTTCCATAGTATTCAATGCTGGATATACTGCAAACATGGTGAATAATGTGGAGGGAGCTAAAAAGTATTTCACCAAGTTATTGGATGTACCAGAGTACAATAAATTGAATGCCTACTATTTCCTAATTCAAATTGCTAGTGCCGAAGACAATGATCCTGAAGAGGCTTATCGTGTGGTAACTGAAGCAAGAGAAGAGTATCCAGATGACAAAGGTTTAGCAGAATTTGAAATCCAGTTGTTACTTCAGTTAGATAAGATGGATGAAGCGATGATTTCTATTGAAAAAGCTTTAGAAAATGATCCTAATAATTCGGCCATTCTATTGAGGTATGGTTATCTTAAAGAAAAATCCGGAGATTTGGAGGGCGCTTTAGAGCAATACAAAAAAGCTGTAGTGGCGGATCCTGAATTCTTTGAGGGTAACTATTACGCAGGAGCTATCTATTTGGATAAAGCCAGAGATATTGAAACTGAGGTGAATAATCTTTCTGATGACGATTGGGAAGCTAAATCTGAAGGGATGCTTGAGCAAGCAAATAATTTGTACGTGGAAGCGTTACCTTATTTCACTATGGCATCAGATTTGCAACCTGATAATACCGATATCATGGAAATTTTATACCGTGTTCATAGCCGACTGAAAAATGACGCAAAAGTTGAAGAATATGATCAAAAATTAGCTGAAAAACTAGGAGACAACTGGTTGAAAAGATAATTCTTAAAATAGATTTCAATTGATAAAAAGACCCAGGCAATATGTTTGGGTCTTTTTATTTATTTCAGCCGAAAAAATCCTACTCCACTTCTTCATCAGGCTTTTCCATCATCCAAAGCTGACCATTCCGGAATAGCATGCTGTAAGCTTCTAAGCCTTCTGGCACAAAATCATTTATTACCCTACACATGAAGTCTAGGACGGCGATGCGGGGAGGGTATTTTTATTGTATATATTCCTGGAAACCCATTGGTACTCTAAAGAGACTTTAAAACAAAACAAACTCACTTGGAACCTAATTGATTTGAAAAGTCTTCGCTATGGTACGATATCCACTCCATTCATCTGTCTTAACTGTGGCTTCTTCCGAAATATAACGCTTAAATATCGGTCGCAGTGATTACGTAGAGAAATCCGTGGGAATCCCCAGCACGGCGGGACTGCCACACCCTTTCCCACCTCAGCAACCCCCCCAAAAGAGTTCGCAGTGACGATTATCATTATTAGAGCGTTACCTATTAGAACACTTCCAATAAGCTTCTGATTGACTATCTCCATTCAGCAGGAAAATTCAGCAGGCTAATGTTCCATACAAGCGGAAGATAAAACAAGGTTACCAATAAAATTAATACAATGGAAAGCAGGTTAAGGAAAAACCCTGCCCGCATCATTACAGGAATGGTAAGGTAGCCTGAACCAAAGACAACTGCATTGGGCGGCGTAGCTACAGGAAGCATAAAGGCACAAGAGGCAGCCATAGTAGCGCCAATCATTAATCCAAAAGGGTGTACTCCCATGGCCAAAGCCACTGCAGAAAGAATAGGCAACAGCATGGATGCAGTAGCTACATTGGATGTTATTTCTGTGAGGAAGTTTACCGCAGCAATTATGATCAATAAAAATAACCAAAAGGGTACATTTTTTAGCAGTACAAATTGTTCTCCTATCCAGCTTGCAAGGCCTGTTTCCTTAAAACCTGCCGCCAAAGCCAATCCGCCACCGAATAAAATAAGAATTCCCCACGGGATTTTTTCAGCCACTTTCCAATCCAGCAACCGTTCCTTTTTCTCATTCCCTGCAGGAATAACAAACAAAAGCAAGACACCCGTAAGCGCAATAATCGTATCATTTAATACAGGAATAAACGGCTGGAGCACAAAACTTCGGAAGATCCAGGAAAAACTTACGGCAATAAAAATCCACATAACTTTCTTTTCCTGAAGACTAATAGGTCCCAAGGCCTTTATCTGGCGGTTGATTTCTTCTTTTCCACCAGCCATTTGTAAATTAGAAGGAAATTTGAATGCATAATTTACCAGGTAATACCAGCAAATAAGCAATAAGGCTGTGGCAATAGGGAGGCCGACAAGCATCCATTGTCCAAAGCTAATTTCCACCCCATAAATATTTTTCACCACACCAATCAAAATGATGTTTGTAGGCGTACCTATAATGGTCGCCATACCACCAATGGAGGCACTATAGGCTATTCCGAGCATAAGGGATGGTCCGAGAGTCTTCTTCATGTTTTTATTTGAATTTGACATTTGAACGACCACGGCTATGGCTATTGGCAGCATCATAAGGGAGGTAGCGGTATTTGAAATCCACATGGAGAGAAAGGCGGTAGCCACCATAAAGCCTAATATTATCCGCTTGAGGTCAGTTCCTAGGTAAGAGATGATCTTGAGGGCAATTCTTTTGTGAAGGTTCCATTTTTCAATACTTACAGCGATCATAAATCCTCCCATATACAAGAGAACCATGGGATCTGAATAGGGGATAGAAGTGGGTTTCAGTCCCATTATTCCGGTCAATGGAAATAAAACCAAGGGAAGTAGGGCGGTGGCTGCGATAGGGATGGCTTCAGTAATCCACCAAATAGCTATCCAAAAGGTAACGGCCAATAAGGAAACACCTTCCGGAGACAATCCTTCTGGTGCAATGCCTAAATACAATCCAAGAAAAACAATGGGGCCTAAGAATAAACCTATTTGTTGAGTTCGCATAAATTATGAATAAAAGTTAAGATTACTTAAAATTGAGTTAATTCGAAAACATTCTTTACAGTATTGGTTGGTTCAGCCATTTTATCTTAAATTTAACCTGTACTATTAAATGCCCTTCTATAAACTATATGGATTGGTTTAAATCAGTTTTCTGAGGTTTATGTAGTATTAGTATAGAAAATTGAAAAATATTGCTAATATTGATGTTGGCCAAAGAGCAATTGACAAAATTAATCATTACTAGCGTGTTAGAAATGAAAATATAACCCTATGATCCAATACAAGTCCAAATTTATGAAGCGAATAAAAACCCAATTATTAATAGGGGTGCTGGCATTTTTTGCCTTTCAATGTGGTCAGGATGGACCCAGATTAGCCTTAAATAAAGGAGACCATATCATTTTGATCGGGAATAATCTGGGATCAAGAATGATGAATTTCGGATATTTCGAAACGGAAATGCAAGTTCGCTATCCTGATTCCTTATTGTATATCAGGAATATGAGTGACGGTGGTGATACGCCTGGTTTCAGACCCCACGCAGGTAGGGTTTCGCCTTGGGCTTTTCCAGGTGCAGAGGAATTTCAGGATGAATTAGCGACCAATTCAGGTAGTGAAGGACATTTTGAGACGCCCGACGAGTGGATCAAACGTCACGAAGCGGACATTATCATTGCTTTTTTTGGCTACAATGAGTCTTTTGAAGGAGAAGAAGGGCTGGAAATGTATAAAAAAGAACTTGAAGCTTTTATCAAGCATACAAAAAACACTGTTTACAACGGGGAAGCACCGCCACAATTGGCTTTGGTTTCACCCATATCTTTTGAAAACCTAAGTGGAGATTTTGATTTGCCCAATGGTGAAAATGAAAATAAAAACTTAAAACTGTATACCGCTGCAATGAAAGAGGTTGCAGACAGGAATCAGGTTTTATTTGTAGATGCTTTCGAACCTTCTTCTTCATGGTTTTCTTCTACCGATGACTACCTTACCATCGATGGTTTTCAGTTGACAGAGGACGGTTACAAGAAGTTCTCTACTTTTATTACAGACAATATCTTTGGAAGTGACAAAGCTATAGCTGAAAATAACAGAAAGGCTATCCACGCCGCTGTAAAAGAAAAAAACTGGATGTGGCACAATGACTATAAAATCCCCAATGGGGTGCACGTATTTGGCCGTAGGTACAATCCTTTTGGGCCTGATAACTATCCTTATGAATTGAAGAAAATCCGTCAGATGACGGACAATAGGGACCAGGCCATTTGGAAAGCCAATAAGGGAGAGAAATTTGACTTGGCTATGGCCGATGAGAATACCATAGAGCTGCCACAGGTGAAGACCAATTATAACCCGGAAAAAAATGGTAGCTTGGAATACCTTTACGGACAGGATGCCATTGACAAATTTGAAGTAGCAGAAGGCTATAAAGTTGAATTATTTGCTTCCGAGGAGGAATTTCCTGATTTGGCCAATCCTGTTCAGATGACTTTTGATACAAAGGGAAGATTATGGGTATCTGTAATGCCTAGTTACCCCCATTACAAACCTGGTGATCCCAAGCCGAATGATAAAATTCTTATCTTGGAAGACACCGATAAAGATGGAAAAGCAGACAAGCAGATTGTTTTTGCGGATAGTCTTCACCTTCCCATAGGTATGGAGATTACTCCCGAGGGAGTGTATCTTTCCCAAGGCACCAATTTCATTATTCTAAAAGATGAAGATGGGGACGACTATGCAGAGAAGAGAGAGATTTTATTGAGTGGATTTGATGACCACGACACCCATCATAATATTTCCGCATTTGTAGCGGATCCTTCAGGAGCCATTTATATGGGTGAAGGTGTTTTCTTGCATACAAATGTAGAAACGGCATATGGCCCTGTCAGGGCTACCAATGGAGGCTTTTACAGGTACAATCCAGCCAGAAAAAAACTGGAAAGAACTGCTCAACTCCCTATTCCAAATCCGTGGGGTATAGCCTTTGACGATTGGGGACAAAATTTCTTCGCTGAGACTTCTGGTCCCGACGTACGTTGGATGATGCCAGGCTCGGTAAAACCCAGGTATGGTGAAGGAAACCACAAAGGACCAAACCTAATAGAAGATGCCCACAGGGTACGACCTACCTCAGGTCTAGAATTTGTTTACAGTAGACACTTTCCTGAGGAAGTACAAGGAGATTTGTTGATCAACAACACCATTGGCTTTTTAGGTATGAAAATGCACCGTATGGTTGAGGACGGAACAGGTTATGATAGTGAACACCGGGTAGACCTGATCAGAAGTGATGATGGGAATTTCCGACCTGTAGATATGGAATTTGCTCCTGATGGTTCCCTTTACTTTATCGATTGGCACAATATATTGGTTGGTCACATGCAACACAATGCAAGGGATCCGCTAAGAGATCATGTGCATGGTAGGATATACAGAATCACTTATCCTTCCAGACCTTTGGTTACTCCTCCGACCATCGATGGTGCTTCAATAGAAACATTGTTGGACAATTTGAAATTGCCTGAATTCAGGGCAAGATATGCTACTCGAACCGAATTGAGAGGCAGAGACAAGGATGAAGTATTGTCCAAAATGAAAACGTGGATGGCCAATCTTGATAAAAATGACCCTAGGTTTGAACACCATTTATTGGAAGGATTATGGGTAAGCTGGGGACTTAATGCGGTAGACCAGGACCTTATGAAAAAATTGTTTGCTTCTGAAGACCATAGGGTGAGAGCCGCTGTGGCAAGGATCCTCCGATATACAGGACATCAGGTAAGTGATCAGGTGGAAATGCTTAAAAAAGCAGCCGCTGATCCACACGGAAGGGTAAGGCTGGAAGCCATAGTAGCGGCTTCCTGGCTAAACAAAGAGGATGGCCTGGCCATTTTGGCGGTCGCCAATGAACATCCTAAAGATGAATGGATGCAAAAGCCATTTGAAACATCACTGGCGCACCTAAATGGCATGTCAGTCAAAAATATGGTGGTCAATCCTGACGGAAGCGTCGTCTTTCAGGAAGCTGCAGAGGAAGCGAAGCCATCAAATGCCAGGTTAAAAGGTGAAGAATTAACCCTTTTCCAAATGGGCAAGGCCATATATAGCAGGGAAGGCTTTTGTATAACTTGTCACCAGCCCGATGGCAAAGGCCTTACTGCATCCGGCTTCCCACCTCTGGCAGGAACCAAATGGGTCAATGGAAATGAGGAAAGATTTATTAAAATCGTTCTAAACGGCTTGATGGGTCCTATTGAAGTATTGGGCAAAGAATATCCGGGTCAGGTGCCCATGACACCATATGCAGGCATGCTCAATGACAAGGAAGTAGCA
>Ga0209491_10010431_pt1 | contig 11167 bp, 10 predicted proteins | sample BON02_FD_187213 | JGI IMG/M metagenome (GOLD analysis project Ga0209491, IMG submission 187213) | Freshwater microbial communities from Lake Bonney liftoff mats and glacier meltwater in Antarctica - BON-02 (SPAdes) (version 2) | ecosystem: Environmental > Aquatic > Freshwater > Ice > Glacier...
TCATCTTCGTCGAGGTGATCCGCCGCTTCGTCTTTTCGGTGCAGGAGCCCTGGAGCACGACCTTTCCGCCGGTCCTGTTCCTGGTGATGACCTGGTTTGGCTGTGCCTATAACATCAAGCTGCGCACCCACCTGGCGTTCAACGAATTCCGCATGAACATGCCGCGCCCGGCCCAGTTTGCCTGCCTGACGCTGGATGCCGTGCTGTGGATGGTGTTCTGCATCATCATCGTCGTCACCGGATCGCGCGTGGCAGCCAATGCCGCCGACAATTTCCAGATCCTTGAGGGCACCGACAACTTCATGAAGTGGTGGTTCCTTGTCACCATGCCCATCGCTTTCCTGATCATGGCGGGGCGCGTCCTGGAAAACTGGCGCGACGACTGGCGCAACATGAAATCCGGCGAGCCGCTGATCAAGCAGGCCGTCATCGGGGGGGATGCGTGATGACCGATACAACCATCATCACGGCGATTTCGCTGGGGGTCACGTTCCTGTTCATGCTGGGCGTGCCGGTGTTCCTGATCATTGGCTACTGGGTGATCGGCACCACCTTCGTTCTGGGCCAGACACTGGACAACATGGGCGCCGAACTGTCCAACGTGTTCGTCAAGGGGTTCGCCCTGCTGGCGATGCCGCTGTTCATCCTGACTGGCGATCTGATCAACAAATCGGGCATCGCGCGGCGGCTGTCGGACTTTGCCTATTCCATGCTGGGCTGGCTGCGCGGCGGCCTTGCCATGGCCAGTATCGGCGCCTGCGGGTTGTTCGCTGCCATCTCGGGCAGCAACAGCGCCACCACCGCGACCATCGGCTCCATGCTGCACCCCGAGATGGTGAAGGGCGGCTATGACGAGCGATTTTCGGCGGCCACGGCGGCGGCGGGGGGCACGGTGGGCATCATCATTCCGCCCTCGATCATCTTCATCGTCTATGGCTATCTCATGGGGCTGTCGATCTCCGACCTGTTCATCGCGGGCATCCTGCCCGGCGCCTTGATGGTGTTCGCCATGATGTTCGCCGCCTGGATCATCTGTTCGCTGAACGGCTGGGGCCACCTCATTCCGCTGCGCCTTGGCCGGGTGCTGAAGACGGCGTTCGGGGCATGGCTGGGGTTCTTTGCCATCGGTCTCGTGCTCTATGGTATCTATACCGGCAAGTTTTCCCCGACCGAGGCGGCGGCGGTGACGGTGGGTTTCTGTCTGATCGTCGGTCTGATCTGCTATCCGTTGAACAAGATGATGCACAACCATGCCGCCGACACGCCGGTGGACGAGAAATCGCTCAGCGACATGGCCGTGGTCGAGGGGTTCAAGCTGACCGAAGTGCCCGGCATCACCATGCGGTCTGCGCAGATCACCGGCATCCTGGCGCCGCTGATCGGGATTTCCGTGGTCATGCAGCAGAACATGTCGCTGCTGGGCGCGCAGGCCGTGATCGGCGATTTCGTGACCGGCATGGGGGGGTACTATGCTGTGTTGTTCACCGCGATGGCCATCGTGTTCATTTCGGGGATGATCCTGGAATCCCTGCCGGTGACGATCATTCTGGCGCCGATCCTTGCGCCGATTGCCGCCGGAGTTGGTGTCGATCCGGTGCATTTCGCGGTGATCTTCCTTGTGGGGGCGTCCATCGGGTTCATCACGCCGCCCTATGGTCTGAACCTTTATGTGGCCAGCGGCGTTACCGGCGTGCCTTATTTCCGGCTGCTGCGCTACATCGTGCCCTATCTGATCGCGCTGATTTCGGTCTGGATGCTTGTGGCGCTGGTGCCCACGCTGTCGCTGCTGCTGCTGCCAAACTGAGCCGAGTCCCCGAGGCCAAAAATGCCGAACGACGCAACACCGGGACATGGGTCTGAGCAGGCCCAGATTCCCACCAACCTGCGCCTTCTGGTGCTGCTGGAGGAGGTGGCGCGCAAGGGTGTGCCGATCAGTCCCGCCGATCTGGGCGCGGCCCTTGGCCTGCCCAAGCCGACGGTGCACCGCCTGCTGCAAACCTGCGAAGCCGAGGGGTTCTTGCAGCGCCATCTGGATGGCCGGTCCTATGCGCCGGGGCGGCGGCTGCGGCGGCTGGCGGTGAACACGCTGTCGTCGCTGCATGTGCGCACGGCGCGGCTTGCGGTGCTGACGGCGCTGGCCGAGGCGGTGGGCGAAACCTGCAACATCGCCACCCCCGACCGCGAAGCGATGATCTATCTCGACCGGGTGGAAACCAAGTGGCCGCTGCGCATCCAGTTGCCTGTGGGCACCCAGGTGCCGTTCCACTGTACGGCCAGCGGCAAGATGTTCCTCAGTTCGCTGCGCCCGGATTACCTGCAACGGCTGCTGGCGGCGGCCCCCCTGGCGCGCCTTACCAGCCACACGATCACCGACCCCGCGCGCCTTTCGGCCGAGATCATGGCGACGCGCGACCGGGGCTTTGCCACCGACGACGAGGAGTTCTTGGACGGGATGATCGCCATTGCGGTGCCGATCCTCGATCTGCAGGGGCGGGTGGTGTCGACCCTGTCGATCCACGCGCCGGTTCAGCGGGCGGGGCTGGAGGGATTGCGCGCCCATCTGCCAGTGTTGCAGAAGGCGGCGGGCGATCTGTCGGACCTGCTGACCGCCTGACGTGCGATTGCGCCTTGACCCTTGGCCGCAACCTGCCGACTATCGCGTCCGCAAGGGCCGGAACGGCCCCGTGATTTTGGGAGGAATTGCCATGACATTCAACCGCCGCCAGACCCTGGCGATGATCGGCGGCGCCGCCGCCGCAACCGCGCTGGCCACCCCGGCGCTGGCCAATACGAAACTTGTGGTCGGCGCGCTGCGTCTGGCCAGCCATTCGGCCAGCTTCATCGCGCTGGAGCGGGGATATTTCACCGAGGCGGGCATGGACGTCGAACTGCGCTTCTTCGATGCGGCCCAGCCGATGGCCGTGGCGATTGCCAGCGGCGATGTGGATTTCGGCATCACCGCCATTTCCGGCGGCCTGATCTCATTGGCCGACAAGGGTGCGGTGCGGGTGATCGGCGGCGCCTTGCAGGAAGAGCCGGGCATCGACGGGCAGAAATATCTGGTGTCGGATGCGGCGTTTCAGGCTGGGGTCAAGACCCCAGGGGATCTGGACGGCAAGCGGTTTGCCGTGACCACCGCCGGTTCGTCGTTCCATTACATGGGCGCCAAGATGGCGGCGGCCGAGGGCATCACCCTGTCCTATACGCCGTTGCAAAAGGTCGGCAACATCGTCGGCGCGATGAAATCGGGGCAGGTGGATGGCTGGTCGATCGTGCCCCATATCGCCAAGGGTCTGGCCGGGTCGGGCGCCGTGCACATCATCGGCGATGTGGCCACCTATCTGCCGAACTATCAGGTGACGACGGTCTTCACCTCGCTGAAGAACACCACCGACAACCGCGCGGCCTCGGCGGATTTCCTCAAGGTGTTTTCCCGCGGGATCGCGGATTACAATGCCGCCCTGGTGGACATGACCACCGACGAGGCCGAACGCACGGCCGTGCTGCAACAGATCCACAAATACGTCGGCGTCGACGATCCGTTTGAAAAGGCTGCCGCTGCGGTCATGGCGGGGGCGATGCGGCTGAACCCCGATGCCGGGCTGTCCATCGCCTCGGTGCAGGATCAGCTGGACTGGTTCAAGTCCGAGGATCTGGTGGACGCGTCCATCTCCATCGACACGCTGGTCGATCCCGGTTTCGTGGCCCAGATCTGACCGGATGGAGTTATCGCTGAGGGACGTCGGCCATGTCTATGGCGCGGTCGACGTCCTGTCCGACATCACGATGGACATCCCCGGCGGGCGCATCCTGTGCATCGTCGGGCCATCGGGCTGTGGCAAATCCACCCTGCTGCGACTGATTGGCGGGCTTGAGCGCCCGACGCGCGGCGCCATCCTGCAACAGGGGGCGCCGCCCGAGGGGTGTCTGAACCCGCTGACCTATGTGTTTCAGGATTTCGCCCTGCTGCCCTGGCGCACGGTGGAGGGCAACGTGCGGCTGGTGCTGGAAGATCACCGGCTGGGGGCCGAGGCGGTGGAGCGGATCGTGGCGGATGTGCTGGCGCGCACGCGGTTGTCGGATTTCCGCCGCGCCCTGCCGCGCCAGTTGTCGGGCGGCATGAAACAGCGCGTGGCGATTGCCCGGGCGCTGGCGGTGAACCCGGCGGTGATGCTGATGGATGACCTTGTGGGCCTGTGGACCCGCGCGCCGTTCACGTCCGTTTACGTCACCCACAACCTGGCCGAGGCGGTGCGCCTGGGCCACCGCATCGTGGTGTTGTCGCGGCGCCCGGGGCGAATTGCCGAAACCGTCGATATCGACATGGCCCTGGAGGACCGTCGCGCCGATCACCCTGACCTGTTGCGCGACCAGCAGCGGCTCTGGGCCGTGATGCGCGATGAGGCGCGGGCGGCGGATGCCGAGCTTGTCGATGGCTGATCCGGTTCCGTTTCGCGGCGGCGGTTTTGCGCCCAGAACCAAGCGGGGGGTCGGGCTGATCGTCTTTGTCGGGCTGATCGCCTTTCTGGAATGGGGCACGCGGGCGGGGTTCATCTCGGCGCTGACCCTGCCGCGCCCCTCGGACGTGCTGGCCGAGTTCGGGCATTTCTATCGCAGCGGGCGGCTCTGGGACAATCTGCTGCCCTCGCTGGAGCGTCTGGTGGTGGGCGCGACCTTCGGCGCCACGGCGGGCATTGCCGTGGGCTTTGCCATGGGGCTGTTCTCCTATGCCCGCGCCGGGCTGGTGCCGCTGGTCGCCGCGATCTTTCCGATCCCCAAGATCGCCCTTCTGCCGCTGTTCGTGATCTGGTTCGGCATCGACGAGGCCTCGAAATATGCCCTGATCGCCTTTGGCACCTTCACCCCCACGGTGGTGGCCACCTATGGCGCGGTGGACAACGTGGATCGCACGCTGATCCGCATGGGGCAGAGTTTCGGGCTGTCGTGGTTTTCCATCACCCGCAAGATCGTGCTGCCCGGTGCCATGCCCGGCATCCTGTCGGGCCTGCGCATATCCCTTGCCATCGCGATCATCCTGCTGGTGGCCGCCGAAATGCTGGGCGCACAGACCGGGGTCGGGGCCTATATTCTTGAAGCGGGTTCACTTTACAACCTTGAACGCCTGTTTGTGGGCGTGAGCATCTTGTCCATGCTGGGCGTGACTGTCAGCTTCATCATCGGACGTATCGAACGCCGGCTGTTGCGCTGGCGCAGTTAATCACTCGGGAGGAAACCATATGAAACTGACGACATTCTCCGCCGTTCTGGCGGTTCTGGCCGCCCCGGCCTTTGCCGAGACGCGCATCACCTATAAATCGGCCAAGACCGGCACCGCCTATTACCAGATGGGCGTGGAAATTTCCGAAGCGATGAAAAAGGGCACCGACGGCGCGGTGATCGTGACGCTGGAGGAAAGCCAGGGGTCGGTGCAGAACGTGATGGAGGTGCGGGCGCGCGGCGCCGATTATGTCTTCACCACGCCCCCCGCCCTGATCAACGCCGCCCAGAACGCCACCGGCCCGTTCGATGGCAAGGGCGATCCCGCGTTCGACGGCATCCGCGCGCTGTTTCCGATTCCGTCGCTGACCATGCATTTCGTCATGGCGGGCGATGGCGGGGCGAACGGCATGGCCGGGCTCGAGGGCAAGACCATCCTGCTGGGCTCGGGGTCGTTCGGCGCCACCGAGGGCGAGAAATATCTGGAACTGTTCGGGTTGACCGGCAAGGTGAACATCGCCGACAGCGAATTGTCCAACGCAGTCGCCGCGCTGAAGAACGGCCAGATCGACGGGTTCGTGACCGCAGGCAGCTTCCCGGCACCCAACGTGATCGAGGCGGCGGCGTCCACCGACGTGACCATCGTGTCGATGACCGAGGACGAGGTGGCGGCGTCCAAGCGCACCCGCGTCGTCATTCCGGCGGGCACCTATGCCGGGCAGGACAGCGACATCGTCACCACATCGCTGCCCGTGGTGGCTTATGCCACCGACAAGATGGACGACGACACCGCCTATCAGTTGACCCGCACGTTCTGGGAGCAGAAGGAAGCGATGAGCGGCACCTCGCCCTGGTGGGGCGCGGTTTCGGCCGACATGCTGCAAAGCGTGACGACCAGGGTGCATCCGGGTGCTGCGCGCTATTACAGCGAAATCGGGGTGAGCCTTAGCGATTCGCAGATGTGATGCGATCCTGCCCCCTCGGGCGTTGGCCCGGGGGGTGCTTTGGGTCACAGCGTGACCTAAACGGCTCAAATCCGGGTAAATCCCCCGTGACACGGCGCCTTGAGGGAACGAATTACCGCAGGACAGGCTTGTCAGGCTGTGGAACCTTGCCGCAAAATCAAGTCTGGATTAAGCCCGGATCGGCGCCTCGGCCACAGAGTTGACTAAAAGGAATTGCTGCCATGAATCGTCGGGACATGCTGAAGGCCGGAACCGCCTTTGCCCTGCTGGGCGCCACACCGCTGAGCGCCGCCCCCAATATCCCCACCTATTCCGTCCCGCCACAGTTCATGCCGCGCGAAGTGTCGCTGCGGGTGAACCTTGCGCCCGGCGAGGTGCATGTGTTCCCCGACGAATTCGCGCTGTACTGGACCCTGCCCGAACGGCGCGCGATCCGCTATACCGTCGGCATCGGCCGCGTCGGCCTGTATGAGCCGGGCGAGTTCCATGTGGGGGCGAAGAAGGAGTTTCCCAGCTGGAAACCGACGCCCGAAATGGTGGAACGCTCGCCCGAGAATTACGCCCGCTATGCCGAGGACGGGTTGCCCGGCGGTCTGAGCAACCCGCTTGGCGCCCGCGCGCTTTATCTTTTCCAGCCCCAGCGCGGCGACACGTTCCTGCGTATCCACGGCACCGACCAGCCGGGCACCATCGGGCGGGCCGTGTCGAACGGCTGTGCGCGTCTGGTGAACGACCAGATCGCCGATCTCTACAATCGTGTGCCGTTGCAAAGCCGCGTGATGCTGTATCCGCGGATGCTGCCCAACCGGTCGTAACCCAGAGTCGCGCAGACGTGACTGGCCGGACGCGGCGGCGCCTGACAGGGTGCCGCCACCCCTCACAGGAGCCTGCACCATGCGACTGCTTCCCGTCATTGCCATCTGTCTGACAACCGGCGCCGCCACTGCCGCGCCGATCACCCCGCCCGAGGGGTGGGTGGCCATCGACACCGACAAGCCCTTCGCCACCCTGCTCGACGATCTGAAAGCCGCCGTGGCCGACAACGGTTTCGGTGTCGTCACCGAGGCGGGTCCGACCGGAGCGGCGCGCAATCGCGGCGTCGAAATACCGGACAACCGCGTGGTCGGCGTGTTCAACAACGTCTATGCAGTGCGCATCCTGGCCCTGTCGGTGCCCGCGATGATCGAGGCGCCGGTGCGGTTCTACGTCACCGACGATGGCGACGGCACGGCAAGCCTGTCTTGGAAGACGCCCGGCCATGTCCTCGCACCCTACATGAACGACACGATTCCCGATCTGGGGGTTGCGGCGGGCGAGCTTGATGTGGTCTTTCAAAGCATCGCCGACGCCGCCACCCGATAACCGCAGGCCCCCCGATGACACAAGCCCCCCGCGCCGCCGACATCCTCGCGCGCCGCCTTTTCGCCGCCGGGTGCCGCCACGCCTTCGGCATGCCCGGTGGCGAGGTGCTGACACTGATCGACGCGCTGGAACGGGCGGGCATCGCCTTTACCCTGTGCAGGCACGAGAATGCCGCCGGCTTCATGGCCGAGGGCGTGCACCATGTGGACGGTGCGCCCGCGATCCTTGTGGCGACGGTGGGGCCGGGGGCGATGAACGGTGTCAACGTGGTGGCCAACGCCCATCAGGACCGCGTGCCGATGATCGTGCTGACCGGGTGTGTCGATGCGCACGAGGCCGCGACCTATACCCATCAGGTGCTGGACCAGCGGGCGGTGTTCGCGCCGATCACCAAGGCCACGTTCACGCTGTCGGCGGCGGCGGCGGGGGTGATCGCCGACAAGGCGCTGGCCATCGCCGCCGAAGGTCGGGCGGGGCCGGTGCATGTCGACGTGCCGATCTCGGTCGCCGACGCGCCCGGCGTCGATTTCCAGGGCAGGCGCGCGGTGCCCGTGCCCGTGGTGCCCGCCGATCTGACAAAGGCGCGCCGCTGGCTGTCCGAGGCGCACCGTCCGATCATGGTGGTGGGTCTGGACGTGCTGAAAGACGGAGCCGCCGAGGCGGTTCGCCGGTTCGCCAACGCCCATTCGGTGCCGGTGATCACGACCTACAAGGCCAAGGGCGTGATCCCCGAGGATCATATGCTGTCTTTGGGGGCTGCGGGCCTGTCACCCAAGGCCGATGCGATCCTGCTGCCGCTGGTGGCCGAGGCTGACCTCGTGCTGTCGGTCGGCTATGACCCGATCGAGATGCGCACCGGCTGGCGCGATCCGTGGAACCCCGCCACCCAGCGGGTGATCGACATTCACGCCGCACCGAACCACCACTACATGCACCACGCCACGCTGTCGTTTCTGGCCGACACCGGCGCGACTTTGGCGTCCCTGGGCGAGGGCGGTCTCGTGCGCGAGAAATGGGCCGAGGGGCGGGTCGCAGACGCCAAGGCGGCGCTGGCTGCCGCCTTTCCCATGGACGAACCCTGGGGCCCGGCGGCGGTGATTGACACCTGCCGCGCGGTGCTGCCCGACACCACCATCGCCACGGTGGATTCGGGCGCGCACCGCATCTTGCTGAGCCAGATGTGGCGATGCGCGGCGCCGCGCGGGCTTTTGCAATCCTCGGGGCTGTGCACCATGGGCTGCGCCGTGCCGCTGGCCATGGGGGCGAAACTGGCGGCGCCGGATCGCCCCGTGGTGTCGTTCTCGGGCGATGCGGGGTTCCTGATGGTGGCGGGCGAATTGTCGACGGCGGCAGAACTGGGCCAAAACACGATCTTCGTGGTGTTCGTCGACCGGTCCCTCGCGCTGATCGAGTTGAAACAGCGCCAGCGTCAGATGGCCAATCGGGGCGTCGATTTTGCCGGGCACGATTTTGCCGCCATCGGGCATGGCGTGAGCGTGGACAACCGCATCGCGCTGGCCGGGGCGGTTCAGGACGCGCTGCACGCCGACACCTTTACGGTGATCGCCGCTGTGATAGACCGCCAAGCGTATGACGGCCGAATCTAGGGGCGTATCTGAGGGATTGCACATGGCGGGCGCACTTGACGGTTTGAGAATTCTGGATCTGTCGCGCATTCTGGCCGGCCCCACCTGCACCCAGTTGCTGGGCGATCTGGGCGCCGAGGTGATCAAGATCGAGAACCCCGCCACCCGTGGCGACGACACCCGCACCTGGGGGCCACCCTTCGTGACCGGCATCGATGGGCAACCCACGGATCTGTCTGCCTACTTCATGAGCGCCAACCGCAACAAGCTGTCGGTGGCGGTGGATATCGCGACCGAAGAAGGGCAGGCAACGATCCGGGCGCTGGTCGCCCAGTGCGATGTGTTCATCGAGAACTTCAAGCCCGGCGGTCTGCTCAAATACGGGCTGGACCATGCCAGCCTGCGACAGGCGCACCCGGCCCTCGTCTATTGTTCGATCTCGGGCTATGGCCAGACCGGGCCGAACGCTGCCAAACCCGGGTATGACCTGATGGCCCAGGGGTTTGGCGGGATCATGTCCCTGACCGGCGCCAGTGACGGCGAACCGATGAAGGTGGGCGTGGGCATCGCCGATGTGATGTGCGGCATGTATGCGACCGTGGGCATTCTTGCCGCCCTGCGCCACCGCGACGCCACGGGGCAGGGGCAACACGTCGATGTCGCGCTGGTCGACAGCCAGATTGCCTGGCTGATCAACGAGGGGGTGAATTACCTGACTTCTGGCCAGGTGCCGCAAAGGCGCGGCAACGCGCACCCCAATATCGTGCCCTATCAGGTGTTTGCGGCCCGCGACGGGCATCTTCTGGTGGCGGTGGGAAATGACGGCCAGTTCGCGCGGTTCTGCGACTATCTCGCCGTGCCGCATCTTGCCACCGATCCGCGCTATGCCACCAACCCGGCGCGGCTGGCCAACCGCGAAACGCTGATCGCAGCGCTGGAACCGCTGCTTGCCGCCCGGCCCATGGCCGATATTGTCGCCGGGCTTGAGGCGCGGGGCGTGCCCGTCGGGCCGGTGCAGACGCTGGATCAGGTGTTTGCGTCCGAACAGGTGGCGGCGCGGGGCATGGTGGCCGAGGTCGCCTGCGATCACGCGCAGACGGGTCATGTCCGGCTTGTCGGCAATCCGCTGCACCTGTCGGCCAGCCCCGTCAGCTATCGCCGCGCGCCGCCACGCTTTGGGCAGGACACCGCCGAGGTGCTGGCGCGTCTGCTGCCCAAGGGCTGAAACATTCGCCTGAAAATGCAACAATCGGCGGGCTGTCGCCGGGAAATTGCCCCGTTTTGGCACAAGACCGTTCACGGCTGTGTCATACACGCCCCTGTGAGGATCGTTTTGCGCCCCGCGCGGTTAGGTAGAAATCCAACCACGCACAGGCGACGGAGCGATTTGATGACGCAGGACATGTTCGGCCAAACCACCAGTCTGCCCCCCGGCGGCGCGCTGGACAGTTGGAACTCCACCCAGCTTGCCTTTCTCGCCCATTCCGCCGCAACGCCGACCCACCTGGCCGCCACCCTTGACGCCGCACCCGACTTTGCCCTGGGCCATGCGGTGAAGGGAATGTTCTACATCCTTCTGGGGCGGCGCGAATTGCTGGCCACCGCTGCCGAGGCGCTGGCCGCCGCCCGCGCCAGTCTGGCGCGCAGCCCCGCATCGGTGCGCGAACAGGGTCTTGTCGCGGCGCTGGGCCGCTGGATGGCGGGTGACATCGCAGGCACGCTGGCGGGGTTCGAGCATCTGCTGAGCGCCGACCCGGGCGACACGCTGACGCTGAAGCTGGACCATGCCCTGCGCTTCGTGATGGGCGATGCGACAGGCATGCGCCAGCGGATCGAGGCGGCGCTGCCCGCCCATGGCGAAGATCACCCGGCGCGCGGCTATGTGCTGGGCTGTCATGCCTTCACGCTGGAGGAAACCGGGTCTTATGTGCGGGCAAAGGCGGCGGGGCGTGCGGCGCTGTCGCTGTGTCCCGACGATGCCTGGGGCCTGCACGCGGTGGCCCATGTCCATGACATGACGGGCGACGCGGCGGGGGG
>Ga0209491_10010435_pt1 | contig 11162 bp, 10 predicted proteins | sample BON02_FD_187213 | JGI IMG/M metagenome (GOLD analysis project Ga0209491, IMG submission 187213) | Freshwater microbial communities from Lake Bonney liftoff mats and glacier meltwater in Antarctica - BON-02 (SPAdes) (version 2) | ecosystem: Environmental > Aquatic > Freshwater > Ice > Glacier...
CGGTGACGTTGAGCTGCCGCAACACGGCAACAACATCACCGCCCTCGGCGAGAATCCGGTCAGCTTCCTGGATTTTGCGAACTATTTGCTCCGGAGAGTGCCGTTGCCTTCTTTTGTTCGTCATGGTTATAGTCTTCACTACTGTTGCGCTGACCACCTGAATCCGCCCCATTTCGCGAGCACTTTAGATGAGGCTCGTCGCCGACTTGACGACGATCCACTGGTTTGGGGTTGGCCCGTAATTAACCTTGAGAAATGCAATAAAGTCAAAGTTATTTTCGCCGTCTGACCTCTATTTTCTCCGGATTGGTGGTGGAGAAGAATTAGTCCAAAATGCCGACTCGAGGTTCGTAAAAAACTTCACGTGGAACATTCCGAGGTTTCCATTGAGTGGACGAATCGTGGCGCGACCTAACGTAAAGTTTGAGGGAAGAAATATCTTTATGGAAAAAAGGCGATTGGCATAGGGGCCGGCAAGTGGAGAGGAAGTTTGTGTGGGGGTGGAATTTGCCCGGAACGCGCCAATAAACCATGGCGCGCTTCTCTTATCGCGGAGTTTTTTCTCGCGCAGACCCAGAATCCTGATCCTCGGAGCTGGCGGTTGGTTTGGGAAAACAGCTCTAGCTCTCGCGGGGGATGTCCCGACTGACATGTTGCTTATCGGGCGCAAAGAGAGGATTTTGAGGGTCAATAAAAGAGATTTTCATATCAAGGAGTGGTCGGATTCGATTGTCGGCGATTTCGGTCCTGAAATTGTGCTTGATTTTGCGTTCCTGACCCGAGGTGTGTTGGATACCGTTGGCCACTCCGAGTTTCTCCGAGTCAACACTATGCTGGCAGACAGACTCCTCTCGCTGGCTTCATCGACATCAGTCCGGAAGATTTTGACCGTGTCTAGTGGAGCCGCTCTCTCGGCAATCGGACGACCTGATAATTACATTGAGGGTGACCCATACGGGTTTTTGAAATATAGGCTGGAAAAGGACTTGAGAAGAGTGGCTGCTCAAAGCGGCACCTCAATTGTAGTCGCCCGCGCGTGGAGCGTAAGTGGGGGCTTCGTTGGTCCTTCCGAATCGTTGGCCTTCTCTGCTTTTATCCGCGCGGCATTGTGGAATCAACGGATTGACATTCACGCGGATTCCCTGGTTTACAGAAGATATTCGGCGATAGAAGACTTTGTGGCAGTTTCTCTCTGGGGGTTGGCAAACGCGAGTTTCGAAGAAATAGACAGCGGAGGGGAGCGGATTGAGATGCTGGAGCTCGCTAAAGAAATCGCCACTCAGGTTGGCGGAACGAAAATTAGAGAACTTGTTAATCACCGCGAAGCGCTCGGGGAGAGTGCCTATGTCTCGGATAATCTCACGTGGTCGAGATATTCAGGGGAGGCAGGGTTGGTGCCACTCACAATTAGCCAACAAGTTGAAAATGTTATTATAGCTTTAAGGGAAAGCCACGGTGTTCAGACTTAGGCGGTTAACTCCAAATCTTCCATGGAGCTTTGCCTGAGTTCCAGAGTTCGTTAAAAATTAACGATTCGCGGTAGGTGTCCATTGGCTGCCAAAACCCTTTGTGAACGAAGGCGTTAAGAGATTTCGCCGCAGCGACTGACGTCAGGGCATCTTCCTCGAGAACAGAGTGGTCATTGAGAAAGCCAAAAATTCCCGAGTCAAAGACAAAATAGCCAATGTTGACAAAATTCTCTGTCATCGGTTTTTCCCGAAATGCGGTCACTGTCCTATTCTCGTCAAAATTCACTACGCCGAAGCGGCTGACCGGTTTCGTAACCGTCATCGAAGCAATCTTCTTACTCTCTCGATGGCTGGTCACGAGAGCATCCAGGTCAACTGGAGCCAGCCCGTCTCCGTAGGTGCATAGAAAAGACTCTCCTCCAAGATACTTCTCTACCTTTTTCAGACGACCCCCGGTGGGGGTATCGATGCCAGTTTGCGCCACGGTAACTGTCCAACCAAATTCCTCGTGCGAGCCATGAAAAATTGCAGACTCCTGACTACCTAAGGTAATCGTAAAATCCATGTTTTTTGGGCCGAAATTGAAGAAGTAATCCTGGATGGACTCAGCTTTGTACCCAGCGCATATGACAAAATCCGTATGACCGTAGGAAGCAAAAACTTTCATAATGTGCCAGAGAATCGGTTTTCCACCAATTTCCACCATCGGTTTAGGTCTGTATTCAGTTTCCTCACGCATCCGTGTGCCGAGACCTCCAGCAAGCAAGACTACTTTCACCTCATAAAGGTACCGTGAATTGGACTTGGCGCTGTTCGCCCTAAGCTGGCCCTTGTGAACCGAGAAACAGTGAAGAGCACGACCAAAACTAAATCTCAGCAAAATCTTCGGGGAGAAATTCTTGCTCTTGTGGAGAAGTTTGGAAGTATTAGCGCGGAGGTTGTAGATGAGTTTGTACCGGGGGAGTCCGCGGTGCCCGTGTCTGGAAAAGTTCTCGACTCGGCTGACTACGTCAATCTTGTTGATGCCTCATTGGATGGATGGCTGACTTCCGGACGATTTCATGCCGAATTCCAGCTGCAGCTCGCGAGGTATGTAGGCGTGAGAAACTCGGTGTTTGTAAACAGCGGATCGAGCGCCAACCTGGTGGCTCTAAGCGCGCTCACGAGTCCCAAACTTGGCAAGAGAGCTCTCGTTCCGGGTGACGAAGTCTTGACTGTCGCGGCGGGCTTTCCCACAACAGTCAACCCGATAATTCAGAATGGTCTGAGGCCCGTCCTGGTTGACATCGAGCTTGGAACCTACGACGCCGTCGCTGAGCAACTGCGTGAAGCTGTCTCCCCGAAAACTCGGGCAATCATGATGGCCCACACGCTGGGCAACCCGTTCGATCTCGATACAGTCAAGGATCTTTGCGACAAACACGGGTTATGGTTAATTGAGGATTCTTGCGATGCGCTGGGCGCGACCTACCGTGGTCAAAAAACTGGAAGCTTCGGAGATACAGCCACGGTGAGCTTCTACCCGGCCCACCACATAACGACAGGCGAGGGTGGAGCAGTTTTCGTAAACTCTCCGCTAGTAAGAAAGCAGGTCGAGTCCTTCAGAGATTGGGGCCGAGACTGCTATTGCGAAACGGGGCACGACAACACCTGCAAGAAGCGTTTTGAGTGGCAACTGGGAGAGCTGCCTCGGGGGTATGACCACAAGTACATCTATAGTCACATCGGGTACAACCTCAAAGCAACCGATATGCAGGCGGCGATCGGGCTTTCCCAACTCGAAAAGTTGCCCCGCTTTATCGAGGCGAGGAAACGAAATTTCTCTTTTCTTTATGAGGGCCTGAAAGACGTAAGCGGGCTAATTATGCCTCGAGCAACGCAGCATTCAGAGCCTTCGTGGTTTGGCTTCCCCATTACCCTCGGAGAAGGGTTGGGATTCACTCGCAATGAACTCGTCGAATATCTCGACTCTAGAAAAATTGGAACGAGGCTGCTGTTTGGAGGCAATCTGACCCGGCAGCCGGCCTACCTCAAGGTTGATTTCAGAGTGGTTGGTGATTTAACGAACACCGATATTGTCACCGAACGCACATTCTGGATTGGTGTGTATCCAGGCCTGACCGATGAGATGTTGCAGTTTGTCGTCGACTCCATAGCAACGTTCGTGCGGGAGCGGGGATAGAAATGTCTCATTACCTCGTTACGGGACACACGGGCTTCAAAGGTTCTTGGCTAGTGATGCTTCTCAAAGCTCATGGACATGAGGTATCCGGGCTTGCGCTAGAGCCGCCGGCGGACAGCCTCTTTTTGAAGGCGAATATCGCTTCCGATGTAGTGCACGACCTCAGAATCGACATCAGGGATAGGAACTCCACTATAGAGGCGTTTAAGAAAGTCGCCCCAGACTATGTTATCCACCTAGCTGCCCAAGCACTCGTTCGGGACGGGTATCGAAAGCCCTTCGAAACATATGAAACAAACGTAAACGGAACGATGCACGTGCTGGAAGCCTCTGATCAAACGGGGTCGATAAAAGCTCAGCTTATTGTCACCACAGATAAGGTGTATCGCAATGATGGGCGCTCGAGCCCTTATGTCGAGTCCGACCCCCTGGGTGGCAAAGACCCATACAGCGCCTCGAAAGCTATGGCTGATATTATGGCCCAAGAATGGCTGGGCGCGGGGCGATCAAAGCCAGGGGCGATTGCGCGGGCTGGAAATGTGATTGGAGCAGGAGACACAGCGCGTGACCGTTTGATTCCAGACATCATCCGGTCCGTGCAGTCTGGAAACCCTCTCCATGTGCGCTACCCCCAGGCGGTTCGACCCTGGCAACACGTACTTGACTGCCTAACCGGCTATATCGATTTGGTGAACTGCATCGGTCCTAATCTTACAGGGGCAACGTTTAATTTTGGGCCGGCGCTTGATGGAGCCAGCACCGTGATTGAAACGGTCAAAAAAGCCGCACATTTTCTTCCGGATTTGACCTTCGAAATAGATCTGAACAATGAGAATATGGCCGAGGACCCCATTCTGACGCTAGACTCGTCTCTCTCGCGCGGTTTTCTTGGCTGGCATGATTTCTTTGCAGAGAACGCGCTTGAGCTTTCTCTTGAGGCCGCACTCCCTGGAATCCCAATACGGGCTGTTATGCAGAGGCAAATCTTGGGGGTTATTTCCAATATGAAAAAGGCGGATTCGAGAGCGGAGCGTGGTGACACCGAAAACTAGCACCAGTCAAGTTTCTTTCTCCCACTTGATTTGCAGGTGGCTTATAGATCTCGGATATTCGCATTGCTTTAGCGTAGCGGGCGGAAACATCATGCATTTGCTTGCAAGCGCCGAGAAAGTCTTTAAGGTGGTGCCGTTTGCACATGAAGTCTCCGCGGGAATCGCAGCAGAATATTTTAACCACACGTCCCGCGAGGGAAAAGCTTTTGTGCTGGTGACCACCGGACCCGGTTTGACGAATTTGGCTACGTCAATTGCTGGCGCGTGGCTTGAGAGTCGAGAACTAGTTGTAATAGCAGGAGCAGTAAAGAGTTCTGATCTGCGAAAGAATTCGGGTTTGCGTCAACGTGGTATCCAGGAAATCTCAGGGGCTGATATTTACCAGTCGGTCTCTAAAAAGACTGTGTTGTTTGATGATGTCTGTTCCGAAAGTGACTTTAAGTCCACGGTCAGGCTGTCGGTTGAGGGGCGGAAAGGTCCAGTAGTTCTGGAGATTTGTCTTGACACCCAAGCTAAAATCGTTCCGGATGATTCCAGTACGTTTGTAATCACCCCTGCAACGCAATGCCTGACATCGGAGGCTGTCGAGGAGGTGTTTGAGAGGCTCACTTCAGCCAAGAGACCCGTGATCCTTATCGGGGGAGGGGTTGACCGTGACCTTGCTCGTGGCCTCTCGGCCAAACTTGATGCCTTTGGGGTGCCGGTGCTTTTGACTTGGAATGCTGCGGATTATCTTTCTCCAAGTAACAGAATGTATTTTGGAAGGCCTGACAATTGGGGTCAACGTTCCGCAAATTTGATCATTCAGCAAGCTGATTTCCTATTAAGTCTCGGCGCCAAACTAGGGCTCCAGCAGACTGGTTTTAACTGGGAGAATTTTGTTCCTAACGGGCTAATCTGGGCTGTTAATATAGACCAGGCCGAGCTGGAAAAGGGCCACCCAATGTTGGATCGAAGCTACTGCGAAGATGCAAATGCGCTTCTAGAGGCTCTCATGAGCCATGACGCTCGGGGCCTAGCTTCGGAGGATTGGGTCGTCTACTGTCAATCAATACGCCAGAAATTCCTGCCTGATAATGAGAACCCCAAGGTGACAGATGGTTTTGTAAGGCCGCACCGGGTAATCCGGGCCATCCAACAATTCGCGAAGGATGATTCGGTTTTTATTCCATCTAGTAGCGGCGGCGCGGAGATTTCGATGATGCAGACCATTGAATTGCGCAGTGAGCAAAGGCTTGTGATGAATAAAGGTCTCGCCAGTATGGGATACGCGCTCCCTGGTGCGATTGGAGTTGCGCTCGGCGAGCCAAAAAGGCAGGTGGTGTGTTTCGAAGGTGACGGGAGCTTGGCACAGTCCCTATCAGAATTCGCCATGCTTGGTGCTCGTGATTTCGACCTAAAGCTGGTGATTCTCTCGAATGGCGGATATTCTTCTATACGGGCTACTCAGTCGCGTTTCATGGGTGGTCGTTACGTCGGATGCGATGAACCCACCGGTTTGTTTCTTCCAGCTTGGAGAGCGTTGGCGGAAGCATTCGGATTGCGATATCGTTCGGTTGGAGATGAGGATGTTCTGGAATCCGCTCTAAGTGAAGCCTTCCAGGAGCCGGGCACCTGGTTAATCGAGATTCACGTAGATCCAGAGCAGACTTATTTTCCGCGGGTTTCGTCCGAGCTCCACAACGATGGGCGAATCGACTCCAAGCCCCTTCACGAAATGTCTCCAGAAATGACAGAGTTTGACCGAGCCAAGTACCTTCGTTACATCTAGGGAGACAGAGGATTACGTGATTGGAAAAAGAGAAGAACTAGTTCAGGACCTTCGGGCCTTGGTTGAGGGGGGCTTCGTTTGGGGAGTTAAAGCGGAATTTGAGGCGGAGGGGACCAGGTATCAAGAGCTTGTAGAGCTCATTGCCGTAGCTCGATTGGCCGGCGTAAAGGTGGCTGTGAAAATTGGCGGACCCGAGGCAATTCGAGATTTACTGGAACTTCGAGCTTTAGGTGTTGACACTGTCATTGCGCCGATGTGCGAATCGGGCTATGCGGTTCGTAAGTTCTCTGAGGCAATCAACCGGACTTTTGGTGAACAGTTTCAGGGCACTGATTTTTTCGTCAACTTCGAAACGACGACGACGTGGGGTAATCGTCACGATTTTCTAACAGAGGTTGCCCGCAGCCAGAACATCGGGGGCGTAGTGTTCGGGCGCGTCGATTTTTCCCTTTCCTCTGGCCTTTCGAGAGAGGAAATCAATAGCGAGAGCGTGCTTTCCGCCGCTTCGGAGGTTGCCAGAGCCTGCCTGGATTGCGACAAGCTTTTTGTTGTTGGCGGAGGAATTTCTCCGCTGTCTTTGCCGTTCCTGAAGTCCGTGGCAGCGATAGGGCTCTCTCGATTTGAAACGCGAAAGATTGTCTTCAACCCAATAATCCTCGAGGTCGAGAGCGTTGAAAACATAATGCTAAAAGCTGTAGCTTGGGAATTGAGATGGTTAGAATACAAGCGCGAAGGGAATCAAAAGGTGGCGGATGAGGACTCCTTCCGTATACAGATGCTTCGCCAGCGGTGGATAGCTAATGACGAGTAAGAGGCAAATGCGTCTGTGCTAAATCCCAATGTTTTGGTGCTCTCAGCCCCGCGTTCAGGCAGTTCGGCACTAGCGGAGACGATTTTATCCTACGGCTACCGGCTTGGGGGAGGAGGAAACCGACCTGCTGAAAGTATCGTCCAAAACTCCTACGAATTTAACCCTAAGGGGTACTTTGAAGACGTTGGTCTTTCCCTGCTTTGCGATCAGATTATCCGATTCCGGTACGGCAGCCGGAATAGCTTCCTCCACACGGTTGGGATGGATGGCGAGAAAACTTCGTTTGATGCTAAAGACGGACATTTTGATCTTACGGATGGGAGCGTCGAAATTCCCACTGATTATTTCGAGAATCTGGAGAAGTACACTGGGGTAAATTGGGACTCTTGGGGACTAGGGAGGATGGGACTCGGAGGAAAGTGGCACCAGGCTTACTCCAGGTATGGGTGTGCCAGCCAACAGCAAAGTGATGAACTTTGGGCCAAGTTTTGTTCGATTATAATTGGCTCGGAATCAGTCGTCGCGAAGGACCCCCGGCTCCTGTTTCTTGCTCCTTGGCTTCCTGCAGGTACTCGTGTTGTATTGCTCAGTCGCGAGAAGAACGCGCTAGCGCAAAGCATGAAAAGGCATTACGGACCAAGGCTGTTCTCGCAAGAAACATATTCTCCTTTCGGCTGGGTTAGTAATCATTTCAATTACAGAGTCGCGGAGCAAGCAGAGGAGAATTATATGGGAATTAGGGACTATTTTCACAATTATGTTCTCGATTCTTTTCCAAGCATCCAAATCTCTACGGAATCGCTTGCAGATAAAGTCACGGAACGGAGGCTGAAATCATTTCTAAATCGGTGAAAGACGAAGCGTTGGTGACGCCTTTCTGCAAGTTATGCAAAGCGGCGACAAGTGTATTCCACTCCCCCCAAAACTCTATGGTGGGACTGGAAGTTTCAATCTGCGGAAAATGTGGCTTTATTCAGGGAAACCGCAGCAATCTACCTCTCGAAAACACCGTTGGTTCTAGTGATGAGCGCGACTATCTCAGCTGCGACGCAGACTATGCGCCCTTTCGGGTCGGTAAGCGCCAAATGCTCGGCCATCAATCTAAGGTCTTGGAATGGATTCGAGAAATATTGAGGGCTGAACCGAGGATTTATGATGGCGCGGCCGCAAGGGGAGATTTTGCGCTTTTTGCACTCGATTACTTCCGCCCCCGAGAGATTGTGCTTCGTGAGTTCCAGTCCGAGATGCTGCTAAATCTGGAGGAGTTATCGCTCATTCACCCCACCGTAAGGGTCGTGGAGGCTTCTGGGCCGGTGCAGTTCGAAGCCGCAAGCTTTGATTTTGTGTATTCAACACATTCACTCGAACATTTCGAAAACCCTGGGAGCGAAATGCAGAATTTGGCAGCGCTGGTCGGTGAGAATGGTTTGCTGATGGTCGATGTACCTGACCTTGAATCTGTAAATTTGGATTGGTTGGTGGAAGATTATTTCTATGATCAACATTTGTCTTACTTTTGCGCGAATTCCCTCGAGCGGCTTGCCGCTCAACAAGGTCTTGTCCCTGTTTACCTGGAACGAGAGGCTGGAAGCTTGATCATGGTTTTCTCAAAGCGCTCCAACCTGCGTGGCGTTCACAGTGCGTTTGCACCCAATGCGATGTTGCTTGCCAAAACGTATTCGCTTAATTTAGAGAGCAATCGCGCAGCCGTCGGCAATCGAGCGATTCATGTCGAGGAATTCCTTAAGAAACGCCGCGTGGACGGGCCCGTTGTTGCAGTGGGCTGCGGAAGGAGATTCGATGCTTTCATTAGATACGGCCTTTTACCACTGAATTCCTTTGACTACTTCGTTGATAATTTTCTTTGCCTTGCGACACCAACGATTCGTGGTGTGGAGCTTTTTAGTATTGAGAATTTGCCCATTGCGAGTGGAGTGGTTCCGAGCTTCGTCACCTTTTCCACGGGGAGCCGCACAAGCGTTAATGCCCTGCTTGCACAGCTTTTTCCAAGCAGCGAGGTCCTCAATGCATGATTTCAGGGACAGGTCTACTTGCGGTCGAAAAATAAACTGACATGGTCTAAAACAAGGGGTCCAACTCTGCAGAACCCTGGGAACTTCTCCTCCCCCTGGGGGTTCAAGATTAGGGCAGATTTTTCACTGTCCCTGATGGGGTCTGAATCTGTGGTTCATTCTGACAAAGACTTTAGGGTTAGACTATTTGGGGGGCAGTTTGACGGCACTTCAACTTATGCGAGAGGCTCAAAATGGAGATTCCCCTTCAACTGGCCCATCAGGACCTTGCCTTCCAGGTAACCGCTAACGCTGAGCCTATGCCGGTTGATAGGCGTCAAGAAGTGTTGGACAAACCCGTCTTTGGCACGGTTTTCACCGACCATATGGTTGATATCTGCTGGTCGGAAAAAGGTGGATGGCACCGTCCACGGGTTCAGCCCTACGGGCCCATCCCGATGGATCCAGCGGCCTCGGTGTTGCATTACGGCCAAGAAATATTCGAGGGCATGAAGGCTTATCGCCACGAGGATGGGTCCATCTGGACATTTAGGCCAGACCAGAACGCCCTTCGCTTCCAACGCTCCGCGGCGCGAATGGCCATGCCTGAGCTTCCGGCTGACTATTTTCTTCAGTCGCTGAAAGAACTGATGGCTGTGGATGGAGACTGGGTGCCAAGCGCACCTGAAACGTCGTTGTATTTGCGGCCTTTTATGTTCGCGAAAGAAGCTTTCTTGGGAGTTAGACCTGCCAAAAAGATGGGGTATTACCTGATTGCCTCCCCCGTGGGCCCCTATTTCGGCGGTGATGCGGCGCCGGTGTCAATCTGGCTGTCTACCACCTATACACGGGCCGGACGTGGAGGAACAGGGTCTGCAAAAACGGGTGGAAACTATGCGGCCTCGCTTTTGGCTCAAACGGAAGCTACAGAAAACGGCTGCCAGCAGGTGCTTTTTCTCGACTCTGTCGAGGGGAAATACCTAGAAGAGCTTGGCGGAATGAACATTGTGCTCGTATATCGAGATGGCACTTTGGTTACCCCGAAAAGCGACACCATTCTTTCCGGAATCACCAGGGACTCGGTGCTTACGTTGGCACGCGATCGAGGCCACGCGGTGGAGAGCCGGCCCATAACGATTGATGAGTGGGAAGCCGGACACGATTCTGGGGACATTGTGGAAGCATTCGCATGCGGCACTGCCGCCACCGTCGTGCCTATCGGCCAGCTAAAAGGCCTCGGATTCACTCTGGGTTCTGAAGACGCACAGGCCGGCGAAGTCACCCTTGCGTTACGCAAAGAACTCATTGACGTCCAATATGGGCGCACAGAGGACACGCACAACTGGATGGTGAGACTGGATTCGTGAGCCTTGGCTCGCTCGCGAGAGGCAGCACTATTGGTTTCGGCGCCTTATTTGCCGGCGCTATCCTGGGTTTGCTGGCAAGCGTCTATCATGCGGCGTTCTTTCCCTTCGGGCTCATAGCAATCCTTGTTGCTATAGGGGCAGCGTTGGCGGGAGTGCGAAAAGTGTTCGAGTTGAGGTATCCCGCACTGGTAGCAAGCGCGGCAATGATTGCCACCATTACCTTTCTCGCCGGCAGTGACAGCCAAGACTCGGTCCTCATCGCGGCCAATGTTGCCGGATATTCTCTGTTGACAGGAATAGTGGTGATAGCCGTTTTCACGCTCGCATGGCCAGGTTCTTCCCCGACTTCACCGGCTAGAATAGAGGCCCGTCAGCGCGAAAGGAAGACCGCCCCGTGACCTATGTGATTGCCCTGCCCTGCGTGGATGTGAAAGACCGAGGGTGTATCGATGAATGTCCGGTGGATTGCATTTATGAAGGCGATCGCATGCTCTATAT
>Ga0209491_10010438_pt1 | contig 11159 bp, 8 predicted proteins | sample BON02_FD_187213 | JGI IMG/M metagenome (GOLD analysis project Ga0209491, IMG submission 187213) | Freshwater microbial communities from Lake Bonney liftoff mats and glacier meltwater in Antarctica - BON-02 (SPAdes) (version 2) | ecosystem: Environmental > Aquatic > Freshwater > Ice > Glacier...
TATATATATATATATATGTGTGTGTGTGTGTGTGTATGTATGTACATATATTCCCATGTTTCCGTTGTTTTTCTTGTTTAGGGAGGGGCTGTCATGTACGTCGCACCAGCCGCTATGCACGCCTCACAACTCCTCTCCGCGGGAGCGGCGGCGGTAACACCGGACAAGGTGGCGGCGGCAGCGGCAACGGCGTCATTGCCCCTTATACCGGGGGGTGTACTAGAAGGTCTGGCTGGTCGGCTGCGTGGCGCGGTGGCGGCGGCGGTCGCGTTGCCGCCTGGCCGGCGCCTCGCGCTCGCAGGGGACGTCGCGTTGTTGTTGTATGGGGTTATTGGTCAGATGGTGGTGGGGACTGTTCTGAGCTATCGCAACGCGATGAAGAAGAACACGGCCCCCGTGTTAACTCCTTAACCCTAAGCCAGAGCGAAGTATAAGAGTAGTGGTAATATTTTAGTGTTAGTTGTAGGGACGTTCATAGCGCGTATGGTGTGTTGGTGTGTTGGGTCAGATGGTGCTGGGGACGATTTTGAGCTATCGCAATGCGATGGAGAAGAAGACGCCCCTCGTGTTAACTCCTTAACCCTAAACCAGAGCGAAGTATAAGAGTAGTGGTAGTATTTTAGTGTTAGTTGTAGGGACGTGCATAGCGCGTATGGTGTGTTGGTGTGGTGGGTCAGATGGTGCTGGGGACGATTTTGAGCTATCGCAATGCGATGAAGAAGAAGACGCCCCTCGTGTTAACTCCTTAACCCTAAGACAGAGCGAAGTATAAGAGTAGTGGTAGTATTTTAGTGTTAGTCGTAGGGACGTACATAGCGCGTATGGTGTGTTGGTGTAGTGGGTCAGATGGTGCTGGGGACGATCTTGAGCTATCGCAACGCGATGGAGAAGAATACGCCCCCCGTATTAACTCCTTAAAGATGCCCTGTGCGTCTATATATGATTCGCCTCTCGAATATCCAATTATCAAGGCGGCGAAAACTTATATTCAAAACGCGCTCAAGTACCCGAGCAAAGCGAATTTACCCATTGCGGTTAGCTAGTAGCTGCAGGGCACCTTTAACCCTAAGCCAGAGCAGAGCGGAGACGGGTGGTGTATAAGTTTAGTGGTAATAGTTGGGAATTAGTGTTAGTTGCAGTTGTGGGGATGTCGCGCTGTTGCTGTATGGGGTGGTTGGTCAGACGGTTGTGGGAGCTGTTTTGAGCTATCGCAATGCGATGAAGAAGAAGACGCCCCCCGTGTTAACTCCTTGACCCTAAGCCACAGCAGCGAAGTATAAGAGTAGTGGTAATATTTTAGTGTTAGTTGTAGAGACGTACATAGCGCGTATGGTGTGTTGGTGTGGTGGGTCAGATGGTGGTGGGGACGATGTTGAGCTATCGAAGACGCCCCCTGTGTTAACTCCTTAAAGGTTTCCTGTGCGTCTATATATGATTCGCCTCTCGAATATTTAATTATCAAGGCGGCGAAAACGTATATTCAAAACTCGCTCAATTACCCGAGCAAAGCGAATTTACCCATTGCGGTTAGCTACTAGCTGCAGGGCACCTTCAACCCTAAGGCAGAGCAGAGCGGAGACGGGTGGTATATTAGAGTAGTGGTACTATTTAGGTATTTGTGTTAGTTGTAGATGTGGAGACGTCGCCCTGTTGCTGTATAATGGGGTGTGGGTCAAATGGTGCTGGGGACGTTCTTAAGCTACCGCAATGCGATGATCGAAGAAGAACACGCCCTCTGTGGTAACTCCTCAAAGGTGCCCTGTACGCACACACACGCATATATACACATATAGTATGCTGTTCAAAAACAAACATGCGAACTGCGTTCACGCTACGCAGTTCGCACGTTTATTTTTGACTAGCTTATATCTATATATGTATATATAGATATATATAGATATATATTTAGACAGATAGATATAGATAGATAGATAGATAGATAGATAGATGTACATATATGTGATGTTTCTTATGATCCAAACGACGAAACTCTTAGTCGAACTCGCTCAGGTACCCGAGCAAAGTGAATTTACCCACAGTAGGCCCACAGCGGTTAGCTGGTAGCTGCAGGGCACCTCTCAGCTAGCCAGAGCAGAGAATAGTGATGTTATAAGACCGTTCTTGTATGGGTTGGGGACGTCGTCTGCTAATCTCGGGTTATCGGGTTATTCCCTGTGATAACTCGGGCTAACCCCTCATCACAGAGAATCACTTCGGGTTAACCCGCTAAACCAGAGCGGAGCGGAAAATACAAGTGGTATATAAGAGTGCTGTTGCGACTCCTTCACAGCCCCCCAAGCCTGCACATCACTTCGTGATGCAGAGTTTGTTGCCCCCTGTGGTGGTGCTGGGACGTGGCTTCTCCTTAGCCCGCGTGTGGCTCTGTGAGGATTTTTGATTGATTTATTATAGTTGATTGGTTGGTGTATATAAGAGAAGTGGTAGTATTTATTTGTTATTCGGTGTTGCAGTTGTGGGGACATCATGTGACATCGCGCTGTTGTTGCATGGAGTGGTGGGTCAGATGATGCTGGGGACTTTCCTGAGCTTCTGCCACGCAAAGGAGAATAATAACCCCCCTGTGATAACTCCTTCAAGGTCAAGGTGCCCTGTGCGCACATGCACACGCATATATGTATATGTAGATAGATAGATAGTTCGATATAGATAGATAGATAGATAGATGGATAGATGTGAATATAAGTGATTCGACTTCGAGTTTCGAGTTTCCTATAGTCAAAACGACCAAACACTTAGTCTTAACTCGCTTCAGGTACCCGAGCAATGTGAATCTCTCTACCCATAGCCTATAGCACTTACTTGCTAGCTGCAGGGCACCTCTAAGCCAGAGCAGATAATGGTGGTGTATAAAACCGTTCTTGTGTGTTTCGGGACGTCATACGGGGTCGTGGGTCAGATCGTGCTGGTGCTGGGGTTTGTCGTGGCCTACCACCTCGCGAAGAAGAGAAGAAGAATTTCGAGTAACTTGAACCAGAGCGGGGAATGGTGTAGTATACGAGTAGTGGTAATATTGTGTGTGGTGTGCGGACTTGGTTGTGGGGACGCGTCGCGCTGTGCTGTTCTTTTGGGTGGTCGGTCAGATGCTGCTGGGGACGGTCTTGGCCTACCGCCACGCGAAGGAGAAGAGAACGTTTGTCGTTGGCCGGGAGATCGGCCAGGCGCCGGAACGCCAGAAAACACAGAACACATGAAAGAAAGCTAGCAGCTACGCGCGACACAAGAACCGGAAGGGGGCAGCCCCCAAATCACCGCGGGGGGAAGCACCACACGAGGGGAAACAGCCCACAGGGGAACCCCACCCACCAACCCCCCCCCACCGCGAGTCCTCCACAAGAAGAGGGCCGCGGTGCAAGATTGGCAGAGGTGGGAGAAGATCCTCGGACTTCTGCGTGAAACAAAGGGCACCCCCCACTGCTGGCTCATGCAGCCACAGGCCACCGGGTAGCCGAAAAACTCTATGCCAGCAAAGAAGATCCTCGGACTTCCGCGTGAAACTAAGGGCACCCCCCACTGCTGGCTCGTGTAGCCACAGGGCAGCCAAAATACTCTATGCCAGCAAGAGGCGATCAGAGGGTTATCCCTTTAGTCTGCTCTGCGTATAAAAAAAAGGGCCAACGGCCGCCGCGAGCAATATTCTAAGTAAGTGTAGACCTCGTCGTCAATCCGGATGCGTGCGAGGGGGCCAACCTTGACCTTGGGGCGGGAGTAGACGGTGAGGTTGACGTTCTTGGCGCCGAAGGCGTTGCGGGCGCAGGCCGGCCGTGAACGCGCGCGACTCCGACTCCGGCTTGTTGAGCGTGCTGCCCGTCGGCGCGTCAGCCGCGGTCGACTTTGAGATGTGGAGGTCCTGGAGCGCCACGGCGAAGATCTTTGCGGCTGCGGTCGTGTCCAGCTCGTGCTCGCAAAACACCCCCATCTCGGGCTCCGCGGCAGCGTTCGTGTCCAGCTCGCGCTCGCAAAACACCCCCAATCTCGGACTCCGCGGCGGCGACGGCGACGGCGGTGGGCTGGCCCGGCTCCGGAAGCTCCCCCCCCCGGCCGCGCAGCCACGGTGTAGTCGAGCTTGGTCCCTGCCTGGATGCAGCCCGTCGTTCTCCTGCTCGAGGTGCTGCGCGTTGTCCTTGTCCTGCGCGCACGGCCGCTCTTGCGCCACGAGGGAGTGCACGGCCTGGACGCACAGCAGCTCGTTCTCGCGCGCCTCATCCTCGTCGTTCTGGATGCGGGAGGCAGCACCGAACGCGATGTGGTCCTCGGCGAGCCACAACTCCTGCTCCTCGAGGAACTGCTGCATGTTGTCCTTGTCCTGCGCGCACGGCCGCTCTTGCGCCACGAGGGAGTGCACGGCCTGGGCGCACAGCAGCTCGTTCTCACGCGCCTCATCCTCGTCGTCCATCCGCGAGATGAAGAGATCCATCATAGCGATGCAGGCGCGCAGGTCGTTCATGTTGGCGCAGGCGCGCAGGGCGTCCTCGTACTCGCTAGCAGTGATGAGATCCAACTGCGCGGCGAAGGCGCGCAGGTCGGTGGGCGCGGTGGGCACGTAGCGGCCGGCGCCGTAGGCGCGCAGGTCGTCCTCGTACCCGCTACCAGCTCGTGGGGGAAGTCCTTGGCCGTTCAGTACGCTGCACTGCTCTGCAGCAGCAGGAGCAGGCCACGCGCTACCATGTCGTTGGCCGGGAGGTCGGCCAGGCGCCGGGACGCCAGAGAACACAGAACACATGGAAGAAAGCTAGCAGCTACGCGCGACAAAAGAACCGGAGGGGGGCAGCCCCCAAACGCCGCGGGCGGAAACACCACACAGGGGGAAACAGCCCACAGGGGGACCCCACCCGCCAACAATGTTTGACTGTCCGAGTAATTTAAACCGGAGCAGCGGGGACGAGAGCGGTGGTGGTGTATAAGACCGTTCTTGTGTGGGTTGGGGACGCCTCGCGCTGTTGCTCTATGGGATGATATGGGTCAGATGCTGCTGGGGACACGGTGTTGACCTACCGCCATGCGAGTATAAGGCGAAGAAGAAGAATTATAAATAAGTCTGAGTAACTTGAACCTGAGTCCTGAGTGGGAAAATGTGGTGCGTGCATGTGCGTGTACGAGTATAGTGCGTAGTGCGGACGAAGATTGTGGTGTTGGTGTTGGTGTTGGTGTTGGTTGTGGGGACGTCGCACGTCGCGCTGCCGTTGTTCTATTTCAAACCAGAGCGAAAAATGGTGGCCGCAGCGGTTCAACAAGCCACGTATCGAACGCCTCACAATCAATCAATCAATCACAATCCTCAGAGACAGAGAGCCACGCACAAGCACAAAACACCTCACACATGCATATGCCGCATGCAATTATTATTATGCAGGTAACACACGCCCCCCCACGCTCCCTATATTTCGACACAGACGTACACGTTTCACAAGCACGAGTGTTCTTTTTGCCAAATCAAAAAATGCACGCTTAATCGCCGAACGTGAACAAAACCGTCGGGTTGCGTCCTGGATCGGTAGTGGCGCTTTCAAAGAACAGGCAAACTCTTCCCGATTCACACGCTAAGCTGCCTCATCGCAACCACAATCCAATAACTCGTCCCAGGTGTACGCGCGTTTAGCTCACTGACCTGTATATAGACAACACACATCATATTCAACGTTTCTGTATCATATGTGTGAGTTTAAATCCGTAGCCGGTTCCGAATACACTAAAAGAATGTATTTCCATAGCAATAGTTGTTTACATTCCCAAACCAGTACCAGTACTGTATCACGTAACAGGGCACAAATCAGCAAAATACATTCGACGTATCTGTATCATGTACGTATCTATGGATCAAATCGTATCTGTTTGGCTTCGAACAGTACCAAAATATGTATCCGTATCGTAACCTCGCTTTCGTAACAGAGTAATACTCTTTCCTATCAATGCATTTTGGTGATTCCAAATGAAGGTCTACCCCTGACCCTGGGCTAATAGAGGCCCTAGTTTAAAAACTTTATTGGTTTACACGCAATAATACTTCGTAAATAAATTCTATTAGCTATACGGCCACCCCGTATCCCAAGGGTGTGGACGCGGGTCGCAGTTTGCAGCATAAAATACTTGAGACTCAGAGTTCCTACCAACAGCAGCGCCATGCCAGTGTTATGGCGTTGTGTGTCGCCAGTGTTGTGTAACGCAGATCAAACCCCGTGAAAGCACCACGCACAACACACCAGCCTGGGGCCTCGGCTTTATGATTAATCCCAGATATGATGCGTGTGGGTGTGGTGCGCGGTGCACCTCGAGGGGGTGAAAGCGGCACGAGCTCAAGCGCATCTAGCGCAAGCAACGCTCCTACTGGAGGGCTTGGTTTCACCAGCCACGTGACACACACACGCACAGGCCAGGGTCACCTAGAGGCAACACACCGACGCCTCACCACCTGTACAGCATATAGTACATACAATACGCTCATAGATTCCTCTCCAAAGCCCAAGTGAGCCCGAGCGGGGGAGGGGGGAGGAGTGAAAATCCATACTAATGTCGGAGTCACTTTTCGATTGCCAGGGCTAGTTTCTCACCCTATATAGGGCCGCTAATGTAGCAACTAATCTATCGAGCAGTGATCACCATTCAGAGCCGTCGTAATCAAACGTATAGTCGGCTACTTCAGCAGGCTCGCTGTCGCCGTATCCTTCGTCGCGGTACATGCAGATGTCGCCTGAAGCGCTGAGAAGAAGGTGTTCTTTCGTGCTCGGCGAGGTGATCACCTGGAGGCACACGCAAGTGAGATGAGTGGCGAACAAATAGACAAGCGCGGTGAGGGTTACCCACGGCAGAGTGAAACTGAGTACGCTTGGGCTTCGAAGACATGGCCCCGTCAGAAGTATTGCGGTGGCAAGTTTGTTGCGTGCAAGTCGCACCTGCAGCAGGGAGCTGTGCAGTGTTCTGAGCCCTACAGAGCTTCTGGTTTCATCGTTGAAAACGACCACGACGACCACCACGAGGAGCCTTCCGTCCGGACGCACTGCGATGCCGTTTGGGACGTAGGACGCCGAAGGAGCGCAGCCGAAGGAGCGCACGACATCACCGCCAAGCGTGAGCACCTGGACGCGCATGTTGCCTTGATCGGCGACGTACAAGCAGCCAGCATGAACCGCGATGCCGGTGGGGCCATTGAACTCGAGAGGCGCGGAGCCATATCGGCCGATGGAAGTGAGGTAGCGTAGTGGTGAGACTCCAAAGACGCAGATACGGCAATTGAATTGATCCGCGACATAGAGACGATCGCTGTTGCCCACAGCAAGCTCGCGGTCGCTCACGAGTGCCGCGTTGGATCCGCCGTGCTCGCTGCCGCGCACCAGTGCAAGGCCCTCCGGGAAGTCCAGCTGCCCGTGGCCGCTGCCTTGCGCGCCGATGCTGTCCACACTCCTGCCGTCGCTGATCCGCAGCTGCTGCACCCGGTGGTTGTGGCTGTCGGCGACGAAGAGATGCGTGCCGTCTGTCGCAAGGCCCATTGGATACTTGAGGTCGCCAGGAGCCGTGCCATGGCGCCCGATGGTCCGAAATGCAGAGACGGCGCGCGTTCCTCGACCGGTTTGCGCGTCCAGGTCGCTGAGGCTGAAGAACAGTATACGATCGCCGCGAGAGTCAGCCACAGCAAGCCCTCTGGAAGACGAACCGCGAACTGCGCCTCCATTACCCCCTCGTCTAGATCCAGATCCAGATGCCCAGCAATGGAAGCAGTAGCCCAGCGTGTGGGCATCTCGCGGGCCAGAGCACACCAGGGCTTGCACACGCGCTGAAGCGTGCGGAGGCTAGGCAGCCCGCAGTGCTCGAAGATCACCTCAAGCACGTCGGTATTCTCACCGACGATTTCGGCCATGCTTTTGGAAGTCGGGATCCACTGCCGAATAGAGTAGAGCTCTATAAGAAAGTTAACCTGATAACCCCTAACATTAGGGACACACACAGGCGAGCCGTGTGGACGGGCTAAGAAGGGGTTAACCCCAGCACGTCTGTGTTCTCAGCGACCCGCACCGATGCCGGCAGCTCAAGCTCTACGATTTCGGCCATGCTTTTGGAAGTTGGCCCTTACAAGATATTGCCAATATTTTATTGGAATAGAGGGGGTCGTGGGGAAAATATATTGCGCAATATTGTAGGCAATAAAGGGGGGCTGGGAGGGGGGTATTGCACAATAATGTGCAATAATGCCCCCTTTTCCGTGTCGAGAACGATTTTTTTTCGAACACCTCGACCCATCCAAAATCCGACCCCCAAAACCAAAAAAAAAAAAAAACCTACAAACACCTCAAAAAAACACCTCAAAATTGGGCGGTGGGTGCGATAACTATAACTGGTAAGATTGTGCAATATATTGCACAATAAAGGGGGTGTTTGCAAAATAAAGCCTCGAAGTGAAACAATATCTTGTAAAGGCCAATTTGGAAGTCGGGATCTACTGCCAAATACCGGGGTGTGACTGGGGGTAAACTTACATATAACTTACTTATAATAACTTATTATAAATCTGGGGAATGGTGATACTTTATACAGCTCTCCATATACATAGGGACACACACATGTGAGCCGTGTGGACGGGCTAAAATCAGCGTCTACATGCCTTTGGACGGACCCCCGGGCCCAGCCAGGGCCCTCCTCCTTATTCGGGGGCGAGCTTGGGCGGACACAATTTGGGCCACATCCAAATTGGTAGAGTTGGGGCGGTCGTGGGTCCGTCCACACGGGCCCTAATTTGGATTAATATCCCCCTTCTTTATTGTAGTGGTGTCTGCTGTGAGCCGCTGCGGGCCGGCTGTTGTTGTTGGGAGGGGAGGGTGTTATATTATAATAATTTATTTAATAATGTTATAGTTATAGGTGTTTCGTAGAGGTAGAGGTAAATAAGCACTTATTAAATAATTTTTATTATCATAATATACATTTATATCATCTTATCATCATCATACAGAGTACGTACATAATAGTCACGCAATGAGTCAATGTAAATTATTGCCGGGCATCACTGCTAGCTAGTTACTAGGCCATCCCATACGTACGGGAGCCTGCTAGTGCTAGCTGCTAGGCAGAGTGCATGCGAAGCGCGCCCTTACCCTTAGGCACGCTACACACCGCTAGCCGCTAGCCACGTGGTTAAACGACCCGAACTCCGGTCCTCATAGGCGCGGCGCAAGCGCGCGCTTTTTCTGTGCTTGCAGTTGCAGGAGGAGAGATATGCTACATTTGAGGCAGGCAGAGATATGACGAACATGATAATAAGCTAGATAGCGCCTTAGCAGCCTTGTGTGTGCGTTATTGTGATTGTGATAATTATTCTCAGACGACAGACGGTTTATATATACAATGGGGGGGCACGAGCGTGCACGCACAGGGAACTGTGATCCCATTCCATTCACACTGCAGAGACACATCGTGAGGTGAGGTTAACCACCCGCCACCGCCACACCCGGCGGCTGCTCGCGCCCCGCTTGCAGCAGCACACGTATACGCACCCCACGCGCCCGGGGCCACGGAGCGAATCGGTCTAGAGCTAAAGGACTCCGACTGACAAAAAAAAGGAATCGGGCTCAACGGCTCTGCTGTTAATAATAACAAAACAAATCGTTGCCGTGTTCATAGGCCTCCCAACCAAGTGTATGCAATACTGTGTGCTTTTTGGTCACACAGACGGTTCATATATCACAAGCACATGAGCACACACGCTGGCAGCCTCAGGCTTCAGGGGAGCTCCCTTGGCTATATCCAGGTGCACGAGGGGCGTGTCGACACCACGGCCGTATGGCCGTCTTAACGCACGGCCAGCTCAGCTACGAAACAAATGGACGGCTGCAGAAACTTTCCCTACCAGGAACACATGGCTAGCGCGTATACACTCTTAGCCCCCCAACCAAGCCTGCGACGCTTCGCGTCGCGGGGTTTGCTGCTCGTGTGGTTGCGCTGGGATGTGGCACGATGTGGCTTCTCTTGTGCTCGTGTGGCGCTTTGACAAGCTTTGAGGATTTGATTGATTGATTGATTGATTGACACTGCAGCTATATGCGTCACACCCCTCAATCAGAATCAGGGTCTAGAGGACTCCGAGTTACTACCGCACGGCCAGCTCAGCTCCGAAATGGACGGCTGCAGCAACTTTCCCTACCAGTAACACATGGCTAGCGCGTATACACACTGCAGCTTTACACGCCACGCGCCCTGAGTCGCGTAGCGGTATAGGTCTAAAAAAACTCCGACGACAGAGAAGATGCTTCGTCCATGGTCACAGCAATCACGACAGCTAACACCACGAAGGGGAATGCTTCGACCATGGTCACAACAAGCGCGACAGCTAACACCACGGAGGGGAACAGTCGCGCATCTAGGGAATCGGGGTTGTTGTGTTCACATTCACACGGGGAATCTATCGCCGACTTACTAACGCACGGCCAACTCAGCTCCGAAAATGGACGGCAGCGGCAACGGCCTGCCCTACCAGGCACATGGCTGGCGGGCATAGACACTGCAGAAATATACGCCACGCCCCTGAATCAGGGAGGTCTAGAGGACTAACGAGGGAATTAGTTCGGGTTAACCCTTAACCCTCAACCCAACTCGGCCGAGTTACTAACGCACGGCGAGCCCCGCTCCGAAATGAACGGCCGCGGCAACGGCCTGCCCTACGAAGAGCGTAGCCATAGCGTAGACGGCGGCGCGCGCCGGTGGAAGCAGCCTGCGTTGCGAGGCACAACAGGGTAAGCTCGGTTTATCTTATATATATATATATATATATATGTATATGTATATATGTATATGTATATATATATATATATATATCGTGCGTGCGTGCGTGCGTGCGTGCGTGCGTGCGTGCGTACGTGCGCGCGCGCGCGCGCGCGCACGCGCGCGCGCGCGCGCGTGTGTGTGTTTGTGTGCGTGTCCGGTTATTCGGGTTCACTCGAGGGTTAGCTGCCGTATATAACTATACATACATGTATACACACACGCACACACACACGCACACACGCACGCACGAACACGCACACGCACATACATAGACACACACACAGACATATACGTACATATACATATATATATATATATATATATACATATATATATATATATATATATATATATATATATATATATATATATATATATATATATATATATAT
>Ga0209491_10010442_pt1 | contig 11153 bp, 7 predicted proteins | sample BON02_FD_187213 | JGI IMG/M metagenome (GOLD analysis project Ga0209491, IMG submission 187213) | Freshwater microbial communities from Lake Bonney liftoff mats and glacier meltwater in Antarctica - BON-02 (SPAdes) (version 2) | ecosystem: Environmental > Aquatic > Freshwater > Ice > Glacier...
CTCTCTCTCTCTCTCTCTCTCTCTCTCTCTCTCTCTCGCTCGCTCGCTCGCTCGCTCGCCCGCTCGCCCGCTCGCTCGCTCTCTTTTTCTCTCTCTCGGTTAACCTCCCTCTCTCCCTCTCGCTTAGCCTCTCTCACACACACACTCCCTCTATATATGTATATACGCACACGTGTCCGCAAACTCTTCTTTAAGTGATTTCTTTCAACCCCACACTGACGTGTCGCAACTCGTGGTCTTTGATCGGCTATTCAAAAATGCAGGCCACCTTCCACCAAACACCTCTACTCCTATGCCCAAACGCGCCTCGTCGACTCCTTTTCTATTCGTGTTGAAACCTAGTAGGGCGTACTCCCCACTAGGCCACCACCAGCGCTGATGGTGGCCTAGTGGGGAGTACGCCCTACTAGGTTTCAACAAAACAGGAGTCCTCACCGGAGTGACTGACTGGATGCGATCACCCAAACTGCCCGCCGCAAACGACTCGCGCTACGAGCTTACGCCCCCCATGGGATTTGAGCTGGTGCTTTGTTACAATTCTTCTCCTCCCCGCGCAGACGTGCCGCAACTCATGGTCGTCGATCGGCTACTCAAACATGCAGGCCACCTTCCCCGGGCCAAACGGAGAGCCCGACTGGGACCTCATGCGGCGCGCGCGCGTGCAGGACCTCGAGCCCTGCATCTGCCACGGGCCCTACTACCACCGCAAGGCGGAGCGAATTCACGCACTGCTTCAAAAGGCGCACGCCGATTTCGGAGAAGGAACTTCGTTTGAGGCGCTGCACACTTGGACGAGTGAAAAGGTCAGGCCAACCCCGTTATGTAGAGGAAGAGTGCCGTACTGTACCAGTTGTGCCACTTTTCCTCTAAGCCTACTATGCGGCAATCGGGTGAGCGCCTTCCAGAAAGCCGATGTTTTGGAGAGGAAAAGTGCCGTACTGTATCAGTTGTGCCACTTTCCCTCTAAGCGCTTATTTGCTAGAGGAAAAGTGGCACAACTGGTACAGTACGGCACTTTTCCTCTACACGTTAAAGTCAGGTTGACACTACACCTAGGCACACCCACGGAAGGAAGACTTCGTTCGAGGCACTCACTTGGCCGAGTGACAAGGTCGGGCCAACCCCGTTAGAGTCAGGTTCACACTATGCTGTTAGCTAGAAGGGCGTGCTCCCAACTAGACTAAAATCAGAGCTGATGGTTGTCAGCCAAGAGGGACCTTCAACCACTGGACCAGAATCAGCGCTGATATTAGTCTAGTTGGGAGCACGCCCTTCTAGCTAACAACACAAGGTCAGGCCAACCCCGTTAGAGTCAGGTTGACAGTACATGTAGGCACACCCAGGCACATAGCGTAGGCGCGCACAAAAGGCGCACGACGACTTCGGAGAAGGAACTTCGTTTGAGGCGCTGCACAATTGGCCGAGTGATAAGGTCAGGCCAACCCCGTTTTGGCCTTTACACGATATTGCCATTGCGAATCTGGTATATTGAATGGCAACACAGGGGGGGGGGCGGGGGAAAACTATATATTGTGCAGTGTTGATTGCAAAATACAACGGGGGGGGGGGCAATAAATGAGGTGTTGAATGCCAAGAAGAGTATTGACTAGTGCACAATCCCCGAATCAACAAACGAATATCTTGTAAAGGCCAAGCCCCCGTTAGAGTCAGGTTATTACTACACCTAGGCACACCCACGCAGATAGCGTAGGCTGTTAACCCGCAGGCCGACTCTCTTAGGAGTCGGCCACACTAACAGCTCCTTTTTTATATATAAACTGATTAATAAAAGAAGCGACACCGACTTAGGCAACACGCAAAGCGCGCCGCGCGGTGGAGAGAGAGCGACTGTGTGCTAGACCGTCACGGTCGTACAGCTCCTTTTTTGACGCTTTCTTAGCATTCGAACCGAAGGATGGGTAGAGAATAAGTGCCTTTGGTGCTACTTGTCCTCTAAGCGCTAAGTATCGTTGGTGCTACTTGCCATCTAAGCGCTCCGAGGGCAAGTAACATAAACGGTACTTGTCCTCTACAGGAAGTGTTTCCTCCGTGTTAACACGCTGCAGATGACACAAGGCGACTCTGTCAGTTGTCCTCTGCGCGCTTAGAGGATAGCTGGCGGAGTTTCCATTTGTCCTCTGATGCACAACGACTCCCAGATATCAAGCTCGGGAGGCGCTAGCTCGCTGGCCGCAGAATAAAACATGTGCGGCCTCCCAGGGAATCGATCTCTAGGAGTCGCTGTTGTGTGGCCCTCCCCACGTGTATCATCCCCCTGTAAACAGATCAACAGGTCACACACACACACACAAAGTTCAACAGGCCACACACACACACACACACACCGACATCATCCCCGTATGAATGTGAATGCAACCGAAGCTTTCCCTGAATGCGCGACCGTACCCTCTGCGGTATTAGCTGCCGTGAGTCTCTGACCATGTATGATGCGATTACTATGCTCGGCGGATGGGTCAACCCACACAGAGAGCAACAAACTATACCGCAAGGTCAAACCTCGAGACCGCCCAAATCGTTCTCCACGCCAACGGCCAACGGCCAAAGAGCGCCCCGATCAGTCGGCGCTTGCGACGTCGGCAGAGGCACGGGGAGCCACACACCGAGCACGGCCTCGGAGTCCTTCTGTTGGCGGGTGGGTTTCCCCTGTGCTGTTTCCCCCCCTTGGTGTTTCCCCTTGCGGCTGTGGGGGGGCTGGGCCCCCCTCCGGTTCTTTGTCGCGCGTAGCAGCTAGCTTTCATGGACTCACAGACTGCGCCTTCTGGCGGCAGTGCATCAGACGACTGGACCATGCAGGGTCGCACGCGCGGCAAGGCGCGCGGCAGCACTAGGGCAGGCGCTCCGGCAGACTCTGCCCTACGACACCTTCTCTCAACACATTTCACACTCACACAGCGACATCGATGAAAAGAGACCGACGGACAAGTTTGTCTGGAGACCCTGGTCCCCTTCAAGGTGCCCTGTGCGCATATGGCACTTGCCTCGGAGTTTCCTAGAATTAAATCAACGAAGATTATAGTCAAAACTCGCTCATGGACCTGAGGAGGTCGAATTTCGAATCGGACAGTTACTTAGCGCTGCAGCGCACCTTTACCCTAACCTCTTGAAGTGCCTCTCTCGATAACGGTCGCAGCCCGAGGTCCAAAGAAACCGACTCGCGTGGCCGCACCGTCACCGAGGGCTAGCCTCGGACGGCGTACGGTATGCGGGCGCACGGAGCAGCGGCGGCCGCCGGTTTGGAAGCGTTACGAAACTAAGTTTAGAATGGTATGGGGGAGTTTTCTTATTGCTGCAGCAGCGCTCAAAACACCACGAGAAATGGTTATAACGCCCAAGGCGTCAACCTCACATTTTACCGAGTCAAAAGACTCGATCAAGTCGTATTACTGAGTAGAAATTCAAGACGCGCGTGCTTGAATTCGACCGTTATCGGGAGAGGTACTCTAACCCTTCACAATGCGCTGCAGCTACTGAGTAAGCGCCATAAGTAAATTCGCTTTGCTCATGTACAGGAGCAAGTTATTTTGTTTGTTTTGTTTTTGTTGACCTTCTCACACCTTTTACCCATGAAACCCGGAAGCACTCGGAACTAGCGATTGAAGAGTCGAAACTGAAACCGTCGTTCATTATGAGTCGCAGCACCAAAGTAATTAGTACACTTTGAATAAGAGAAACTGCCTGAGAATTACTTAGGCGCACAGGGCATCTTAAACAATGCGCTGTGGCGATAGGTAGCATTTCAATTGAAATGAAAGCTGCTCATGCACATGAGCGAGGTTTGACTATGAGTGTCGTCGTTTAGAGTATACGCAACTCCGATGCAGCTTACTTATCACTGCAGAGCACCTTTCGCCACAGGCTATAACAGTCACGTCTAGTGACACGCGCACACAGGGCGCAGAGGCAGTGCAGTCTACCGCCGGCGCGGGCTTCACAAGATATTCGTTTACTTCGAGGCTGTTGTGCACGAATTAACCATCTTTGTATTCCCCCTGCCCACCTGCATTGCCCACCCTGATGCAATATTATTGCACGATTATTGGACAGTATACAGCTCCCCTTCCGACCTCCCGTTTGTATGCTATACACCATACAGTATTGGTAATACCAATATCGTGTGAAGGTCAAGCACCGGCGCGGGTTAACCGCGCCGGTGCTTCGGGTTAGGGTTAACCCTAACCCCCTTAACCCTGTTGAATATACGGAGCAAAGAATAAAAGACGGTATTCTTATTCATATTTACCTTGGTTTATGAATACCGTAACCTTGAATATGAACATGTTCCTGTCTAATACAGGGTTAACCAAGGGGGGATATATTATTCGTATTCTTCTGGCTGCGTCACATGAATACGTGAATACCTATTCAACACGTAGGACTAGCACCGGCGCGGGCTGCGCTCCCGATCAGCGGCTTGCGTGAGATACCGGAGGGGGGCCACCGGACTACCGGAGGGGGCCCTCCGTGACGCCTTTAAAGGTGCCCTGTGCGCCTAAGTAATTCTCAGGACGTTTCTCTTATTTAACGTGTACTAATTACTTTGGTGCTGCGACTCACAATGAGCGACGGTTTCAGTTTCGACCCGTCAGTTGCTTGTTCCGAGTTCTGGTTGCACGGGTAAATTGCTGGTGATCGTCGTCAGAAGCTCAACAGAACATAACGACAAAACTCGCTCATGTACATGAGCAAAGCGAATTTACATATGGCGGTTACTTAGTAGCTGCAGGACACCTTTAAGGCAAACCCTGATCACGATCACCCCCTCCACCATCAGGTGCACACCTACCTTGTCGTTAGCCAGGAGGGAGCTTTGCCCACTGGACTAATATCAGCGCTGATATTAGTCTAGTGGGGAGCACGCCCTTCTAAATAACAACAAAACAGGAGTCCTCGCCGGAGAGACTACTGGGTGTCGACCACGCACACTCCCCGCAGCGAACCACTCGCGCCACGAACATCCCCCATGGGATTCGAACTCTTGATTTGTTGTTAGCCAGGAGGGCGCTTCGCCCACAGGACTAATATCAGCGCTGATATCAATCTGGTGGGGAGCACGCCCTTCTAGCTAACACCATACCTGATGGCTATCTCCAGAATCGCATTATACTCCTCCTCCTCCTCTCCTCCTTGTATATTGACCTTTACAAGATATTGTTGTACTTCGAGGCTTTTGTGCACGAATCAAGCATCCTCTAATTGCCCCCTCCCACCTGCATTGCCCGCACTATTGGAATACGATTGCACGTCTATTGCGCAATACACAACCCCCCCCAACCCCCCTTTTGTATGCCATACTGTACACCATACAATATTGGCAATGGCAAGCTCGTGTAAAGGCCAACTTGTCTACACAGGGCGCTTGTCCTGTCGAATCATAGTTAGGGTTAACCCTAGCTCTAGTACTGATAAGGATAATTCTATTGCTAATCATACCGTGCCGTCCATCAGGAATCCTCCTGCCCTGCCCATGCGCATTGCGCCCGGGCATCCTGCCTCCCTGACTCCACGCCCTACGGCCGTGACGGTCTAGCACACAGCCGCTCTCTCTCCACCGCGCGGCGCGCTTTGCGTGTTGCCGAAGTCGGTGTCGCTTCTTTTGTGAACCAGTTTATATTAATACTACGCATACGCCTCAGGTACGCACCTACCTGATGGCCATCTCCGAAATCGCATCATCCTCCTCCTCCTCCTCTCCTCCTTGTTTACACGGCCCCTGTCCTTTCTAATCATAGTAATAGCTCTAGCACGGATAAGAATCATTAGGTCGGCCACACAGACTAGGGCTACCTATTACCTATGATGTTCTGTGTGGAATGTCTGCCTGCGGACAAGCCGTGGGATGTGGTGTCTGCGACACGCCGGAGCTCTGGCGTGGCGCCGCGGGCCTGTGTGCGCGTGTATGCGCGTGTGCTGGTGCCGCCGAATCTTTACATACATACATACATACTAATGCGAATAATACGCATACGCCTCAGGTGCGCACCTACCTGATGGCCATCTCCGGGATCTCCTACTCCTCCTCCTCCTCCCCTCCTCCTTGTCTACACAGGGCGCTTGTCCTTTCTAATCATAGTAATAGCTCTAGTACTGATAAGGATCATTCGAATGCTAATAATAATAATACGCATAGGAAGGTCGGGCCCTAGCCTGGAACCTGGGACGCTGGTCGTTTAAGTCATCCACGGCTCGCGAAACGGCTTGACCATTGATGGGAAGGTCGGGCCCTGCCCTGGAAGCGGAGACGGTGGGCGTTAAGTAGTGTGCAAGCCGTTTCGCGAGCCGTTAATGACGCAACCACCCACCGTCCCAGGTTCCAGGTTTGAGCCCGACCTTAGGACTCCGAGGCCGTGCTCGGTGTGTGGCTCCCCGCGCCTCTGCCGACGCCGCGAGCGCTGCCTGATCATGGCGCGCTTTGGCCGTTGGCCGTTGGCGTGGGGAAAGATTTGGGCGGTATCGATGTTTGACCTTGCGGTATAGTTTGTTGCTCTCTGTGTGGGTTGACCCATCCGCCGAGCATACCCCTCAGGTGCGCACCTACTTGATGGCCATCTCCGGGATCTCGGGCAAGTCCGTCGTCTGCCTGCTCCTTATATAAACAGAGCGCTTGTCCCTTCGATTTATAGTTATACCTCTAGTACTGATCAGGATCATTCTAATGCTGATAATACGAGGTTTTCGAGCGATCCCGGTCGAAAACTTCGCCATTTGAGAAAACCCGGTCAAAACTAGCAAACCCGGTCGAGCTTAGCTGGGGTTAACCGGGGTTGCTAGTTTTGACAGGGACTTGCTGATTGGTATTGTTTAGACCGGGTTACTCTAAGCGGGCTAATAATACGCATACCCCTCAGGTGCGCACCTACCTGATGGCCATCTCCGGTATCTCGGGCAAGTCCGTCGCCTGCCTGCTCCTCTACCGCATGAACCGACTCGCCTTCGCCGTCGATGCAAACGTGCTGCGCCTCATGACGCGGCTTGGCTGGCTCAAGAAGCTCAACATCCTGCCTGTAGAAGGTGAACTATGCTTGGATGTTCTGTAACCTATTACGTAACCAGGTTACAGGTTATGTAACCTCCACCAGACGGGTTAAGGATTAACCCGAGCACGTTCGGCATCGAAGGGTTAATCCTCCGCCTCATGACGCGGCTTGGCTGGCTCAAAAAACTCAACATCCTGCCTGTAGAAGGTGAAATATTAAACCCAGTCCTGGGTGAACTCGGGGTAAATCTGTGACCCACCGCCCGGTACTTCTTATTCTTAAAAGCTTCTTACGTATTCATCTTTTTAGATGTTACGGGCAAGATAGCCACATCCTTCAAGTCACTCGTAACCATGAATTAGGACCACAAGGGAGTCTGATCCATAGAACTGATCGCTTCCCTCTTTGATTTTCCCCCAACGACGTGTGTTTCTTCGTTTTGTAATCTGTCTGTTACTCATGACGCGGCTTGGCTGGCTGAACAAGCTCAACATCCTGCCTGTAGAAGGTGAAATCTCAATCGATTCCCCCTGTCAAAAGATCAACAGGTCACATGCACACGCACACGACAGCAGAACACACGAACGCACGACAGCAGAACAAACCACTCACGAACACAGAGCGAGCAACGGCGCAACGACGCTTAATATTCGAAGGCGTCGTCGCCGCCCCCAAGATCTTTGCTGTCCGTGAATGTGAACACAACGAACCCGATTCCCTAGATGCGCGACTGTTCCCCTCCGTGGTGTTCTCTGTCGCGCCTGCTGTGACCATGAACGAAGCATCTTCTCTGTCGATATGAATTATGACCGCAAGTTGGGCTTTAAACGATATTGCCGTCACCAATATTGTATGGTGTATGGTATACACAGGAGGGGTCGGTGGGGGGCCGTACATTGCGCTATGGTCGTGCAATAGTATTTGCAATAGGGTAGGCTTTGTTAGTGGGGTGGGGCAATACAAGGATGAGTGACTCCCACAATTAAGCTTTGAAGTGAATCAATATCTTGTAAAGGCTAACCCGCGAGGGAGTCTGCTCCGTAGCACGGATCGCTTTCCTCTTTTTTTTTGCCCTAGCGACGTGTCTGTTTTATTTTTGTCTGTCTAAGAAGCTCAGCATCCTGCCTGTATAAGGTGGAAAATGAATTACAGCCACAAGGGATGATGATGATGATGTGTTTATCCATCGGAACACCCCCCACCTAACACAACACACAGCAGCGAAACGCCCGGCAGCGCCGACACACGAGTGTACCGGGCCGGCCAGTACCGGCCCGAGACGCATCGCTACCGAAGAAAAGGGTAGGGTAAATAGAACCGCGACGGGCCAACCAAAGCCGATGTGAATAGAGTCTGATCTGTAGAACTGATGCCTTCCTCATTTTTTTGCCCAGCGACGTGTCTGTTTTCTTTTGGTCTATCTGTTTGTTTGCATCATGCCGCGGTTTGGCTGCTCAAGAATCTCGGGTTGACCCGAGTAAAAGGTGAAACATTGAATCACCTCAATTTATTAACACGGCGCTCCCTCCCTGGTGTAGAGGGCAAAAGATCACTATGCCAGTTGTCCTCTAAGCGCTTATAGGACAACTGGCATAGTGGTCGTTTGTCCTCTACAAAACAGCGACTATCTGGGGTTCGACTCCCGGTCGGCCGCACGTGGTTAACTCTGCGGCAATCGGGTGAGCGCCTTCCGGGAAGCCGATGTTTTTGTAGAGGACAAAAGACTTCCGAGGACCTGGCTCACGACAAAACACCGGTTCGAATCCCATGGGGGACGTAAACCCGGCGCGAGTCGTTCGCGGCGGGCAGTTTGGGTGATCGCACCCAGTAGTCTCTCCGGTGAGGACTCCTGTTTTGTTGAAACCTAGTAGGGCGGGTTCCCCACTAGGCCACCATCAGCGCTGATGGTGGCTTAGTGGGGAGTACGCCCTTCTAGGACCTGGCTCACGACACGGCTTGATGCAGCGAGACGTCCTCCCTCGTCTCTAGAACGACTGCGGTCTTCAGACTTGGAGGGATGCAATATTAGTTTTCTGAATCATGTAAACTGAAGACACCTAGGCTAATCGTCGTCGGCGGGCTATCCTAGGCTGAGAGGTCCGGCATCGGCGTCGGCGGCTAGACTACGGCTGGCGATCCTAAGCTAAGCTAAGAGGTCCGGCGTCGGCGTCGGCGGCTAGGTCCGGCGGCGCCTCGGCAGCTAGGGACTGACCTAAAGTATTTTGATGTTAGCTCTATACAGCTTGTATACAGCGCCTTTTTCCTGGCTGTGGCTCGAAGTGGTGAGCCGCCCTCCCTCGTCTCTAGACTGCAGTCTCTAGACTCGGAGGGATGAAATATTAGAGTATTTTGATGTTAGCTCTAGAAAGGTCGGGCCCTTACCTGGAACCTGGGACGATGCGTGTTTACATTACTAACGACCCGCTAAACGGCTTGGACATTGGTAGGAGGGTTGGCCCCTGCCCTGGAAGCCGGAGACGGTGAGAGTATTAGGTAGTGTGCATGCCTCTTCTCAAGCCGTTCATGCCGCAAAGACATACCGTCCCAGGTTTCAGGTTAGGGCCCGACCTTCCATACAGCGCCTCTTTCTGGCTGTGGCTCAAGGTGGTGAGCCGCCTGTAGAGGACAAAAGACCACTCTGCCAGTTGTCCTCTAAGCGCTTAGAGGACAACTGGCTGAGTGGTCTTTTGTCCTCTACAAAACATCGGCTTTCTGGAATGCGCTCACCCGATTCCGCAGAGTTACACTCTGCCAGTTGTCCTCTAAGCGCTTAGAGGACAACTGGCAGAGTGGTCTTTTGTCCTCTACAAAACATCGGCTTCCTGGAAGGCGTTCACCTGATTGCCGCAGAGTGAACCACTTGCGGCCTACCGGGAGTCAAACCCCATACAGTCGCTGTTTTGTAGAGGACAACTGGCGTAGTGGTCTTTTGTCCTCTGCACCGCCCTCCCTCGTCTCAGGGCTCGCCATCTCCGTCTAGAACGACTGCGGTCTCTAGCCTCGGAGGGATGAAATCTTAAAGTATTTCGATGTTAGCTCTATACGGCGCCTTTTATCACAGACAGTAAGGTAATGAGCCGCCCTCCCTCGTCTCAGGGCTCGCCATCTCCCTCTAGAACGACTGCGGTCTCTAGACTCGGACGGATGAAATATTAAATTACTTTAATACTAGCTCTATACGGCGCCTTTTTTCGGCTGTGGCTCGAGGTGGTGAGTTGGCCTTTACAAGATATTCGTTTACATCGAAGCTGTTGTGCACGAGTGAATCATCCTTTTCTTGCCTTCCAATCTGCATTGTCCACGCTGTTGCAATACTATAATATTGCACGACTATTGCGCAGTATACGATCCCCCTCCAACCTCCCTTTTGTATGCCATACACTATGCTGAATTGGTTTTGGCAATACTGTATCCGGATCTGTAAGAGCCAACTGGTGAGCCGCCCTCCCTGGTCTCAGGGCTCGCTATCTCCGACCGGCGTGCCGTCGCCAGAATCGGCCTCCTGCCGCCGCCACTGCGATCTCTAGATTCGGAGGGATGCCATATTAAAGTGTTTCCATGTTAGCTCTATGCAACGCCTTTTATCACAGACAGTAAGGTAGTGAGCCGCCCTCCCTCGTCATAGTGCTCGCCATCTCCGTCTAGAACGACTGCGGTCTCTAGACTCGGAGGGATGACATATTATAAAGTATTTCGATGCTAGCTCTATACGGCGCCTTCTTTCGGCTGTGGCTCGACTGCGATCTCTACGTTCTACAGTCTCTAGACTCGGAGGGGTGACATATTAAAGTATTTCGATGTTAGCTCTGTACAACGTCTTTTATCGCGTGTGCCGGTGTCGGGGGTGTTTTCTCTGTCGGTGTGTCCTGTGTGCGTGTGACCTGTTGATTGTTTCACAGACAGTAAGGTAGTGAGCCTTCCTCCCTCGTCTCAGGGCTCGCCATCTCCGACCGGCGTGCCGTCGCCAGAATCGGCCTCCTGCCGCCGCCACTGCGGTCTCTAGGTTCGGAGGGATGCCATAATAAAGTATGTCCATGTTAGCTCTGTACAGCTTGTATACTGCGCCTATTTTCTGGCTATGGCTAGTAAGGTAGTGAGCCGCCCTCCCTCGATGATGATGATTGTATACCCCCGAGAGACACCTCCCCGCACCAGGAC
>Ga0209491_10010444_pt1 | contig 11151 bp, 5 predicted proteins | sample BON02_FD_187213 | JGI IMG/M metagenome (GOLD analysis project Ga0209491, IMG submission 187213) | Freshwater microbial communities from Lake Bonney liftoff mats and glacier meltwater in Antarctica - BON-02 (SPAdes) (version 2) | ecosystem: Environmental > Aquatic > Freshwater > Ice > Glacier...
TCCAGCGCACGTCCGATTTGCTCCGGGTCGGGCGTGTTCGGCGCCTGGAGAATGAGCAGCGGCTTCACAAGGTCCTTCACTGTCTGGTTGCGCGCGTACCGCTCCCAGTTATCAGTCGACTCACGCAACTTCTTCGCAGCACGTCGAACGAGTACGCCGTCGAAGTTGCCAGCCTCCGCGGGGATGTCGAGGATCACTGCGTCCTTGATCAGTCCCGACTCCTGAACCCGAAACCCGTCAACGCTGACGGGAGGCAGAGCACGACGACCGTGCACTTCCGCCTTCTCCATCGCCTCTTTGAAGTTATCGATCGTGGCAGAAATCCCCCACACGATCGGGATCGGCGGGTAGCCTGCGTGACCGTTGACCAGTCGGCTGACGATCGTCGACTTCTCCTTCGAAGTTTTCCCCCCGAACCCTCGGTGCGCCTCGTCGATGACCAAGTAAACGTTCAGGTCATTGGAGTCGATCGTGTTCGCGATGGTCTGCCAGATGGTCCACCCTTGCAAGTCCGGACTAGCCGACGTCGTCATCGTCTCAAGCACAGCAGCATCAGCGAAGTCCGCATGTCCGCGTGTGAGCAACGACGTCTTTGACAGCTTCTGTGTGTTAAGGAAATAAACCTTCCCCGGCTCCAGCCTCGCCTTAGCGAATGGCGGCTCGATCACAACCAGGTCCGTGTAGTTCAACTTGTCGGACGCCTCCATCAGGCGAAACCGGGTTTGTTCGTTCAAGTTCGGGTCGTCTGAGAACCAAATAACGACAGCACCCGGGTCAGGCTCGTAGTCCGTCGCGAAGGCATCCGTCCCGTAGAACAACGCCTCGATCACGGACGCGGCGATGACGGTCTTACCGGCTCCCGTAGTCGCACTCAGCGACACGGAGACTGGTTTCCCTTCGATATCAACGATGGTGCGCGCCTTTTCGAGTGACTGCAGAAGGTCGTCGGCGGCCTCCTCCTGGTAATTCTTGAGCGTGAACTTCATCGGGTACTCCTTCCGGACTCGATTTCGAAGTTACGCAGATAGGACTCGTACAGTCGAACCGGTTCGACGTGACCGGGTAGGGAGCGCACCACTGATTCGAACAGCCTGTCGTCGTTGGTCATGATGAAGACCATCGTCAGTCCAGTCGATTTGTTGACACCGTCGACAAACGCATCCACCTGATCAAGATCCACAATGACTCCATACGTCTCCGTGACGTCCCACCCAGACGAAATGTCATCAATGCGACGACCCTGTGATCCAGTACGAATCCACAGCAACGGAGCGATCCGTGAAAAGTCCCGGTTGCTCGCTACGCGTAAGGGAGCCTCATAAGTGAGCGTGAAAAACTCTACATTCGCCTCAAAACCCTCACACAGCGGAAACTGGTCCGTATATTTGTAGTCACCTTTTATGAGTTCACCCGCTGGAGTCTTTCCATTTATGACTGCTTCGATGCGTGGCTTAGTGATGTACTCGCATATTCCGTGCTCCTCCCACTGCCCATCTCCGGGCCGTAAATTCTGATCGCGCAATAATTTATGCTCATCAGCCGACACTTCGTTGTTCGTGATGCTTATTGATTTCCGAAATCCATTATCTTGTCGATTTAGCCTCATGACAGCATGTGCACTAGTTCCGGAGCCAGCGAAAAAGTCAAGAACAACGGCACTCGGCTTGTTAGAGACAAAGAATCTGAGCGCATCCTCAACAGCATATAAAGACTTGGCGTACGGAAATCGACGATCAGGCAATATGAGCGAGAGGAGACCCGTTCCATTCTGTTGGGCATTGTGCGACGAGATATCCCACTGAGTGTGTGCCATGATGGTTTTCTTCTCGACATACTCTGCTATCACGGATCCGTCGGCAGCATGGCCCGTCACTGAAATGCGACCTTGTTCAATGTCTTCAATTACACCTCCGAGCACATACTGGATTAGGTACTGCTGGGGTTTGTCGAGCGTTGCTTTCCCTGCTCGGACAAATCCCTTGGACCATCGATGGTCAAATGCGCCATCGGTCAGACTCCAATTCATCTCCATTCCATCTTCTCTCGATGGAAATACGGCTACACAGCCTGGTGGGGCCTCATAGTCAGCGACTTTGCCCTCCAACTTCAACGGCTCGCCTCTTCCTTCGATATATCCGGTTTCCGCATTTACGTGTATGGCGAAAAACTGATTTGGCCCACACGCTCCAGGACCTTTCTTTCCTCTTGCACCGGCAACTGAGCGCCTTCGCATCGTCTCCCACGCAACTGGAGTGCCCATGGTGTTCTCGATCACTGAAGGTGCGATTTTGGTACCTTCGGCCCAGACAAAGAAGATAAACTCGTTGCTCCGTGAAAACTCATTCGCTCGAACAATTCCCCTGGGATTTATAACGCTACTAATCATCTGGATTCGCCACTCAGGGAATATCTGTTCTAAAAGAAGTCCGATTCTGAGGTACTCTTTTTCGTCAATGGAGACAATGAGGACCGAGTCATCTGGATTCAAAAGATGCTTTGCCAAAACCAACCGTTTTTCCATGAAGGCTAGCCACTTCGAGTGACGGTACAAGTCTTCGCTTTCAACGTAATCGTTGTTGTACTTCCAGTCTTTCGCACCGCTGTTGTACGGGGGGTCAATGTAAATGCAATCAACTTTTCCTCTGTGAGTGAAGAGAAGCGTTTGAAGCGCGTGGTAGTTCTCGGCGTTGATGACCGTGTGGAACGGTTTGTCTCCGCCGCGTTCAACTTTTCCGGTGGAAACAAGCCCCGGGTAGATCGGGTCCCGAAATTCTGCGACCACTACGAGGTCGCCGACGTCGGAAGTGATCGATGCGGTTTCGTCGTTCAAGTCGACGAGCTCGGCGGTGGCGAGGGCGCCTGTTTTGCGAATCTTCAGCACGCGCCAGAGTCGATCGTCCGATTGCTTTGCAGTTTCCCCTCTCGGCGGCAAGACTCGAACTTTGTCGCCTTTGCGGACAGGACGGCCGGGGAGTTCGACGGTTTCGGGCACGTGCCTCTCGAAGTTTAGCCCGAACGATCGGCGGTCGGCCAGGGCGGAGACCTCGAGCTGTAGGTCGGCCGCGAGCGTTCCGTTGAGCGTTCCGACCTGTCGAATCAAGTCGTTTAGTCGAGACACTGTTGCCCCCTCATTGTTCGGCCGGCTGATCGGATGGCGTGACGGTCATGGTCCCACGGGCGAAGGTGGCGAGGATGCGTTGGTGTGTTTGCCTCGGGAGGTGCCTGTTCCCTGGTTCGCCGTACGGAGTGCCGGGGCGAGCGGGCGCCTCCGTCAGTAACCGGTCCAACCCGGGACGCGCCAGAACGAGCAAACCGTGGGTAGCGCGAGTGCACGCGACGGCCAGACGACCGAACGCGGAGTTGAAGTCGTCGAGTTTCGTGGCACCGGACAACGGGTGCAAGGCGACGGTGATGCCGTTCGTCTGGCCCTGCCACTTGTCTACTGTGGATGCGAGGATGTCCAACTCGGTGAGGTTGAGGTTCGCACGCAGCCGGTCGACCGCGTCGGCGGCGTCGTCGACGGCCTGGTTGCGGGTGGCGAGAACGACTACGAGGGGGTCGGGTCCGGGGTTGCGGGAAGAAGATACAGCCTCGGTGCTTAAGGGCGAGCCGGTTTCGTCGTATCTGACCGTGCGAAGTTCGAACCCCGTCGAGAACAGTTGGTCGAGAAGTCGTTCAGCGACAGCGACGAGGGGTAGGTCCACGTCCGACGCCTCCGCCGGTAGGAGCCCGTCCACTTCCAGCAGAGTGGGAACGCCCGTTGCAACCTGAGTCCATACGGCCGTCGCGACTTCATCCATCGGATGGAGCGAGATGGCTCGGTCGCCGGGCGCCGCGACGCAGTTGAGGGACTCCCACTCGGGGTAGAACGCGCGCCAAAGAGGGAGTTGCTCTGACGCCGGGCGCCAAACTGCCGGAAGTTCCACGGCCCAAGCGCCGGATTCGTGTTCCACCGCCGTGGGCCACGCGCGGTACGGGTTGTATCCGGGGTCGCCGCGCCACGGGTTGGTCCCGACCTCGATCGGCGGCAGTTGGCCGACGTCCCCGACTCCGACGACGATGGGAGCCAGGGCGCGCACAGTGTCAAAGCGGTGGTGCGGCAGTTGCCACGCTTCGTCGACGAACAGCACGTCGAACGGTGACTCCGCCCCGTCAGCTGCAGCGCGGACGTTCCCGAGGTGGGCGATCAGGCGCACCCTCTCTCCCGTCGAACCGAGCTTGTGCGAGGTGGCGACGACGACTTTGCACGAAGTTGGGATCTGGCTGGCGGTCGTGGCGATGATCGCGTTGCGGAGCACGGCCGCCGGAAGTTCGGACGAGACGGCATCAGCCACGAACAGGCAAACACTGTCGCGACCCAGGGAAACTCCCAGGCTTTCGGCGAGCGGCCAAAGTTGACGGTTCTGAAACGCCGTTACAGCGACGCGCTGGCACCTCCCGAGGTCGGCCGCCTCGACGACCAGCTGCTTAAGAATGTACGACTTGCCTGCTCCGGCTGCGGCCTTGAGCAGGATGGTCGTCGCCTCACCAGACCCGATCAGCGCGTCGCGCAGGTGGCCTGCCGCTTGACGTGCAACGTTCGCGTTTTCAGCCGCGGCGAGTGAGTGGTGCACGCTGCCCTGCATGGTCCCATCGACGGGAAGAGAGAAGGAGATTGTCATGTCGAGTTCACGATCAGTCCACGTCATCTGTCGTGATGTGGGCAGGTGGCGCGACAGCGGGTTCGTCGTTGGGGTCGTCGATTCGGGCGCCGACCCCCGTGATCTCGAACCCGTCCGTGTCAACGACGGGCGGCCAGGTTTGCGGGTTGAGTTCACCTCGACCGCGACGATCGGCGAGGGTGTTCGACCACTCCGCCTCGATGTCTTCGTGCGGGCGACAGCAGTACTTGTGACCGGCCGGATCCTGCTCGAAACTGTCCGACTCGCACGTCGGTTTCGGGGAAACCGTCGTGTCTGACTGCGGACGATCAACGTTGAGAGAACGATTTCCCTTGTTGTTGGAAAACCACGAGAAGTCGGCAACGACGAGTTCGTCACCGACGGTCAGGACAGGTTGAACGTCCGGGAACCACTCAAACTGCTTAGGGAGTGACGTCGAACGAAGTGGCCCGATCGAGAGGTCACTGACTTTGACGCTCCCCTTGAGGAGCGTTGCGTCCAGTCCGCTCTCCACGCACGGACTGCCGTCGACGTGCATCAACACGACGCGAGTGGTTGCGTCGAAGCGTCTCGAGTCGATCTGGATTGTCAGAGGGTCGGTAGCCACGACACGAGCCATGGAAACTTCTCGAGTGCCGGCGTCCGTAGCCGCGTCGATCGCGTAGGTGGGATTCGTCAGGGCCGATAGTTGGGCGCGGCATCTGCCGTCGGTCTCGATAGTTTGTACGAGTGCATTACGCCACCACCGGGCGACTCTCCCGAATCTGACGAGGTCAGACGCGTGTAACAGCACTCTGCGACGCCAGACCCCTTGAGCGTCACCCTCTATCGCGCGATAAGCACCCGCAAGTCGGGACATCGGGCGTTGCGCCAGAGCGGTTATTGCCGAATCGATCACGGCGCACTTGTAGGACAGTTCGTCTCGGACGAGGCTTTCGTAGTGCACAGGGTCGGCCGGCCTCGCCCCTCCGTGTTTCTTACCCACAAAAGCTTCGTGAATGTCGTTGGCTCGAACTGTCGACAGCAACGCACCAGGAGTGTGAGTTTCCGACTCGATAGCGTCGCTTATCGTCCGATGCCGCTCGCGACCTACGTCACCGTCGCGAGTCCACTCCACAAGGTAGTCAAGACGCATTTCGTTCACCTCGGGCCCGCCGGCGACCATTTGTTCGGAAAGCACTCGCTGCAGAACAACGACAGGAGTGCGCAACGTGAGAGCGCGAGCGCGATCTTCCTCGAGAAGAAAGGAAACGCCAGTCCGTTCAGGCTCGGTCAGTTTGCGCGGCACTTGCGCCGGGTCCCCGTTGAACGTGAGCGTCGGTCGACCCATAACCCGGTCGGTCTCCCAGCGCAATCGACTGAGCTCGGCGCCCGCCAAATGATCGGCGATTGATGTGAGAATGTCCGCCGTCTTCGAGTCCGGCACGACCAGGTGCACTGGCTCGGGTCCGGCGTCCGAGTTGCTGTTGTTGACACGGCGGTCCTTCATCGCGGCAACGAGTTCGACGCCGATGGCGCGAACGATGCCGCGCCGAGCGTCGTCACTCTGTGGCGCATCGAATACGGTCACCTGCCACTCGCCAGGACCGTCGCTGCCGAAGCGTTGCACCCCGATGCCGTAAACGCCGAGTGTCGTGCTGTCAGACTTTGCGATGACGACGTTGATTGTGCCTGGGAAACCCACCGGGTCGACTCGGCTTTGGCCTGTCGATTGGGCGACACCGTCAACAGAGGCGCGCACGCGTGCTCGAGTCGACTGCGGGAGTGCTCGTGAGAGCTCGTCGTTCTCCGTTGGCCATTGGAAGTCGACGCGCCCGAACACTGGGATCCCAATCTCCACGAGAAGGTCGAACGGATCGTTTGACTGCCGCAGTTGCTGACGACAGAAGCCGAAAAGCGTGCAGGATTGACAGTCGACGGGGTCGAATGTTGCCACAAGGTGACTGACAAACTCTTCAACGGGCGAGTCTGGCGCGAGCTCGATCGCGCCCGCTTCCATTCGACGCTCGTTGATGCGCATTCGGACTTCGGCGCGGTGATCCTCGAGCAGTTCGACTCGCGCTTCCGGCTGGAGGAATGAGTTTCGCGGCACTGCAAGAACCCCGTGGGAGTGAACGTGCATTCCCACGGGCAGGAGTGACCAAGCATCCAAAGACTCGGCAGCGATCGCCACCTGCAGGAAACCCTTGAGCAGGCGCGAGTCGTCAATGCGCGACCGAACGCGCTCGTAGTCTTTGACGTCTCCCGCTATCAGCCACGTTCGATCGGCGTCGCCGGGATTCGCTGCCACGAGCGCGAAGTCTGGCTTGACGTCCGTGGCTGACTCTCCCTCGAATCCGACGAAGGGCACTGCCAGTTGGTAGATGAGCGTCGCGGTTCCGGACCGTTTCGCACGATCGTGTGCGGCTTCGAGCAACTCTGCCGTGGAGTCTGCGTTCACGTGGGCGTCGACGATTGCTACCCCAGTGGGCCGCTCGAGCCCCAATGCCCCCAGCGTTGTCGTGGCGATTTGTCTCGCGTTCTCCTCGGCGAAGACCATTCTCTCGAATGTCATCGCACGAGCCCAGCGAGCAGCCGTGATCGTGCCGAACTGACCTCTAAGCCCTAGATCCTCAGCGAGTGCCCTGCGGCTTAGCCCAGTGATCAGGGGGTCCGTTCCTCGGAATCGAGCGCAGGCCGCATGAGACGACGCTGCAACGGCGCTGGTGCCTCCGCCGACCGCTTTCACAACCACGAATCGCCCCGCCTCGTTCGTCTAGTTAGTGGGACCAACTTACACGAAGTCCGAGGCTGTTCCCCAGACCTTCGCTGTATTCTCCATGGAAATGGGGAACCTCTGAAAAATGTTGGGGGCGACACGACTCCTCTCCCGAGAAAGTTAGGTTGGCTCGAGCGCAGAAATACAAACTGAAGCCTTTCTGTGCCTGACTGAACTGGGACCTAAACCTAACCGCACTCGCTGACACTCAATCATTTTCAAAAATGGCGGCGATTCGCTTCACCGGCTCCTCAGCGCTTGCGCGCTTTAAGGAAACCAGGCTGATTTCGTTTGCTTGAGAGTCTGAACTCAGGTACTTGTCGGGAGTCTTGGCTATGCTTCTGACGAAACCGTAGAGTTGCCGTTAGTTGCTACTTCTGGGTAGCTGACAGAGTACGAGGGGGAGTCTTGAGATTCGAAAAATCGCGTGTCATTAGTTTGAAAAATCACCCTGAATATAACGAGAAATGGCTCCAAGCACGCATCGTTGATGAACCTCGCCTTCTGGGGCTTGGTGATTTAGTGGTCAAAGATGTTGAGCGTCGTCAGCCGCGCGCCGGCCGGCTTGACCTGTTGCTGAGTGACCCCGACACGGGTACGCGCTACGAGGTCGAGCTACAACTCGGAGCTACGGACGAAGCTCACATTATTAGAACGATCGAATACTGGGATATTGAGAAGACGCGTTACCCCATGTTCGAGCACATTGCTGTCATCGTTGCTGAGGACATCACTAGCCGGTTCCTCAACGTCATTTCATTGTTCAACCGGTCCATTCCCCTCATTGCGATCCAACTCAACGCTTTCCAGGTAGGCGAGTACATGACACTCTCCAGCACCACGGTGCTCGATCTTGTCCAATACGGCCCTGACGACGAAGATGAGTCGCTAAGCCCGCCCACCGATCGCGCCTACTGGGAGAACAAAGGATCTCCCAAAACATTGGGGGTTGCGGATAAAGTTCTTCAACTGATTCAAGCCCAAGATCCTGGTCTTGAATTCAAATACAACAAGCACTACATCGGCCTTGGTCGCAACGGAATGCCAGATAACTTTGTTTCCTTCAAGCCGCGCAAAGAAGTCGTCGGGGCTTTGTTCCGTATCCCCCGCAACGACCGAACAACGGAATTCATTGAGTCCAGCGGTCTCGACGTTTTGGAGTACGACAAGCGTTGGGGGCACTACCGAGCCCGGTTAACCGATATCGACCTCGCAAATCGCAGCGACGTGATCACCGAGTTGATCCGGCAGGCAAAGAACGGGCCGAATGAAGCGGAATTACAGGCCTAGCAAACTGTCAATATCTAAATTTCGCAGGGGGAAAAAATGTCACCATGGTTTACGAGAAGGAACACGACTAATAAGCCGCAAGAAGCTCACACAAGCGAAGACTGGAACTGGAATCCACGCGAGGGTTTTGTCGTTATTGACCTCGAGACAACTGGTCTCAGTCCGAAGGGCGACCGAGTCCTCGAAATTGCGCTGATTCAGACAACCATCAACGGGGAGCCCCTCGCGCACTGGTCAACATTGATAAATCCAACTGGTCCTATAGGCGCCACTGCGATCCATGGAATTAAGCAGTCAGACGTGCAGGACAGCCCCACATTCCAATCGATCTCAGAAGAAATTCACCGGAGATTAAATGGCCAAGCCTTAGCAGCGCACAACGCGCGATTTGATGTGGGGTTTTTGCGGGCGGAATTTTTGCGACTGGGTTGGGCGCTCCCTGATATGCCAACCCTGTGCACCTTGGAAGTCAGCAAACACTATCTAAAGGGGTTGCCTCAACGCCGACTCGCTGACTGCGCAAGCGCGATAGGGCTACCGAACGCCAGTGCCCATCGGGCGTTGAGCGATGCCGCGACAACCACGGGCCTCTTGAACTATTTCTTGCGCTGCGAGGATGCACAAGGTTCACCTCTGAAACTCAAGAATCTGGCAACGCGTGCCAGCGCATCGTCTTGGACGTTCACTGCAAACAGTGCCGCCGTGACTCAAGAGTCTAAATCAAAATCAACCCGACTCATGGAACCACTCGATGAAAAGCTACTCACGGCATTGTTCGAGATCTCCGCCGATGAACTTATAGACCCGGAGCAAGAAGTTTCCGAGTTCGAATACGCGGAACTACTTCTAGAAGCACTTGAAGATGGTGCGATCTCAGACGACGAGTCAGCGTCTCTCAACGATCTCGCCGAGATATTCGGACTGGTCGTCTCCCAGCGGGACTCGATCCACCGCAATCTACTCGCCGCAGTGTCCAGACAAGCGTGGAAAGATGGGGTTCTTACCCAGAGCGAGCGACGACACATCAAATCAATCGCTTTGATCCTTGGTGTTGACGAAGGTGCGGCCAAGAAGATCACCGATGAAGCGGAAGAACAACGCCAAAACTCGTTGTCCAAAAAGTCCAAACGGCTCCCAGACGACTGGGACCTGGGAGAGCCGCTGCACGTCGGAAATGCAGTCGTATTCACAGGCTGCTCGGAACTGGATCGAACAGGTTTAGAAAAGAAGGCGATACGACGTGGTCTCAAAGTCACTGGGTCGGTATCTCGAAAGACCGCCATGCTCATTTCAGATGACACGATGCAGGGGAACAAAGCAAAAGCCGCACGGGAATTGGGTATCCGTGTCGTGCACCCCAACGTATTCACGGAATATTTAACATACGTACAGCCGGCGAAGATTCCCACATCCAATGAAGGAACTGCCACCAAAATGGAGGCGTTGACCTGCCAAGTTTGCGGGGAAACCTTCGAAAGACAAAGCGTGAAAGGGCGCAAACCTCTCGAATGCCCAAGTTGTCGAGCACAGACGCACAGTCTCACACGTAACCTTGGAAGTTCTTAGCAAACACCTCATTTCGTTTTCGAAGAACTCAACAACGAAACATGAAATGCGCGCCAAATTTTTCAGTGTTGTGGATCAGGTTTACCTCGGTTCGCTCAGTCCACGGGACTCCGACGGTATAAACAAATATTGTCGGGTTGAACGCTACCTCAAGCTTCATCGACTATTTCTTCAGTTGGCTCTTGCTTGCCTTTGCTGTCAATGAATTCCATGAAGCAGGAGTCAAACATCACCACGTCCCCGCACACGGAGCACCGGCCCGGCTCGTTCCTATCTGGTGTTTCTGGAACTGTTTCCATGATTGCAAAATACCACGCAGGTGTGACAGTCCGGGGGCTAAAAACCTTGGACGCAATTATTTAGCCAAAACTTTCGTGGTCTGACCAAGCTTTCTGCCCGCGGTCAACTCCCTTTGTGGTGACCAAGGCCCACCACTTGTCACGTTTTGTGCCGACACTTCTTATGGGCGCTCCTGCACTCCATTCACGCTGTCTTGCGGATTCACATTGAGAGCGGAGGTTGCACGTGAGCTGGGCTACACCAAAGAAAGATTGGTGACCACAACCGTGAATTGGGTCGAAAATAGCTTTGGCGGAGACTGTGGCGGGTTTCCCCACCACAGTCCGGCGTCATTTTGGTTTCACACCGCTAGGGCGAGATCCGTAACGATTGAAAAAGCCACCGAACCAATTCGCGTCCAAGAAAACTGAACACAATTAGAACGATCCGTGTTATGATCCGCATGTGCTGTTTGGACCATAGGTGGTTGTTCGGCTTTCCAGTCGGGCAACCATTTTTTGGTGGAAGAGTCGCGAATTACCCGCGCAAACCAACGGGCTGCGAGGTCAAGGGCGGAAATTGATCGGGTGCATGCAA
>Ga0209491_10010446_pt1 | contig 11149 bp, 10 predicted proteins | sample BON02_FD_187213 | JGI IMG/M metagenome (GOLD analysis project Ga0209491, IMG submission 187213) | Freshwater microbial communities from Lake Bonney liftoff mats and glacier meltwater in Antarctica - BON-02 (SPAdes) (version 2) | ecosystem: Environmental > Aquatic > Freshwater > Ice > Glacier...
CCCACACCTCGGATAATAACCCTGGGCGTAGCACCTGGGTCCCCAGATCCTGACACCACCGTTACACCGGCAATTTGACCTTGAAGCATTTCCTCAACACTGGAAATAGGCCGGTCTACGATAGCTTCAACATCTTCCAGCGAGCCAATAGATGTAGTTAAGTCGGCTCTTCGGGAGGTACCATACCCAACGACGACCACTTCACTCAGCTGCCCAATATCTGCTTTCAGACTGAGGTTAATGACAGATTGGTTGCCGATTTCTACTTCCTTGCTTTCCAAACCGACGAAAGAGAAAACCAAGACGGTATTCTCCGGATTTACAGCTACGGAATAGTTTCCATCGATGTCTGTTGCAGTTCCTGTTCCGGTGCCTTTGACCAAAACGGAGACACCTGGTATGGGGCTGTTATCCTCTTCGGATAAAACTTGCCCCTTTACTGTTCTTGTCTGTCCGTAAGCCACAGAGGTAGCTATCCAGCACAGAAACATGAGTAGAAAATAATTTTTCTTCATAGCAAATGATTTTTTATTGTTAATTAAGTAAATATAGGAGTAGAGATAAATTTTTTCACATTTTTGCATAGATTTTTTAAAATTATTTCTAAATTTACTTAAATTACCCTCACACATTTGTAATAATAATTTGTCATAATGAATTGAACTTTAGTTAAATAGAATCACCATTATATGCCACGGATTATTGGTAAAATTATTTTTTTCTTTTCATCATAAATACCCTACCAGTAGTTAAGGATTTTTCATACATTTTTTTTGGTTAGCGTATTGATTTATAAGGTTCATGAAATTTGGTGACCTTACTTTAGTCTTTACTTTGATATTTTGAATTGGAATCTAGGTAAATAAAATATTGTGTTAGGAATAATCGATCTCAGTAATAACCAATTATTGTTTTTTAAATATTACCAGCAACATAGAAAATAATAGAAGTGGTTTAATTATTAAACTTCTATTTTAGCCATCAGTTGAAAGTTTTGGAGACCTATATATTAAAATCCCGTCAAGGTGTAATTTGTAATTGCACCTTTCTATCAATCGGAAATGTACTTTATTAACGGACTAATGCTTTGGCTTCGCCTCCGCTCAGCCACCAGACTTCGGCTCCGCTGACTTCGACTCGGCTCAGTCACTGGTAGGTAAAGGAAGCCCCGATTTGGTCTAAGTTTAGCGACGCGTAACTTAGACCTATAATGAGAAAAGTTTTCAACTTTCGTTAAATAATGTCCAAGTTGGCGCCATCGCTTAAATAGGTGGCAAGCTCCTCGGATTAATGATTTGGCTAAAGCCACAGAGACGGGTAATTCCATATCAACCTCCAGCTAAAACAGGAGGCTATTGAGATAAAAAAGTTTACAGATAATTGTTTAAATACTGCTGTAGGTTTACAATTTGGAAAAAAATCCCCCTTGCCCTCCGCCGCGGCGGAGGGATTTTGAGACAGACAGATTAGCGTGTACTTATATCCCTTTAACTTTCTCAGCCCGGGTCCATGACATCCAGTCAAAGGTAATTATCCTTTGCCGCAACTCCCTCCGCCGCGGCGGAGAGCTAGGGGATTTTAACGTGAATGACAAGCAAGTACGAGTTGATATTTGGGTACTGCTTGGTTATCTTACCAGAAGGTATACAAATCGAGCTCAGTTTTTAGGGAATCGATGCTCTTGTTAGCTATTTTAATAACCAACCAGAAAGGGAAAAATAGAAGTGTGAACTTCATAATAAGAGCCGTATGAATTGAGCCGCTCACCGCCTGCCTTTATTTTCGGAGGGCAGTGTGCTGGACCTGTCGAAGTACGCTATGAGAGCTAAAGGGGTGGAATTCCTCTTTAACTCGACTGTAAAAAGTTTATTTATTAAAGCTTTCTACCCAATCAATAGAAAATTTCATAAAATCACCAATAGGCATTTCTTCGATTTCACCTTTGCTATATTTTGGCAATAAACTTGTGTTTAAATCATCTATAAATTGGTTGTAAGCAATCCAAATTTCGCTTTGACCAACTATAGTTTTATTCGGAAAGTTTGTTGAAAACCAATTCCTAACTTTAGTTATTAATGTTTTTGGGTCATTGTTATGATTCTCTATGTCTTGACCTGCAATATCAGAAATCACCTTTTGATAGTGATATCTTTCTGTGTCTAAAATTAAAATCTTTTTTGTTTTTAATCTTGCACTACCATATTCTAGGGCTCCAATATCTAACCCTAGCTCATATGGCATATTTAATCTTGGAAGCTCACCAACATCCATGGCCTTACTTCTAGATAAATCATGTATACCATATTTACAAGATTTTATAATGTTTTTAATTTCATTAACTCTGATAGAAGAGGAAGATAAGGTTTGAGATAACTTTGGTATAAAACCTAAATATATTAATTCAAAAACTAACGCTTTGAGTAGAGGTCTAAATTTGTTATCAAAAGGGCAATTAATAAAAACATTATCGACAAAAGCCATGAAAAAGTTAAATTATTTTGCAAGTGAAACTCTGTCTTCAATCTCACCACTTTTTTTGTGTATTATAACTTCTCCTTCAATTTTATTAGCAGTTTCCCTGGCAAACTCAATAGCACCTAGTTTGGTTTCAAAAACTTTCGTTGCTCTAATGTTTCCATCGGCTACAACTGTCCATTTTTCTGAATCACCTACAATTACATGGTATTTTCGAGCATTTACTGGCTTTGCGGAAACAGCAAGTATTGAACCTAATTTTTTAGTATAGATTCTTACTTTTCCTGCTTTAACTGAAACTGCGTTACCTTTTACTGAAACAGTTTTTTCCTTTGATGTTTTTACTTTTGCCATGTATCTAATATACGATTTTTGTATAAAATTAGTAATATTTTGTTAAAATTACTTACAGTGTTCCTGTTAAAATGCGTTGCTATCCCGAAGGGAAGGTATGGTTTTTTTACCATTTTGTGTGCCCTGCATGGGCATCTGGTATCGAAGATACCAAATTATTCATGAGGGTGAAAATTTGTACAGAAGCATTCCAGTAGTCTGTGCCGATTTTTATCGGTGTCTCTTATATACGGGAGTTCCTGATGGAAATCAGGACAAGCTGACACCCGAAGCATTAGCAATTCACAACGCCTGTGCTGCTTTTTCACAAGGGTGGTTTGTCGTGAGATGACCGAGCGTTCAGGAAATATATCTTGTAAACATTTTTGGAAAAAGGCCAGCTAGAGGGTAGGTGGGATGCGAGGTTGGGCATTGTCTCAAATTACAATTCTTATTATTACTATAACTTGATCAAGCCCAAGAAGAAAAGGGCTTGACGCTATGCTTTCTTATTACATCAAAACACAACTCAGGTACTTGACGAGACTCGCGGTCGACCGGTATGGTGTGAGGGGTGCTTCGAAGGCTTCACGCTATTACTAGCTTTTTATTCATTGTAATCATAGTATAATTGGTATACTCCCTGAATTCTAATAAATCTAAATGAAATGCCATCAAATTTCCACTTTCGTCCTTGCCATTCTTCTTGTTTCAATTCATGCTGTTTTATTTCTCCTAATCCTTCTACATCTTCACCAAGTACTTGATACAGCTTAGGAGATAATTTTTCTATTTCAAAGTAGTAGGTGATCCGTTTATTTGTCGGTGCAATTTGACTCAAGACGATCATTTCTATTTTTTCATTTTCGTCTGCAATAACTAGCATCTTATTAAAGAAATCAAATAGAAAGTGAGGGACATGGTAAGTTCTAATAATATTTGAGTCTGTTTTTTCTTCCCTGTAACTGTCAAGCTTTAAATATTCGAATGGAATATGTAGATCAAGTTCATAGTTTCTAAGTTCTAAATACGTATCATAATAATTTACAAATTCTTGTGGTTTAAAAATGATGCTTTCCAGTCCAAATTTTTCATAAACCTTATTAGTCTTCTTGTACGACCTATTATCATTTAGTATGTAATAATTGCATGTTGAACCGAAAGCCGAATGAAAGGAATCTTCTGTAGTGTTTGAAAATGTTTCCTTTCTTCCTTTTTTTGTATTAACTCGATCTTCCTGATAACCGTGCATATCCAACATAAGATAATCGTTGGATATTTTATTAAACCATTCAGGGGCATGCTTGTCTGTTTGTTGGAATTGGGAAAAGTCTTTGACTCCTAATTTTTCATATGCATTGTTAATACTCTTATGAGGGTTCTTTACGTCAAATAATTGGTCTCTGTTAATTTGCAATCCTGATTGAACCATTCCCCTGAGATCCTTATAATCTTCAGTCTGATTCAAGTTTGTTATCATTTTCCCAAAACTTGAAAAGAACCCTTCCATAGTTGGGTTGTCTTTAAGTCCAGGAAACATTTTGTTCAATTGATTTGCACTTTCAGGATTGGAAAGTGCATCCTTAAAAGCTTTACCAAGTGGCATGGACTTAATGAGTTTTACGAGTGATTTCCCCATTGATGCGGTTAAAGGATCACTTTCGAACATCTCTGCTAACTTGCCAAGGTTAAAGTTCTCAAATAAATCCTTTTCATAAACTCTTTGATTGAATAATCGTTTTGGATCATCATAGCTCAACCTGATTTCTTTGCCATTATTTGATAAGCAACAATTGTCCGTTATTGAAGTAATGAATTCTAAATCTTCTTCTATGATTTTGAGTTGGTCTGGCTTATCCTTGTAGCTAGAAAATATGTCGCCAATATGAGATGTTGAGTAAAGGCTAACGATTCGGTTCGGTTGATTAAGAATCTCTTTCAACCGAACATGTTGACCATTCTTCATTTGTGATAGTACATTCCAATCTGAGTAAATGAATATCATGGCTCGTATTTGAATAAGCAGCATGAGGATTCGAACCTCAATCGCCCCTTGGACAAGAAATTGTGTTTTTCTTCTCCAAGGGGGTGTTTTACCATTAAACTATGCTACTTTTTAGTAAATCAATTTGTTCATTATTAACTTTCATTGAATACTTTGATTGACAATATTTTTCAAATTTAGAAATTACTCTTTCTATTTTAAGCCCATTTATTTTTTTTCGTTGAGCATCTTTAAATTTGGGGATTATTACAGTTTTGATTATCAAATTAGCTGTTAACTTTTCTGTAACTATTTTATCAATTTCATTAGATATTCCTCTGAAAATATTGATTACATCAATTACGACATTGAATGTTAATTTGTTTACGTTATCCTTATTTTTAAAATCAATGCCTTGCAATTCACTCGGTAATCGTGAATTCCAATATTTATTTAAATTTCCCCCCTCAGGTTTAATGAGGTCATTTAGAGATTTACTTATGTTTTCAGAGTTACTGTGAATCAATCGGTTTCTCTTAAGTCTTAAATAATCAAGAGTGAATCTTAATTCCGATTGAAGTAGGATTTTATTTACTCCAATTCGGTTAAAGACTTTGTCGATTAGCATAAAGTCATTTTCTTCATCTTCAATTTTTGATTCTAAGGAACCAATCGTATTGTCAGCCGTTTTTGCAAATAGCAAAATGTTTTTTAGATAGCTTTCGAAATGAGTATATATTAAAAGGAAAATGCCTTGAATTAGCGATTCATCGGTTTTTGAATGCTCGTTGCCCAGTTCGCTAAACTTGATGTTATGCTTTCTTTTAAACGGGTTACCATTAAAAATATCCTTGGTTAAGGCATCAGGATTCTTCCCCAGAATTTGTGCATAATCGATGCTAAACTGATTCCACACAAACGAGTAATGCGTAAAACTATTATTCAACTCTGATATTGCCTTGTGAAAATCTCTTAATTCTACCGTTTTCATTTATTGCAGGTAACATACCAATAAAGTGCACTGTGCACTTTATTCAACTTATAATCCCCCTAAACTAACTAAGTTTTTATGATTTTGGAAGAGGTTAAGAGATATGAAGTTAAAAATATTTTATTTTGGATGGTATTTGGATTGTAAAATACCGGGAAATTCCTGTTCTGCAATAATTTGGTAGGTGATCCCTCCCCGATGCAAGTTATTCTTTTAAAAAGTCACCACGAAAAGCGACAAAAGAGATCTTTACAGTTAAGAAATTAATTTTTTAGTGATTTTCACAATAGCTTATTTACATATTACATTGTAAAAAAGTATTTCGAATTGAATTAATTATGTTTCATTTAAAATTACTAGGTTATGAGTACAATGAATACAGTTTCTATTCAGATTCCGGAAGCGGAGCTTCAGGCTGTAAAAGAGGCTTTGGCTACCTTGATAACCACCCTTGGTCCATACTTGATTGCGCTTAGCCCTGCCGAGCGTCAAACTGTACCCTAATTTTTTGACCTATTTTGTTGGAATTAAATCTTTTTATCCTCGGCTCCCCACTTTCGAAATACATTCTTGCGCTTTTTTACTTCGTCACTACGCTTCGGAACCCTAACCTTGTCAGTTTTTACTGCTAGCGTTCGACTCCGAGCCCCAATAGTCTGCCAAAAAGGTGAAAATTTCCGGTTAATAACTTCAATCCCCCACTTCCGAACCGCACGCTTCCATATAAAAACCTGACACGAGGAGTTCCGAAGTACCCCTCCCCACTTCCGAAGTCCCCTAATTTGGTTTATAAACCGGGAGATTCCGGTAAAAATGTCAGACATTTCACTTTTAAACCAAAAGGTTGTCATTTTTTAGTGGAAATGAGCAGTTCTGAGGTTCAAAGCCCCACTTCATAACCGAATCATTTGAGTTCCGAACCTCAAGCGTGTCAGTTTTAGGTATCCCTACCTACTTGTTAAGTGGGGGAGGTGACTATTTATGTGGATGAGGGTACTTATGAAGCCCCCCTTTTTTGGTATTAGATCCATTGCACTCGTCAGAAATATTTGCTACAATTCTTTTCTATCCCATGAAATTTGTAAATCTCATGCCCCACCGATTAAAGTTATAGTGCATTCCTAGTAAATGGCTAGTTATTATGAACAGAAACCAGCGCTAACCATTTATTAATAGCATAGTGGGTTTTGGCTTCTTCCCATTTGGGTGAGTTTTTGGTTTATTGATTTGGCTAAAGCCAGAGATGTTGGGAAATTCCTAATATCCACCAGCTAAAGCAGGAGGCTATTGAAAAAAGAGCTTTATCTTTTCCCAGGATTAAAACTGAATTAATCATAGAAAAATTCAATAGGAATGGGCTTCAGCCCATTTATAAAATAGCAACGTGAAATCTGGCTTTAGCCAAAATTTAGAGAATAAATGGTTTTTTAATAATATACCTTTCCCAATGGTTTAGTTGTGATAAGTTCCATTTGGAGCACGTCCTATGTTAATGATTTGGCTAAAGCCAGAGGGACGGATAATCCCTTAATACTCTCCAGCTAAAGCTGGGGGCCATTGAAAAGTAGGTTTAATGGTTACCAGTGGCATTCTATTGTGTGTTATAGGTTTTTTTCATTCAACAGTTCAGTAACCTGCGCTTTAAGCAAAGGCAAATCTTTATCGATAATTCCCCAAATAATTACATTATCCACATTGTCGTAAGCGTGGATTACCCAATTACGCAAGCTTACTATTCTTCTTGCATTGGAAATGTCGACCTTGGGATTAATTTTGATTATTCTGTTTGTAGCTTCTCCAATAATTTCTAATTCACGTTCTACTGCTCTGCGCAATTGTTTATTCGATTCATATGCATTGAAATTTCGTTTGTCACCAAGATATTCATGAATCGAATCTATGGAGGTAGAAATATCCAGCAAATACATTTTAAGCTTATGCGGCATAAAGCAGTTGCTTAGTTGCTTCAACACTTTGAATAAAATAAGGATTTGAGAGAGAACGTTCAGTTAACAAATCTACTTTTCGTCCAAACAATTTTTCAAGGTTTTCATGAAGCTCAAAATAGTTATCTGTGTATTTGCTAAAAGGAATTTCTTTGAACGAAATCAATATATCAATGTCGCTCAAGTCATTGAATTCATCTGTCGTGGCCGATCCAAAAACATGCATGGTTTTAATATCATACTTTTCACAAAGCGCAACTAATGCTTGTTTTTTGCTTGAAATTAAATTTAACATAATGTCTGTTTATTCAAAGATACAAAATTAATGATTTGCTTATTACGTCAGGTTTATTTCTCGGTGGTTTATAACCTACGAATATATCAACCCTAACTTGTATTTCCATATTACCTAGAATATAAGTTCTCATGTCTGGTCATGTCTGGTCTAAGTTTAGCAAAGCGTAACTTAGACCTATAATGCCGAAAGTTTTCAACTTTCGTTAAAATTTCCAAGTTGTAGCTATCGCTTAAATCGGGGAGAGCTCCCTGGATTATTGATTTGGCTAAAGCCCGAGAGACGGGTAATTTCCTAACATCCCCCAGCTAAAGCAGGAGGCTATCCAAAATAGGGTTCATTAACCTTTTTCCAGACTTTAGCCTGAGCCAATTGTTCATAGAAATAAATTCAATAGGAATGGGCTTCAGCCCATTTATAAAATAGCAACGTGAAATCTGGCTTTAGCCAAAAATTAAAGAACAAAAGGGTTTTTATCAAATTCACCTTCCCTTCTGCTTTAGGGGTGAGAAGTTCCATTTGGAGCACGTCCTATGTTAATGATTTGGCTAAAGCCACAAAAACAAATAATCCCTTGATACCCCCATCTAAAGCTGGGGGCTATTGAAAATTGGAAACATTATTCCTTTCCCAGATATTTGCCAGAATCCATTGATTAAAGAATCCATTTCAATAGGAATGGGCTTTAGCCCATTTGTAGGATAGCATCGTAAAAAGCAGGCTTTAGCCAAAAACGAGTAAAAACAAGCTTACCCTAGAGAAATTTGAATGGCAGGATGAATATTTAGCAGTTTCTGTTTCTAAATCTATGGTCGACAGGGTCAGAGAGTATATCAGAAATCAAGAAATACATCATAAACGAAAAACATTTGAAGAAGAATATCTTGCGTTTATTGAAAAATATAAATTTGAAAGATTAAAGGATTATTGATTTGGCTAAAGCCCCAAAAACGGGTAATCCCTTGATACCCTCCAGCTAAAGCAGGAGGCTATCCAAAATAGGGTTCAATAACCTTTTTCCAGACTTTAGCCTGAGCCAATTGTTCATAGAAATAAATTCAATAGGAATGGGCTTCAGCCCATTTTATCATAGCGTGGTAAAATCAGGCTTCAGCCAAAAATAAGTGAATGCAAGGGTGGTTTTCATACAAAAGCCTTTTCTAAGCTTTGGCAAATGCCATTTGGTAAAGTATTACGCATAATTCACAAAAGCATAACCAATTACTTCGGAGCATTAAATCTAAGTTTTCGATCAATATATTGGCATTTTTGGAGCTGATATTTATTCATGGTTCCAATAGGGATTATCCAAAAGGCATTAGATGGTAAACTGTGGTCTTTACAGGGTTATTATGAAATAATACCAGCAATGTAGAAGATATTATAGGTGCTTTAAATTTAAAAACCATATTTTTATCGATCAGTAAAAGGTACGGCGACCTATTTAAAACTTAATAAAATGGTAATCTTTACTATTTCACCTCAAAGGAGCAATGGGTTTAACCTTTCCATTTATTTTGGCTGTTTTTTCTTGCTGCTCCTTTGCCATGCTCAGCTCAATGCGAGTGTCCTAAAAGGAGGAGTTGAAAACAACCCTAGGAGTTTGGAGCAAAAGGATACCATAAAAGACAGCCCAAATTTCATCATAATTTTCTGTGATAATTTAGGCTATGGTGACATTGAGCCTTTTGGGTCCAAGGTGATCCGTACCCCGGAATTAAACCGGATGGCCAAAGAAGGCCGGAAATTCACCCATTTTTTAGTTACGGCAGGTGTTTGTACACCATCCAGGGCATCTATTATGACTGGCTGTTACTCCCAGCGGGTAGGCATGCATGTCAACCCAAGAGATGGTTTGGTTTTGCGCCCCATTTCACCCTATGGTTTAAATCCAGAAGAGATCACAATAGCCGAGGTACTGAAAGAGGTAGGTTACAAAACAGGACTTATTGGGAAATGGCACTTAGGGGATCAAGCGGAATTTCTGCCTACCAATCAGGGCTTTGATTATTTTTATGGAATACCTTATAGTGATGACATGACACAAGAGATGGGCATCCGTCTTGGTAAAAGGCTGGATGGAGCGCATTGGCCTCCATTGCCTGTCATGGATAACCTTAAAGTGGTCCAAGCGGGAGTTGATAGAAATTTGTTGACCAAAGATTATACTGAAAAGGCTTTGGATTTTATAGCCGAAAACCAAGACGAACCATTTTTCCTATACTTGCCTCATGCCATGCCGGGAAGTACAACCAAGCCCTTTGCAAGTGAGGCTTTCAGGGGCAAAAGTAAGGGAGGACCATGGGGAGACAGTGTAGAGGAATTGGATTGGTCAGTTGGGCAAATAATGAATAAGTTGGAGGAGCTGGGAATAGAGAAAAATACGGTGGTAGTTTTCACTTCAGACAATGGAGGTTTATCTACTCTCTCAAAAGATAGAAATCAAAAAGCACCTACCTCTGTTCTTCCTTTAAGAGCAGGGAAAGGCTGGCTATATGAGGGAGGAATTCGTATTCCTTTACTGATAAAACCATCCAATTATTCTGGCAAAGCTAGGATTAGTACTGAACCAGTGATTGGCCACGACTTTTATCCTACATTTCTTTCATTAGCTGGAATAACTCCTAATATGTCTGATCTAGATGGACTAGACTTAAGTCCCTTGTTATATGAAAATAAACCACTCGGTAGAAAAGAGTTATTCTGGCATTATCCTCATTATCATGGTAGTGCTTGGACTCCAGGTGCTGCTCTGCTCCAAGGAGACTGGAAACTGATAGAATTTCATGAAACTGGTCTTACTGAATTATATAATCTGTCCAAAGACATTTCTGAAACGAGGGATCTTTCTTTAGAATACCCAGAAAAAGCAGTTAAACTTCAAAATAGACTACACGAACTTCAAAAGTCAATGAACGCAAATACCGCTACCCTTAACCCAGATTTCATGTTGACTCCCAAAAATTAAAACCAAGTTTCTCGAAACTAATCCCTCTCAATCAATTCTTAAAAGCCATTGTTTCAAAATATTTCAACTTTGATGTAATAAATTAAGATATCTGCCACTAACTAAATAAAAATAGTCTTGAGTAACGATTTCTATAAAGCATCAATACTTCCATTTT
>Ga0209491_10010448_pt1 | contig 11148 bp, 12 predicted proteins | sample BON02_FD_187213 | JGI IMG/M metagenome (GOLD analysis project Ga0209491, IMG submission 187213) | Freshwater microbial communities from Lake Bonney liftoff mats and glacier meltwater in Antarctica - BON-02 (SPAdes) (version 2) | ecosystem: Environmental > Aquatic > Freshwater > Ice > Glacier...
ACACCCAGCGTGTCGCCATCCGAACCAGACGAGCAGAACCACCACAGCAGTACCAACTATCCAGAACACCAGTACCGGATCCGTGGACTACAGGTACCAAAAAGCGCTACGCGCCACCCGAACATGGATGCGTGATTTCGTTGACTGGTACAACAACATTCACTACCACTCCGGCATTGGCTACCTACACCCGGGCGACGTTCACGCCGGCACCCACCACGACGTCGTCGCGCAACGCCAACACGTCCTCGACGCCGCCTTCGCCGAGCACCCGCGACGATTCCGGAACCGGCCACCCACCGCCGCTGGACCACCCAACGAAGCCTGGATCAACAAACCCACGATTCAGACCGACACCTGAAAGAAACCGGCAACCCGAGGTTGACAGCTTCCGCGGTCAGCTCGGCTCTTGTGTTTCGGCAATCAGGTGTTGGCGGAGTCGGTGCAGGCGATCGGTGATACTCACGTGGTAGCGGTGTGGGTTCACGAGCCGTTGCACGCCGACGTCGAGCTGATCGAGGTCAGCTGTGCATCGTGCGGCGAGGTCGTCGATCGCATGGTCTCCGGCTGCCTCAGTCCCAGGACCGAAGACGACCTCGCGCACTTCCTCGATCCTCGAGATCGCGCTTCGCACGATTGTTCGGTTCACGCCCTCTTGGGTCGGATGGTGAACCGTGTTCGCGTCATCCGGCAGGGGCTTCTCGCCGGCCAGGCCGATCAGGTCGCCGATGGCGATGTTGCGATGGTCGTACAACCGCCACACGACTTTCCGCCCCGGCAGCGGAATTTTGGTTGCGTTGTCGGAGATCTTGATCGCGGGTGTCCATTCGCCATCGCCGTTCTCGATCCCGACGAGCTTGTAGACGCCGTCGAGGGCGCTGTGCCCATGCGAGGTGATGAGTCGTGTCCCGACGCCATAGATCAAGCGGTCACAGATCGGTTCCGGGTCGACGCCGAGCCGTGCCGCGTCGTCGGTGATCTGGGTGAGGATCTGCCAGATGTTGAGTTCGTCGAGATCGCTCGACAGTACGATCGAGGCGTTCGGGTAGCCAGCATCGTCGAGCAGCTTTGCGGTGTGGACGGCGAGGTAGGCGAGGTCGCCCGAGTCGAGTCGCACGCCGACGGGCTCGTAGCCGTCGGCGCGTAGCTCGTCGAACACGGTGATCGCGTTCGGAATACCCGATTCGAGTGTGTTGATCGTGTCGACCAGCAGGATGCAGGAGTCGGGCGCATCTGCTGCGACTGCCCGGAACGCGCCCACTTCGCCCTTGCCGAGCGATACGTATGCCTGGACGATGGAGTGTGCGTGCGTGCCCACCGGTTGCTTCCCGAACGCAATCGCCGCCTCGACGTTGGACGTCGACACGCATCCTCCGATGAGCGCGGCGCGGATGCCGTCGTTCACGCCTGTCGCTGGGCCACGCCGCATCCCGAACTCGAGGACCCGTCCCCCGCGGGCGCTGTGGACGATTCGGGCGGCCTTGGTGGCGATGAGCGTGGGGTAGTTGAGGTGGTTCAACAGTGACGTCTCGAGGAGTTGGCAGACTGCCAACGGTCCGGTGACGCTCACGATTGGTTCGTGGGGATGCACGACCCGGCCCTCGGCGATAGCGCTGACTTCGATGCCTTCGAATCGGTCGGGTGCGGCGAGCCACATGAGGAAGTCGTTGTTGAAGACACGACCGCCGTCGGGAGACGTCATGGCCGCCAGAGCGTCGACGTGAGCGGGCTCGATCGCGAGTCCGCGTAGCCAGGAGAGGAACGGTTCGAGGCCAGCGCTCACGCAGAAGCCCGCCTGGTGCGTGCCGTAGTCAGGCGTCGAACGGAAGAAGTAGTCGAATTGAGCGCGCCGCTCCGACAACTGTTCAGCGACGTACACCTGGGCCATCGCCAGTTCATACATGTCGATGAAGAGTGGCCCTCGGATCGCGGTCCAACGGTTCTGGATCGACTCGCCGAGATTCGTGCCGTTCATACCATCATCATCGCCGCTGCGACACCCGAGAACCACACGCCCGGTCGGACAGGTCAATCGGCGCCGACAACGCGGACACCGTGGTGTTCGAGCTCGGCGAGAACGCGGGCCGCTGTGTCGTCATCGGTGTGCACCGGTCGGGTCGCATTCCACAGCACCGTTGTGTCGAAGCCTGAGTCGATCGCACTCAGCGCCGTCGCGGCAACACAGACGTCGGTTGCCAAACCAACGACCGTCACTCGTCCGATGCCGCGTTCGTGCAGCATGGTTGCAAGCCCGGTCGGGATATCGACGTCGCCGCCCGGTTCGCGCATGGCGAACGCCGAATACCCGTCTTCGCCATTGGTGCCCTTGCGAATCACAGCAGACGCTCGGCCCATTGGATCGAGGTTGTCCAACAGCGCTGCGCCCCACGTGCCCGCCACGCAATGGGTCGGCCACACGCCTCCGTCCTCGATGAAGTGAGGCGTGGATGCGGGATGCCAATCCTGGGTCAGCACCACCGTGCCGCCACGGAGCGCCGTTCGTTCGATCTCGTCGTTGATCGCGCCGACGATCGCGTCGCCGCCTTCGACGAACAGTGACCCGTCTGGGTGTCCGAAGTCGTTTTGCATGTCGACGACCACCAATGCCGTTGCTGAGTCGACTCGCTCTGCAGTCATGGCGCGGAGTCAGTCACAACAGGTGTCTCCCGTCCAGGTGATAGCGATGAGCCAGCAAGTGGCGAAGGTTCGCGACGTGGCGCCACGGCACCTCATGGTGGCTCACCCGGAAGTCGTCGGACCGGCTCAAATCGGGATGGCCGCATTGATCTCGTCTCGCTTCCCTTCCACGATCGCCCGGCGGGTTTCCATGTGGTCATGGTAGTCCCCGCTCTCGGGGCCGTCTGCTCGGGCGGTGAGCGCCTCCTCGACCCGCTCTCAGGCGCGGCGTCGGAGCAGTCTGAGCGTCTTGTGTTCGGGAATCGTGAGCCCGGACGGTCTCGTTCTCGACGGTTGTTGCCAACTTTGCCGGAGGCTGCCGTCGATGTAGCTTTCGACAACGACGGGATGCACGTAGCTCTTCCGGCACACCGCTCTACTGTTGCCGAGCTGGTCTGCGACTGCGTCGACCACTTCGTTGAGCATGCGTTTCGTGGCAGGACCGTGCTCGCTTGTCGCGGCGAGACCCTCCGCAGCGCACACCGTGGCGTTCCAGGTCCGGAACGTTTTCGCAGTGACCCCCGCTCCTATGTGGTCGGTGAGGTACCGGTTGACGTCGTTGGAGCTGATGCAACGAATGTCGCCATCGGAGGCACGGTATTCGAACAGGTCCTGACCCGGCAGGTGTTGACACTTGCGCACGATGCTTGCGAGTCGGGCGTTGTCGACGCGAATGTCGAAGTCGTGGGCCGATTTCCCTCGGAACGCGAGACGGATCGTCGATCCACGAACGACGACGTGGTCGTTGTTGAGCGTCGTCAACCCGAACGACTCATTCGTTCGGGCGTACTCGATGTTGCCGACACGAAGGCTGGTGACGTCGAGTAACCGGACCACGGTCGCCACGACGAGGTCGAATCCGAGTTCGCTTCGAGTGAGATCGCGCGAGACGCGTCGGCGAAGCGCACCGAGCCGTCGACCAAATGCTACGAGGTCGGCGAACTTGTTCTCAGCCTGTCCGGCGGTGAACTCGGAGTGATAGCGGTACTGCTTGCGGTTCTTGGAGTCGCGTCCAGTGGCCTGGAGGTGACTGGAGGGATCGTCAGCAATCCACACGTCCGTCCAGGCTGGGGGGATCACCAACAGCCGTATCCGCTCACGGTCTTTCGATGTGACGGCGCTGCCGTCGTCGCAGCGATACCCGAATCGTCGTGTCCCTGTGCGGCGGATACCAGGTTCCTGATCCGAGCCGAATCGGAGTCGACCAAGGCTTGCCTCCATGACGGTCATCGCTGACTTCTCGGCCGCTGGAGGTCACGTTGCATGGACCACCGAAATCCCCAGCGGCTTCGTGACCGGGTGCCCTCAGGGACGAGCGGAGGAGCGAGCAGCGCTCCGACCCGTCTTGGTCGTCGCCACCCGTGCGGCGTCGAGTTCCGACTCGGCGCCGGCATTGGCCATGCCTCCCGCCCAGTCCGAGAGGTGTGATCGCACGAACCAGTGGTAGCGCTCGAGCACCCCGCACTGGGTGATGAGCAGGTCGTTCGAGACCGAATCGTCCTCCTCGGTGGCGGCCAGGGCCTGCCGATGATCGGAGATCACGCCCTGGTACACGAGGTCGAGTGCTGCGAGGTGAGATATCGTGTCCGCTCGGTCGAGGGAGTAGTCCTCCCACGTGCGGAGTTCGACGAGCCGGCCCGGGAGCCCGGAAGGCACCCCTCCCAGCGTGGCGATGCGCTCGGCGAGGTCGTCGACCATTTCCTGCACGCCCTCGTGTTGCGGATCGAGCATCTGATGTACGCCGATGAAATTCGGTCCGACGACATTCCAGTGGATGTGCTTCAGTGTGAGCGAGAGGTCGATCAGACTGACCAGCCGCAGTTGCAGGAGATCAGCGACCCGAGATCCCTGTTCGGCGGACAGGGTCGGAGCGGTGTAGCTGGCGGCACGATCAGAGGTGACTCGTCCGGCGGGGCCCTTGCCTGCGTCGGCAGACTTCTGGTTGCCCACGGTGCTGGATCGCTTCTTGGCGCTCGTCGAGTCTCTGGTGTTGCGCTTCGTTGGCACGATGAAATCCTTCTTTCTGCGTTTTCGCAGCGTTGGAATGGAACTTGCGTGAGAACGTTTCCCGCTGTCGGCACTCGCCAAACACTGGTCCAGCTGCTCTTCGCCTGCGCCCGTCGCACCGGCCGGTACGGATGATGCCTGGCGTTACGCGGCGAGTTTGGTGGCGATCTTGGCGAAGTGGCGTCCGTACGCAACGCCGATGGCGATCTCGTCGTCGGATAGCCCGGTTTTGGATCCGTCGGTTGGCGACAGGTGCGTGGGGCCGTACGGTCCGCCACCCGTGCGAGTGGCCTGGAGTTCATCCGCGACGTACCCGAGGGGCACGATGACCATGCCGTGGTGCATGGCGAAGGTCGACATCGTGAGGATGGTCGACTCGTGACCGCCATGGATGGTGGAAGCCCCGGCGAAGAATCCGCAAGGCCGCCCCACCAGTGCCCCGCTCTGCCAGAGCGGACCGGTCTGGTCGAGGAACTGCGACATCTGCGCGGCCCGGTTCCCGAACCGGGTGGGGGAACCGATGATCAGTCCGTCGAACGTCGTGAGTTCATCGACATCGGCGTACTCGACCTCGCTTTGGGCGCCGGCTGCGGCCCGGGCGTTCTCGTCGAGGCGGTCGTCGGGCATCAGTTCGTGGACGCGGCGCAGCGAGACGTCCTGGCCGGCATCGGCCGCCACGACACCGTCGGCGATGTGTTGCGCGAGCGCAAATGTCGAGCCGTACGTGGAGTAGTAGATGATGGCGATGGTCATGGGGGTTCCTCTCGGTGTTCGGGCGAATGATCAGATGCGCAGGAGTCCACCGTCGACGACGATCGACGCTCCGTTGACGTAACGGGCAAGGTCACTTGCCAGGAACAGTGCCGCCCCGGCGACGTCAGTCGGCGTACCCAGTCGTCCCAGCGGCACCTGTGATCGGAAGTCCTCTCCCTGTTCGCCGGCTGTGGCGTCGGTCTCGCCGAACTCGGTCACGATGCCACGCTCGATCCGCTCGATCCGCTCGATCGTGAACAGCAGCAGCGACCCGAGGAGATCGGGGAGCGGGAGCTTGTCGCCGCTGCCGGGTGCGGCGGGTGCGCTGAATGTGTCTGTGTCAGTCATGTGCTTGGGCTTTCTGCTCGGTATTCATTGACCCGTCCCCCTGGTGGTTGACGGGGATCTCTTGCTGTTTCAGCGTCGAGCCGTCTTCAGCAGGAACGCTCCGGCACCGAGGGCGCTGAGTGCAGCGGCGAGCTGGAGCAGCCCGGCCTCGCTGCCCGTCACTGGGAGCGTCGGTGCCGTCGGTGCCGCCGGTGGCGTCTGTGCGTCCGTCGGTGCCGTTGGCGGGACTGACGGCATCCCAGTACTCACCGCTGGCGGGCCTTTGGCCTCGACGACATCCTCTGCCGGTGGCGTTGGCACGGTCGCAACAGGCACGCAGCGCTCGCCGCTGCCGCCGATGTAGCCCTGGTTGAACGCGAAGCCGTCGGCGCAGTTGCGGTCGTACTGGACGACCACGCCCGTAATGGCTGGCGCCGGTGGTGCCACCACCGGCGTGGAACCGGGGTAGCACACTCCTTCCCCTGCGTGGTAGAAGAACCCCTCGAGGCACCGGGGCGGCGTCGTCGTCGGAGGTGGTGGCGGTGGCGGGACGGTTGGGATCGGCACGATGGCCTTGTCGGTGAGCTTCACCGAGGAGTGGGAGATGTCCTTGCCGGTCGAGTGGCGGAACGTGACCGAGGTGGCACCTTCATCGACACCGAACGCCTCGGGTCCGTCGCCCTGCTTCTCTGTCCCGGCCTTCACGCACAGCGCCACGATGGACCGGCCCTCGGGTGCGGTGTAGGTGAACGACGCCAGGTCGTTGCCTGCTGACAGGTGGCCGGTGTCGTAGTCCGGGCACACCTTCTCATCGGCGGCGTCGGCACCGTGCGGCACCGCCATCACGACGAGCGCTACTGCGCCCGCTGCGGCCATCATTGCGATTCGTTGCTTGGTGAGGTTCATGTCTGTCCCGTTTCGTTGGTTGACCCGACGCCGTCGACGTCGGGGATCTTGATGAGCGCCGTGGCGTTCGTGGCGGACGGCGCCGCACCGGGTGCAGCGGTAGGCGACGAAGTTCATGCCGCCACCTCGAATCGGCTGCGACCCGTGGGGGTGAACCTGAGCGACGCCGAGCCCTCGTCGAGCGCCACAGCGATGTCACGGAACCGTGACGCATCCGCCGCCGAGCAGCACCCGACGAGATGGCCGAGGCTGAACTTCATGCTGTCGGCGAGCTCGCCACCGATGATCGGCGCGAGGCAGCCGCGAGTCGTGTCGTCCTCGTTGAACGACTCGTCCTCGTTGAACGACTCGTCTCCGGCGAAGACGTGGCACAGCTTGACGAGCGCCGCCAACAGGTGCCACCGCCTCGACGTCGGGTGACCCTTGACGATGAAGTCAAGCCCCGCACGTTTGGCGTCGATGATGATGGCGGCGATCCACGCCCGCCCGGCGTCGTCGAGGGCCTTGTACGCCTGCTCCAGGGCAGCGACGGCGCCCGGGTCCGCGTCGTCGCCCTCATCGGGTGACGTCGGGAGTGCGGGCTGAACGATGGGGGTCGGCGTTGACCTCTCGGCGGGTGTCGATTCAACGTCATGGAATCCGTGGACGGCGTCGATGGATTCACCGATTGCGCCGGCCGCCACGGGAACGTCCTCGGTGGTCATCGACGTGGCGATGATGCCAGGGTGGAGTGCGTTGACCCGGATGCCGTGTGGTCCGAGCTCTGCGGCGAGCGCCATGGTCAGGAGTCGTACTGCGCCCTTGCTCGTGCAGTACGTGCTGAACGGTGCGCTGCCTTGCAGGCCCGCCACCGACGACAGGTTGATGATCGAAGCGCCACGGCCATGGTCGAGCATCCGCTTCGCGGCGGCCTGTGCGCCGAAGAACACGCCGTCGACGTTGATCGACATCAGTTTGCGGTAGTCGGCTGCGGTCACCTCCACGAACGGCTGACTGGCGAAGATCCCGGCGTTGTTGACCATGATGTCGACGCCCCCGAAGTCGTGAGCGGCGGACATCGCAGCGTCGATGTCTGCGCTCTTGGTCACGTCGCAGTGCACGAACGTGGCGTCGACACCGAAACGGTCGCGGATCTCGGTCGCGGCCGAAATGTCGCCATCGCGTGGTTTCTCGTCGACGTCGGCGATCACCACGTTGCAGCCGCGTTCGGCGTACGCCAAAGCGATACGCCGGCCGATCCCGGATGATGCTCCGGTGATCACGGCAGTCTTGCCCTAGATGATTGGTTCCAAGGGGTCGTGGGTCAGTGGTCGTAGGCGAGGAGTGATCGGGCGGGACCGGGTTGGCTGGTGGTTTCGTTGTGCCAGATCGCTGCGGTGAGCGCGAGGAGTCGTTGCAGCACTCGGGCACACACGCCGGCGGGTTTGCGTCCGCCGTGGCGTTCGAGATCGAGTTGGGCCTTGAGGGTTTGGTTGACCGATTCGATGATCTGGCGGAATGGTTTCAGGAACTTGGTGAGCGGCCGTTGGGTCTTCTCGCCGCGAACGGTCGGGCGGATCAGAGTGATGCCGGCGTCGTTGAGTTCGGCTTCGAAGGTGGCTGACCGGTAGCCCTTGTCGGCCATCAATGTCTGGCCGTGACGGTCTCCGAGGGCGGTGTCGAGGTGGATCATCGCGAGGGCGGTGTCGCGTTCGTCGGTGGTGGCGCTGGTGAGCGCGTACGCGACCGGGAGTCCTGATGGTGTGGTGATCAGATGCAGTCGCAAACCCCAGAAGAACCTCGAGTGGCTGGCGCAGTAGCCGTAGCTGGCGTAGCCGGCCATGTCGGAGCGTTTCACCGTCTCACGCGAACGGCCGCACTCGACCGGGGTCGAGTCCACGAGCCACAGGTCATCATTCCAACTGGGACAGTCGCGGGCGAGTGCTGTGATGATGTGTTGCATCGTCGCAGCGGCGTTGCGGAGTCGTTTGTTGTAGGCGGGACGCTGGGGCAGATACGGAAACAGCGAACGCAAATGGATGTTGGCGTGGCGCCAGAAACGGGCTTCGGAGGTGTAGCCGAGCAGGGCTTGGATCACCGCCAGGGTGATCAGTTCGGCATCGGTGAGCTTCGGGGCGATCCCGACCGCTGGCCGCTCGGGCGCCCACTGTGGGTGTTCGAGGAGCAGGTCATCAATGGTGACGTAGAGTCGGGTCGCGAGGGTGTCCAGGTCAGGGTTCATGCGCTGTGTCCTTCAGGCTCAGGGTTTGTATAGGCCCCCTGATCTTGGACACCCTCGTGAACCAGATGGTGGATCATCGCGCGGAGCGCGCGAATCCCTTGGAACTATTCATCTAGATGGTTGTTTTGATTTCGGCTCATGGCTTGAGTCATAACATTTAGGCCTCTGAGCAGGGGTTATTCGCTGACTTAGGGGTTACGGCTCAGGGTTTCGGGAGTGCCGACCCCCCACCCTGTTTAAGCCTCGGGAAGACTCCAAGACGATGGCCGACCCTGCGCCGCTTCGTCGCGAGTGATGAACACGCCGAGCCTCGTGCCCGCACGCTTCAACGTCGCTTGCGAGATCCCTTCTCGGGTCGCATTCTTCGCAATGACGCTGAGACTCATCGGCCCATCACTGAGCACGGCACTGAGCCACTCAGCAGCATCGTCGAGCTGAGTTCGTTCGGTTGCCGATTGAGTGCTGAGCAGCGAGTCAGCGTCGAACCCTGCAAGCTCTCCTGTGATGATCGCTTTTCCTGTTGTGATCGGGAAACCTCCGGCGGGGTGATTGACCTCAGCAACTTCGACACGGAACGTCACGGCGGGGATCGTGCTCAGGTCCGCCATGTTCGCCTTGGCGACAGCGGCGACTCTCACGCCGGGCTCTGATGGGCTCTCGCCGACCACTATCAGTGAGCGAACAGCAGTGGAGAACCCAACACTTCCGACCACACGATCAACGACGTTAGGTGACCCGCCTTTGTTTAGGTGCGCTATCCCCAACACGCCGCAGCGAAGCGACTGCGCCACCTGCGCAAGATGACCGATCGCACCTTGTGTCTCGGACTTGCGGTGTGAGTCGGTCGAGCCCATGAAAGAGTCGAGAGGGTCGACCACGACCAACGCCACGTCGAGCGGTGACAGCAGTTCCCAGAGTGGGCCGGCGTCCTTCGTGATGTCGAGCAGTCCGGCCGACGCATCGATGAAGTGCACTCGGGCGAGGTCCGCACCTGCGACGACGAGTCTCGGCACCAGCACTGTCGAGCGGTCATCTTCCACGCCGATGAGCACGACGTCACTCGGGTGGTCGAGCCGGTCACCTGGCAGCAACCCGCGTGTGAGCTGCGCCATGAGCCAGCACGCCAACGCCGTCTTGCCAGCACCACCGCGCCCGGCCATGAGGCTCACGACACCTGTCGGGATCCGTCGATCCCAGAGCCACTCGGGGCGGCTCATTGGGATGCCGCTCGCTGCAGTCAGCGTGAGGCGGGGTGGTCCCTGAGGGGCTGCAGTGCTCCCAGTAGGCGCCGCGGGTCTCCTGAGGCGCTCTGAGTGGCTCTGAGAGGCTTCGGGTGGGCGTGTAGGTGTACCTACGCCGCTGTGTAAGCGTTGGAGTTTGTAGCCCATCAGCGTGCCACCTTGATCTTGTAGCGCTTGCTCCGTCGAGCAAGTGGGTGGGTTGGGCGGTCGTCGTCACCATCTACACCGACGAAGTCCCTCACGTCGAACCCCGTCGTGAGGTGGTCATGTGCGTCCTTCCCGTGCAGCGGGTAGACCACGAGGACCGAAGCTGCGTGCTCGCTCAGCGTGCGCTCGACGTTGTGGGCGTGGCGCAGCCCGACCTCATCACGGTCAGCGACGACCACGACGTCAGCACCGGACAAGACCTCGCAAGCGTGGTCGACCACCTTGGCCCATCCACTGGCACCACCTGCACATGTCGTGGCGACTACACCTGCTCGGGCGAGAGCGTGCACGTCCTTCTCACCTTCGCAGATGAACACTCGCCGCCCGCAAGCGACAGCGTCGAGTACCTCGGGAAGTCGGAACAACACCCGCTCAACTCCAGTGAGGTTCCAGACGAACCCACCACGACCGTCGGGGCGTCGCTGACGGAACCTTTTCGGCTTGAACCGATCGACGAGGTAGAGCACCTCGCCCTGGGCGTTGGTGTAGCGATAGGTCTCGACCACCTCCCCATCACCTTGGCGGGAGCTTGTGCGCCGCTCGCTCGGAATGCGCTCGTGTGACGAGCGAGGGAGTGTGCTCGTGTCGAACGTCTGTTGATGTCGGCGCAGCGCTGCAGGCAGGCCGGCGGGCTCGACCCATCCACTACTCGGGGATCCAACCCCCTCGGCCACGTAGAGGTCGCGCAGGGCCATGCCGAGCGCTTCTAGATGATTGGTTCCAAGGGGTCGTGGGTCAGTGGTCGTAGGCGAGGAGTGATCGGGCGGGACCGGGTTGGCTGGTGGTTTCGTTGTGCCAGATCGCTGCGGT
>Ga0209491_10010449_pt1 | contig 11147 bp, 16 predicted proteins | sample BON02_FD_187213 | JGI IMG/M metagenome (GOLD analysis project Ga0209491, IMG submission 187213) | Freshwater microbial communities from Lake Bonney liftoff mats and glacier meltwater in Antarctica - BON-02 (SPAdes) (version 2) | ecosystem: Environmental > Aquatic > Freshwater > Ice > Glacier...
GTTGTTTGCGATCATTTTTACATTGGCGCGGATTATTGCTGGGCCGGTATTGACGTATTATGCGGTGATTTGCCCGAGAACGCATTGGGTTATTAAGGTGGGGGCGTTTGGGATCTTGCTGGTGAGTTTGCTGTGGTTTTCGAAGATTGTGGCGATGTTGAGTAAGGTCTTCGGGGGAGGAAAAGGGGAGAAGAAGGGGAGGAATGGGGAGAAGAAGAAGAAGTAGAGGAAGAGTGAGAATAGATAGGTAGATGGGGGGAGGGTGGAAGGGGGAAGAGAAATGTGCTTGTAGGGCATAGGGGGGCTGTTGCGTGTGTGTGTCTCGAAGGGAGAGGAAACAAACAAAGAACTAACGACAGTACGTAACGCACATTCATATTCACGCACTGATCACATGTATGTATATATATGCTCTCTGCTGTTGTTGTGGTCTTTGTCTTTTGGTTTCTCTTTCTTTTTTAAAAGCCTTTTTTGGGGCTTTATTTTAAACACAAGCAAACCGAATACGCACACGAAGAGATTCAACCAACCAAACGCCCAAAAGGGACGTTATTTTCTCTCCCTATCTCTTCTTCTCCTTCTTTCCTGTCTTCTTCTTCTTCTCTTGAACTCTTCTTTACATAAATGTACCAACCTCTTCACTGCCGTCCTGCCCCTCCCTCCCTCCCTTCATTCCTCCTCCCACGAAGGAGGAAGAGATGTTATTTCCGTTGCCGCCGTTTAATCCCTGCTCCTGCTGCTGCTGCTGCTGCTGCTGCTGCTGCTGGTTCCGCTCTTCCTGTTGGTGATTGCTCTCCTGCTGCTCATGAATTTGTTTATTTACATAGGAGGAGGAGGAAGGGGAGGAGGAAGAGGAAGGAGAAGAACGAGACACGCCGCTGGTGGTCCCTCTAAAGCTCTTGACGAAACGGTTGAATTCCGAGGCTATACTAGGGGAGGACGAGGAGGAGGACGAGGGGGAGGAAGAGGAGGAGGAAGACAACCGATCTTTCTGCCCCTGCAATCCATCGAAGAAATCCTCATTGCCGATGACGCCGGTCCCGTCCAAGGACGAGAAGGTGGAAGAGGGGGAGGAAGAGGCACGAGGAGAGTAGGACGAGGGACGAGGAGCAACGAAAGGAATGGAGGAGGAAGAGGTGGAAATATCATCACTCTGTGATGGCCAGAATCCACCGACCTTATTCCTGTTCTCATCTCCCGCCACCGCATGAAAGCCCCCTCCCCCTCCTCCTCCTCCTCCTCCTCCTCCCTGCTGCTGCTGCTCCCGCTCCCCCCCTCCTCCTCCACCTCCTCCTCCAGCCCCACCACCCACCGTCTGGAACGCCCCTCCACCCACCCCTCCCCCATTCTTCCTCACCCTCTCCCTCTCCTGTTGCCGTTGAATCTCCTGCTGAATCATCTGGGCCTGCCTCTGTTCATCCCTCAGCCTCTGCGTCCTCTGCCAGTAAATAGCCTGATCTTTGAAATTCTCTTCCAAGTTTTTGGCCGAATTCTGAAACTTTCTCAACAAGACATTCACATTCGTCGACACCCCATACTGCTGATCCCACGCCTTAATCTTCTGGGACACCTGCATCTCCTTATCCAAACTCTCGAGCTTCTTAAAACTCCTCTCATAAACCCTCCACGCCTTCCAATTAAATTTCATCTCCGACCACGCATAGGCTAAACGATCACAAGCATACAACACCAGCTTGCCCATCGCTCGTATCGCTGCCCCAAAATTCCCATCCTTATTAAAGAAATGCACCCCCAGCACCGCTCCCCCCACCCCCCCCAAATACATCTGCTTGCTCAACAACGCCCTTCCCACAAACAAACCAAGCACAGCCCCCGCAAAGGTACACCCTAACAACAACTGCTCCCCATCCGGCAAGATATGATTAAATGCACTCGTCCCCGTGCCCGTCGCCCCCTTCACATTTCCCCCCACTCCACCCTTCCCTCCCCCTCCACCTCCCCCACCACCTGCCTTGGCGGCGCGGGATGTCATTCCCTCCAATTTCAAAAGACGGCCTTCTAGCTCCAACAAGCGTAATTCATACGCCAAATTATGATTGCTGCTAGAGGAAGAGTTACTTGCCCCTGTCCGCTCCGTGAAGAAGGAGGAAAAGGTCGAACGCAGGGGTGGGAAGGAGGAGGAGGAGAAGGAGGAGGGGCGTGCAGTAAGCCGCGGAGCGTGGGGTAAGGCGGGCAAGGAGGGAGGGGAGCGCCGTCGTTTGGGGCCAAAGAGGGGGGAGGGGACATAGGCTTGACAGCAACAGCAGCAGCAGCAGAAGAGCGCTGCCATGAGCAGAAGCATCCCGGGGTGCCGGACGTGCATGGCCTGTGTGAGTGTTGGGTGGATGGGTTTGGTGGGCATGCGTACGTTGCTGGGGGTTTGGGAGGGCGACCTTGAAGGGGCGTCAAGCAGAAGCAAGTTCTCACCTTTTGGCGTTGGGCTACCATTTGAAAACCAAGGCTTGTCCCACCGGCAGGCCCGGGTCAGGGGTATCGACTCCTTGGCTGTCTGCCTGTGTGTGTGTGTGGTGGGTGTGTTGTGTTAGGGTCGGTTGTGTGCGTGAAAAGAGGCAGGCAGCCCCGTGATTCAACTCTCGGGCTCTCGCCAAGAAAATGAGCCGCGTCGTGCTTCTGTCTTCGTTTTGACATCAGCGTGCACAACTCACACGCCCCTGTCCACACTGCACAATCCACAGGCACGTCCAGAGTACAGACAAAGGACCTTGTCGTCTGCGCCTGCCTTTTTTTGGTCGTTCAAAGCGCCGCCCCGTCTCGTCTTCAGCTTCCCGCTCCAGCACATCACTCCCTAGTGCTGTCAAGCCTCCTTCTCCAATGTGCAGCCGTCCTTTGCGGCTGCTCCTGCTGGGGCAGCGTGCCTCCCTCGCCGCCAGGCCCTTGCGCACGACATCGAGCGGGAGGGGAGGGGCGCAGGGCTTGTCGCCACTCAGCAGCATCACGCAGATTCGCCTCCTAAGCCTCCACCCTTCCTCGTCCTCCTCCGCCCCCGCCGCCTCGAGTGCCGACGCCGCCGCGGCCGCCAGCGACGCCACCTCCGTCTCTATCCCAGACCACCACGACGATGAACACGCTTCCCACCCTCCCGGCAGCAGCCACATCTCCTCCTCCGCCACCACCGATTCAGCTCCTGCCGCCGCCTCGTCTTCGTCCTCCCTCCCCCATCCTCTTCCTTCCACCCTACCCCCCACACCACCCAGCACTACCACCACCACCGCGCTCGCCACCAAGCAAGACCAATCCCACGGCCTTTATCCGGGGTCACCCAACAACGTCCTTCCCTTCACTTCACTCCTTCAAGTCGTCACTCCAGAGCAACATCCCCTCTGGCCCGTGTACCGCGTTTTGGAGCCCGACGGCCGCGTGCGTGCCGGGGCCTTAGAACCACAACTAGACGAAGCAACCGCCAAGAGAATGTATAAGACTACGGTGCGCTTACAGGCAATGGACACGATTTTTTATAATGCCCAACGGCAAGGCCGAATTTCGTTTTATATGACCAGTACCGGAGAAGAGGCCACGCATGTCGGAAGCGCTGCTGCCCTCCTTCCCACTGACCCGGTCCTTGCGCAGTATAGGGAAGGGGGAGTTTTAATGTGGCGTGGATTCACCCTTGATCAATTCGCGGATCAATGCTTTTCGAATAAAGACGATTTGGGGAAAGGGCGTCAGATGCCCGTACACTACGGTACAGCTGCCTTGCACTTCCAAACCATCTCTTCACCACTCGCGACTCAGATCCCCCAAGCGGTCGGCGCGGCTTATGGGGTTAAATTGGAGGATGCACTCAAGCCGGCGGAGGAGAAACGATGTGTCATTTGTTATTTTGGGGAGGGAGCGGCGAGCGAGGGTGATTTCCACGCAGCCCTTAATTTTGCTGCTACGTTACAGGTACACACATCCCTCCCTCCCTCCCTCCTTCCCCCCCTTCCTCCTTTCTTACACACACACACACACACGCACGCATCCTCTAAGCGTCCCTCCTTCCCTCCCTCCCTCCCTCCTTCCCCCAAAAAAACACACACAGGCGCCCGTCATCTTTTTCTGCCGCAACAACGGCTACGCAATCAGCACTCCCGTCAAAGACCAATTTAGGGGGGATGGGATCGTGAGTCGAGCAGCCGGGTATGGGATGCATGCTGTTCGAGTGGATGGTAATGACCTCCTTGCTGTTTTTAATGCCTGTGCGGCAGCGAGGGAGGTTTGCGTGAAGGAGGGCAAGCCGGTATTAGTCGAAGCGATGACATATAGGGTCGGTCATCATTCTACCTCGGATGATTCCACACGATATCGCTCCCTGGCCGAAATCAAAAAATGGCATGAACACGATGACCCTCTGAAAAGGTTCAGGGGGTGGATGGAGGGGAGGGGATGGTGGTCCCAACAGCAGGAGCAGCAGCTGCGAGATGAGGAGAGGATGGCCGTGTTGAGGGCTTTGGAAAGGGCGGAGGTAAAAGAGAAACCGGGGAGGGAAGATTTGTTTACTGATGTGTATAAGGAGAAGCCACGGCATTTGGTGGAGCAGGAGGAGGAGTTGGAGGAGCATGTGAGGAAGTATCCGGAGGTTTATGGGGGGGGAGGGAAGGAGGGAGGGCATTGAGGGAGGGAGGGAGGGAAGGAGGACGAGGAGGAGGAAGAGTTGTGTGTGTGAATAATGTCAAGGTTGGAAGAATGTAGGTAGGTAAGTTAGGTAGATAATAAGAGAGGAAGAGAGGAAGAGGAAGAGAGGAGAGATATGGGGAGGAGAATGTACTGTTTGTTTGCTTTGTAGATTTTGTTTTTCTCCCCCTCTCATATCGTGTGGGCTGTGTGTGTGGTGAAATAAATAAATAACAAAGAAAGAGGAATCAAATGATGTTCATGCCAAGGAATAATGAAAGCACTACGATCGCGTTTTGTGTCGTCATTTTATTGCCGTCTTCTTGTTTCCTCTTCTTCTTCTTGTTTCTTCTTCTTCTTCTTGTTTCTTCTTGATCTTCTTCTTGTTCTTCTTGTTCTTCTTCTTGTTCTTCTTCTTGTTCTTCTTCTTGTTCTTCTTCTTGTTCTTCTTCTTGTTGTTGTTGTTGTGGTTCTCCTTCTTCTTCTTCTTCTTCTTCTTCTTCTTCTTCTTCTGCTCTCAGGTCTCTCTCATCGCTCTAGTCCTATTCCATTTCCATCTCACTATCTCTACACCCATACTAACACAACCCCCTCCCTCCCTCCATCCCTCCTCTCCTCCTTTTTAACCTCAAGATTGAGCTCCTGCATTGGTTGGCTCGTGCTGGGCACGCACAAACTTTCCCTCTCTCCCTCCCTCCCTCCCCTCCTCCCCTAGGTATTGGTAAACTTGGGCTTCCTCTTCTCCACAAACGCCCCCATCCCCTCCTTTTGATCCGACAACGCAAACAAACTATGAAATATCCTCCTTTCAAACCGCAGGCCCTCCGCCAAATTCAATTCAAACGCCGCATTGACCGTCTCCTTAGCCGCGGCCGCGACAGGCAAGGAAAACGAGGCAATTTTATTCGCCATTTCGAGGGCTACTTCCACTGTTGTTTCTGTAGGTACTACCTTACTCACCAACCCATCCTTTTCCGCTTGCTTCGCATCAATCATCCCTCCGGTTAACACCAGCTCCATCGCCTTACTCTTCCCTATCGCACGCACTAGCCTCTGTGTCCCCCCACACCCCGGGATCACTCCAAGCGTAATCTCAGGCTGTCCAAATTTGGCATTTTCCCCAGCAATGACAATATCGGCCATCATCATCAACTCACACCCTCCTCCCAATGCATACCCATTCACGGCCGCCACGATCGGCTTGGCCACCTTTGCAATTTGCCCCCATTCCTCAAACATGTTGGTACTGAAAGCCTCGACGAAAGTTTTATCCTTCATCTCCTTGATGTCCGCGCCGGCAGCAAATGCTTTCGTGGACCCCGTCAAAACGATGACGCCCACGCTGTCATCACGCGCGATGTGAGTGGTGGCTTCGATCAAGTCCCGAATGATACCATTACACAGGGCGTTAAGGGCTTTGGGACGATTGAGGGTGAGGAGGGCGACCTTGTCCTTTCGTTCCGCCAGGATAAATTCATACGATTTTTCCCAGCCTCCGCCAGCAGCAGCAGTAAGGGGGCGGGCGGTAGTGGAGGAGGACGAGGCGAGGGGTCGCAGTAGCAGCCTGGAGCGGCGCAGGAGGGTGGAGCGGGCCAGCATCATTGTGGGAGCTGTGGGTGTGGGGAGGGGGGAGGGGAGGCGGGGCTAGAGCTGGAGGGTTAGAGCTGGAGTGAGTGGTGATTGGACAAAGGCCATCAAACCAGGGGGCTAGAGCGCCCGGCACATTTAAAGCATGCTCTCGTGCCAGGGCGACACACACAGCAAGGGCACACAGACACAGAACACCGCCGTTCTAGAGACTTGGTTGGCGAGCGGGCGGGCGGTCGCCATGAGCGAGGCAAGGACACGAATGCATAGTGGCCATGCTTCCTCTCTTTGCTTCACTCCCATCTCACGTGTCCACCACCACTGGCTGCTCTAACACATTCCCACGCTACACACACACAGTGCATGTTTGTCCCTCTGCCTGCAAACGCCAGTCAACAACAAGCCACCAAGAAAGAGGCCTCGTCCGCTTCCGCTTCTTCTTCCGGCCCAGCGCCCCCTTTGGCCGAAAATCTGCCTCTCACAGGCACCGCGCGTGCGCAGCCAAGCAAAGGCAGTAAGGCCAAGGCATCCAGCACCTGCACCAGCACCAGCACTACCGCTTCGGACGCCATGAATGGTCAGAACCACCTTCGGCAAATGAGAGCTGGCTCCCATGAATTTGTTCCTTCGCCGGCCGTGCCCGGCCCTCCACCGCAAGGAGGGCCCTACGCGCAATACTATCCGCAGCAGCAGCATCACCACCAGCAGCAGCAAGGATTTCAGCAGCAGCACCAGCAGCAGGGCTCCCCTTATCTGCAGCAGCAGCACCAGCACCAGCAGCAGCAATATCAGCAGCAGCAGTACCACCACCACCAGCAGCAGTACCAGGAGCAGCCGCACCACCACCAGCAGCAGCAGCAGCCGTACGGAGGCTACTCCTACCGACACCCTGGCATGCTCAACCCACCTCATCCTCCTCCCCTCCCTCCCCTCCCCCCTCATTCTCTTCCTTCTTTCGACCCTGCCTTGATCGATGCAATGCGACACGAGGTGGACTTCGTCTTCAGTTTAGAAAATTTAAGCCAAGACTTTACCATTGCCAAGCACATGCGTAGTGGCTCTATCCCCGTCAGCAAGCTCCTGTCTCTACCACGAATCAAAAAGTTACTAGCCTCCGTTAACCTCCTCACTGGGAATGGAGGGGGCCCGGAAAGATTCCTCTTGGCCCAGGCCGTGGCGCGATCGAAGGTGGTGGTGTTGAGTGAGCAGGAGAAGAAGATAGGGAGGAGAGATCATTGTACAGGAGGGGATCTAGCCTGGCGTTGTGTGGTGATAACAAATCTAAGCCTAGACAGCATTGAGGCGAGCGTTAAGGGGTTGGTGAGTGAATACGGAGAGGTGGCAAGGATTAAGCTGGGGGGGGAGGGAGGGGAGGAGGGGGAGGAAGGGAGGGAAGGATTGAAGAAGGCTGGAAGGACAGCGATTGTGCAGTTTGTCTCGCCGGGGGGGGCATTGAAGTGCGTGGATGCCTTGGGTGGAGCCAAGTCGAATTGGAGGGTGTCTCGTACGGTGGCTTATGTGAATGGGTACAGTGTAGCACAGATGACGCAGATTTTGGGGGTGGAAGCTGGAGAAGGAGGAGGAGGAGGAGGAGGAGGAGAAGGAGAAGGAGGGGAAGGAGGAGCTGCTACTGCTGCTGCTGCTGCTGCTACGAATTGTGGTGCCTCGACTTCGTCGGTGGTGAAGGAGGGGGTATCTATGGCTTTGCCTCCTGTGATTCCGGAAGGGGAGCATACGGGTGTGGTTTTGGAGGTGGATGGAGGGGGAGGAGCAGGAGCAGGGAGGGGGGTTTTGAAGAGGGAAGGACGCCGACGCACGATCATTTCCTTTCAATTACCACTTAGTTTGGTATTGGCCGTGGGGGATCGAGTGGCCTTTTCAGTCAAGCATGTGGAGAACAAGGCGGTGGTTCAGAATGTCGTTTTGGCCCCGCCCTTGTCTTCCGTCCCTCCTCCGTTTCTCACCTGTTCTTCTTCCTCGTCGTCTGTGTCTTCTGGTGCTAGTAGTAGTAGCTCGTCAACGGGAGGAGGAGGGAGTAAGGTATTGAAGAATGGGAGTACCATGGCCAAGGGACCTGATGCTTCCCTTGGGTTCAAGTTGCCTAGAACGAAGCCCCCTCCTGAGTTGGTGGAGCTGCTGGAGGCGTTGAAATCGGGGGGAGGAGGGAAAAAGGAGGGGAGGAAGTGAGGGAGGGAGGGAGGGAGGGATGGGTGGGACTATGGCGAAAGTTCCTGATCCTTCTCTTGGGTTTAAGCTGCCACGAACGAAGCCTCCTCCTGAGTTAGTCGAGCTGCTGGAAGAGTTGAAATTGGGGGGGGGGAGGGAAGAAGAAGGGGAGGAAGTGAGGGAGGGTGGTTAAGCGTGATAAGGATAGAAGGAATCAGGAAGAAGTGGAGGAAGGAGAGAGTGGGGAAGTAGTGCTTATGGGCTTCGTGTGTATCTCCTGATTGATTAGGTAATTTACTTCATATGATGATGAGAAAGAAGAAGCAAGAGGTGAAGGAAAACGAGGATGAGGAGGACGATGAGCAGCAGGAGGATGATGACGTGCCATCAGCAGCAGTAGGACAGTTCCAAAAAAGTCTGAAGCATTGACCAAATAAAGAAAGGTAGATAGATTGATTGAAGAAATAGCGAATGAATGTACTCTCTTTACATGTCTTGCGTGTGTGTGCGTGTGCTTGTGTATGGGCGGCGCGCCTTTTTTTTGTGTGTGTAAGAGAGGGATAGAGAGAGAAAAGGTGTGCGCGAGTCAATAGCTAGGATATCACTAACTGTCTTCTGTGTACGCAAAAATTGCAGCGCGCCCCCGGGACGAAAAACAAAAAAGCATTGATTCGAAGGGAGAAAGATAGGGAGGAAAAGAAGGAAGATTGCGGTCTCAGTTTCCTCTTACAAAGACAACCATATTTAGAGAGGAAAGGATAAGAAAAGGCCCTCAATTATTGGGTCAAAGAAAAGAAACAAAAGTCAAGAACAACCAAACAGCCCAACAGACGAGACGAGAGAAGCATTCATTCGAGAGCCTCTCGATGAGGAAGGAAGAAAAACGAAGAAATTATGATGAGAAAAGAGTACTACAACGACAAGAACAAATGGAAGACAAGACCCGCCGTCTCGAAACTGCCTTTCTGCTTCCGTTTTTCCTTCCCTTTCTGGTGTTTTCCTAAGCCTAGCTTTCCGACGTGTGCTCACTCTTTTTCTCTTATCTATTTGCGCGAATTCCTTTTTTTTAATGCTGTGACAATCGACCGTTTTGAATATCCATACGGGCTGACGTCTTTGTGTGTGTGTTGGTGTGAGTGTACCTGGGGTAGATGCTATGAGAATGACTCCCTCATCTCCTCTCGGCCCTCCCTTCCCCCCTCCCTCCCCTTTCCCTTCTCCTTCCCCTTCTTTCTAACTTCTACCTCGCTGAGCACTTCCTCCCTCCCTTTCTCCCTCCTTCCCTCACCGGGTCATCCTCCCCGCCAACCGACTCTGGGCCTGCATCACCCCATCCCTCACCAAATCTGACACGTCCTCCCCCCCTCCCTCCCCCCCTCCCTTGCCATTGTATTTGTGCGGGACGAAAATAGTGTTGGTGGAGGGGTTATTGCCCACCACGTTGAGCATGTCGAAGTACTACGGAGGGAGGGGGGGAGGGAGGGAGGGAGGGGGGGAGAGAAGTGAGTGTGGGGTTTATAAATTTATTTTCTTTAAGATTGACAAAGATAATACATACCTGCGTCACCAACAATAGACCCATCACGTCCTTCGCCGTGGTCCCAGGCACACTACCAGAGAAACCAACAATGCTCTCTCACACCCCTTCCTCCCTCTCTCCCTCCCTTCCTTCCTACCTGCGTCAACAACAACAGATCCATCACGTCCTTCGCCGTGGTCCCAGGGACATTCCCAGAGAAACCCACAATACTCTCTCGAAGCCCATCGACAATCGCCTTCCTCTGCTTCGCTACTCCCACCCCGGTTAGGTATTTTGATTCGGCGTTGGCCTCGGCGATTTTGATTTGGACGACCTTGTCGCCTTCTGCTCGTTCTCGTGCTGTGGAAAAGCACCAAAAAAATGTGGTTGGGTGGGTGGGTGAGTAGGTGTGGTGGGGTGATGAGAGAATCTGGCCCCTGAGAAGAGGTGTACTTGCTCTCGGCATTTGCTTGCTTTCGCGATCTTAAATTTGGACGATTTTGTCGCCTTCCGCGCGTTCGCTCGCTGTGGGAGGGAGGGAGGGAGGGAGGGAGGGAGGGAGGGAGGGAGGAGGGGTGAGAGATGGTAAAACAATGCTGCTGGTCCTCCTTTTTCTTCCTTCTCGTTCCTCCTACATGTGTATACACACCCTCTCTCCCCTCCATTTTAACCCTCTTCCTTCGTACCTGCTTCCTTCATCCTCTTGCTTGCATTGATCTCATTCATGGCCGCCTTGACTCGCAGGTCGGGCTCCAGGTCCGTGACGAGGGCGTTCTGGCAAGAAAAAGAGGGAGGGAGGGAGGGAGGGAGGGAGGGAGGGTTGAATGGTTCTCAACTTTTTATTCATCCTCTTGCTGGCATTGATCTCGTTCATGGCCGCCTTGACTCGCAGGTCGGGCTCCAGGTCCATGACAAGGGCGTTCTGGAGAGGAAGGAGGGAGGGGGGGAGGGAGGGAGGGAAGGAGGGAGGGAGGGGTGAGTGATTCGTTCTCTTGCTGGCATTGATCTCATTCATAGCCGCCTTGACTCGCAGACCGGGCTCCAGGTCCGTGACCAGAGCATTCTGCAGAGAAAGGAGGGAGGACGGGAGGGAGAGGCGTCAGAGAGGAAGTGTAGTAATACATTGCGAGCCTGTGGCCAAGGAGGGAGGGAGGAAGGGAGGGAGGGCACGTACCAAGATGGAGTAGCCATACGTCCCCATGCAGGTCTGGAGGGAGGCCTTGATGGCGTGGGCGATGTCGTCCTTGGCTTCGAACGCCTC
>Ga0209491_10010450_pt1 | contig 11147 bp, 5 predicted proteins | sample BON02_FD_187213 | JGI IMG/M metagenome (GOLD analysis project Ga0209491, IMG submission 187213) | Freshwater microbial communities from Lake Bonney liftoff mats and glacier meltwater in Antarctica - BON-02 (SPAdes) (version 2) | ecosystem: Environmental > Aquatic > Freshwater > Ice > Glacier...
TTGTTGTACGCAGATCCGGCACCAAGGCGTGTGTGAAGATTCATTGCAATCGCAAGCATAACTTCTTGTCGTGGACGGTGCCATTGGCCAACTCGAGCTCCGTTGTCTCTGTGTAACAACGCATGTGGCACTATGCGCGGTATTGTGTCGAATTTGATGCCGTGCATCCGAGAGTTTGGCAATCTATGATCAAATTCAAGTGGGTTATTCGTGTTTGCAGATCCTGGCCCGAGACTGGTTAAACCGACCGACGTCGGTGCTACCAGCATCCCAATCACATAAAGACTTCCTTCCTCTGTGACGACGGCGGAGTGATGTTGTCCCGCGGCAGCCGTGGCGATCCTGGCGTTTCCAAAGTGGATTGGATTGATGAGAGTTGGTAACAGAACATCCAAGCCAGTCTGAAACAGAATAGTACCATCAACCACAATAGATCTGCCAACATTATCAACCCTAGCATACAGTCCCCTCCCACAACTGAAAACTCTATTGTCTTTTGTAACGATAAGTGAATGCTCATCACCGCAAGATGCCATGCGCACACCATGTTCTCCAAACAACTGTGCACTTCCCACACGTCCGGGAACTTGCATGTTCGCCCTGCCACCCAATCCAAGTTGTCCACTTCTCCCGTATCCACATGCCCACAGTACACCATCCGTAGTCACCACCATGGTAAAGTTCTTGCCACCATCCATGGAGGACACGGCTGTTCCATTGAATGTCTCCACTGGCAACCGAACAGGGGTTTGACAATATGACCCATTTTGGTCTGTGGCGGTGGTCCCGCGGTGGCCAAGCTGTCGAAATTCATTGGACCCCCACGTCCATAGATTACCTGTCGTGTCCAACGCCATGGCGTGCGCACTGCCGGCTGCTATCATTTCGATGCTGGCATCATGGAAAAGCGTATGTGGGTTCAAGAGCGTCAAGACATTTTTGCAGTCAACGTGATTGTTTCCGAGTTCACCGCCATTTCCATTACCACACGTCCATACATGACCTGTCGCTGTGAGAACCATGGTAAATGTTCGACCACATGCAACCATCACAGCAGGAGAGAACCCGAAATTGTGCGTGCCCAGACGGAATGGACGCAGGCGCGTGTCGTACGAAGAATTCCCCAACTGGCCATTTCTGCCATAACCCCACGTCCACACAGCCCCATCTTGCGCCGTACAGGCCCCATGACTTATACCTGCCGCCACCATACCAACCTTGTCACCAGACTGTATGACGCTTCCATGTGGCTGCCCTGTGCGTTTCCGTTGCATCAATACTGGTTGGAGCGCATTCGTCTGGTTTCCTATGCCAAGTCTCCAATTGCCATTGACTCCCATTGCATATAGTTCGCTGTCTTCTGTGACTATAAAGGTGCTAGAGCCACCAAGTGCTATGGACATTCTGTGTAATTTGCGAACGACACTTTTATTATATATCATTTCGAGGTGAAATATGCGAGGAAACAGCACATGTTATGAATTATAGGCCAAATTCACGTCTTGTACACACATCGGCGTCGATTTGGAATGGACTTTGCCATGTGATGTAATAAATTGATACATTATAATTCTTACACGTTTCCTGTCTAATGAATCTTCAAGAGGTCAACAGGAATCGCAAGAAATCCCTCCATATTGCCTCAATTCGTTCATATGTTGCGTGATCGCTGATTCTTATTTGGTCATACAGTAACACGACATCTTGGTTGTAAATGTTGCCCAGATGAAACGCAGGAGTTGTGCATGTACACTGCAACGCATTGCAACCAGGGGTCTCAGCATACAATAAATGAATAAGCAATTTTTCTGTATTGGGTCTTTTATGGTCATATCTACTCAATAGATCCAGAATTTGTCCGTGTGGGGCGAAGCTGTGATGGCATTGCCACAACTCGGCCGCCTGTTCAAATGCACGGAGTTGTTTGTTCTTGAACAGCACAAAAGTCGCTACTGGACCGCTGTACACCACTCGGAAACCGAAGCGCCTCTCATAGTCGTCAAAATAGTCCAAATGCAGTGACTGTAAAACCATTCGTTTGCTCTCCTTCTCTGACAGGTCTGTGCGTTGGCAAAACAATGGAATGATAAGGTCGGTGTTCATGCTACATTCCAGCCTGTCGAATGTGAAAACACATCTATAGTTGTCTTGCACAAAGCGGTGCATCTGGAGACCCAAATTCTGATAGATGGTGAACAGACCGCCTGGCACAGCCATTTTGGTGGCATATTCCAAGTACATACTGTGCAAAGCAAAGCAGATAGCTGACGTTGAAATTGTATAGCCTTATATATACCAAGTGCGCATCGTCGTCATGGTACTCGATTTTTCCGGCGGCTCATCTGAATGATATAATGTAGGAATGACAGTATATAAGTGAGTAGAGATTCTTACCAGCATGTACCCATCCAAAATGGCAGTGGCTGTTGGCGATGGCTTCACTCTTGCACTCACAGAGGACGGCAATCTGTGGGCCACTGGCAGCAATGACCATGGACAGCTGGGGATAGGCAATCTGCAACTACAGGATGCCCCGGTTCTGATCAACAAAATCACAGCATTTGCCGGAAAGGAAGTGACAATGGTGTCCGCGGACGCCAAAAACGCCGCCTGTGTTACAGCAGATGGCGATGTTTACACGTGGGGTAGTAACAGCGACGGTCAACTGGGTCGAGGCTTCTGCATCTTCAATGTAACCACCCCTGGCCGTCTGGACAAATCCTTGTTTGGAAATTCGCCAGCTGTGATGGTGGCGTGTGGTGCTGATTTCACAATTATTTTGACGGCACAAGGACACGTTTGGACATGCGGTCAGAACTACAGAGGTCAATTGGGTCTCAACCACAACTCTGACGTGTCAGTGCCGACACAGATCGACCCGGTGAACTTCGGACACGCCCCAATTGGTATGATAGCGGCCGGTAGTGACCACAGCATGGCGCTGTCACGTGATGGCGCAGTCTTTACGTGGGGGTGGAACAACCATACCCAGCTGGGATTGGGAGATGGCAGCACAGAAAGCACCAGCCACAGAGATCCTCTCCGGAAGGCAAAAATCTGGATTCCATCTCGAGTGCCTGTAACAGCGTTTGGCGGTGCTGCAGCTGTGTTTATCAGCGCCGGTAGCATTTTCTCCATGGTGGTCACAGCAGATGGCGTCTTGTGGGCATGTGGCGCTGGCAATGAATTTCGACTCGGTCTGGGTCACACAAAACTTTATTTGGGGTTTCAACGCGTCGGTGGGCACGAGCTCTTCGGGGAAGGGGGCGTGCGCATGATAGCCTGTGGGTACGCACACTCTCTCATTGTGGCCAAAAATGGGACCATGTGGAGCTGCGGGTACGGTGGCAGGGCTTGTCTCGGAACAGGCAAGGACAACAACGAGCGGCCGACGCGTGTGGATATGTCCGAACTGAGCCACAGTTCTGTTGTTGTTGTTGCTGCAGGCCTGCACTCTGTCGCAGTTACAGCACACGGCCGTGTCAGCATCTGGGGGATGCTTGAGGGAAGTGGACCAGATCGTAGTGCGATACACAACGCTGATCGACTGACCCCCCCCTTCTGCGCGGAAACTCATTGGACGCCGTGTGAGCTGAGCGCGCTCAGTTTCAGCGGTGAACGCGTTGGCCGCTGGCATGACATGCGCGAGGAGCACATGCTGGCTTTCGCCATGGGTCGACATGCAGATCTTGCTGCTGTGGGTGGCAGAACGGCGTACAGCGACATTTTTCCAGAAGAGTTGCTGCGAGGGTTATTTGACAGCATGCGATTCAAAGCAGGAGCGGGCGCATCACCAGCTTTGTATGCCCTCATGGGTGTGCACCCGTGCTACGAATAGAGCACCAATGATAAAATATACCAACAATATCAGTGTGTTTTGAACATTTAACTGCGGGGAAAAGACACGTACATCCGTCGACCTTACAAAAACGCGTGCTATATAAGACAAACTGAACTGTACCAGGTCTACACATGTTGGCCAAAAGCAGAAACTACTATCAAATGTGTAAAGTCAAGACAACTGCGCAAACCTTCATCCGTGCGATCAAAAAAGTGATTTTTACAGAAAAAAAAGAGCAGGCAAAAACGAGCGAGTCGCTGGAGTTGGCGTGTCCGCCGCCGCTACAAAGGACAGATACACATATGATCGCCACGCACGAAATAACTGGATTGGCGGCTCGAAACATATACTCAGCACATGCGCCACTGACAGACGGAACGGCCGACATGTCCCCCAGAGGCCCACTCTTGTTACCACGTTCAGCCACGTCCAGCGCAGATCCGAGACGGCAGAACGAATCAAGTGAATGGGCCAGTTTGCTTTACCGTCGAAGTGGGTCAGGGAGGACATTATTCGAGACGGCAGAACGAATCAAGTGAATGGGCCAGTTTGCTTTACCGTCGAAGCGGGTCAGGGAGGACATTATTCGAGACGGCAGAACGAATCAAGTGAATGGGCCAGTTTGCTTTACCGTCGAAGTGGGTCAGGGAGGACACTATTATCGTAGAGACCATCGAGGATAGGGTGTTTTTGAACGTGGGCCGTGCCGTATGGGGTTGACTTAACAACAAGAGAGCAAAGACTGGTCGCCGCGCATGCGCGAAAAAGTCCAGTTTTGTATATTATGTGACGTGAAATGTGTGTTTTATCCTCGCGTCTTGAAGTGCATACAAGTTTATGGTCGAGGCATGTCTTGACTTGTCATAAATGTATTCAATGAGCCAGTCAAGTTTGGTACTCTTGAGAGAAATTCGAACAGTGAGCTTACAAGATCTCACGGCTCAACACAATACAATGGTTTTGGTGCCTCTGGTGACACAACGCGGGTTGTCGGATAAAAGTGCCGTTTGCATGGACCAATCCATTCAAAAACACCACGAAATCGAACAAATAGAGACGTTCTCTAGACCAATGAGGTCTCGCGAAGTTTATCGAGGTATCTTGTAATAAATCGTGCTGCGAAAGTTGATTCCGTCCGCACCGTTTGATTATATATATGTGTAAGATATCCGACTGTGGGGTTGCGGTTGCCGGTCGGTCGCTGCAAGAATCTGCTGTCTCCATTATACGCATTATACTACAGAACAGCCATATCACGCGCCCCTTTAAGCAACGTAGCGGTGTGTGTGGCGAGCATCGTGTGGTCGCTCATAATTTAGCCCGTTCGACTTTCCAAATCAGCGCATTGAATGGCGTTGGCACTTGGAGATGCTTTCACCCTCGTGTTGACAGAGGATGGCATACTATATGCATTCGGAGCGAATCAACGTGGACAGCTTGGACTAGGACACATACAGCAGCAGATTGCGCCAATGGCCCTCGATCGGCTTCTGACGTTTGAGAACCAGGACATCGTAATGGTGGCGGCGGGAGCCAATCACGCGGCGTGTGTCAGTCAAGATGGCAGTGTTTGGACTTGGGGTGACAACGGCCTTGGAGCACTAGGACTTGGAGGAGTGGGATTATCCGAGGACGAGGACAAATTCGAGGAAGGAGAACCTCCATACTTTGGCATAATCATTCCAAAGTGTAGTCCGACACGCATCAGCAGTGAACACTTTGGGCGTGCGCCCGCGCTCATGGTGGCATGTGGTACCAGCTTTTCCGTGCTGTTGACGGCAGCCGGACACGTCTGGACCGCCGGCTATGCAGGCAATGGGCAGCTCGGACATAACGATGAAGTCAACAGACAATCGTTCACGCTGGTAGACCCTGAACATTTTGGTGGGACCGCCATCGGCATGGTAGCGACGGGGAACTCGCACAGTATGGCTTTATCTCGCGAAGGGGGCATGTTGTGGGCATGGGGATCGCATCTCATGGGGGAACTGGGACTAGGTCTTCCACACACTTATCGGGTCCATGTTCCCACTCGCGTTCCTGCCGTGAGTTTTGGCAACGTCGCAGTGGCGTCCATGGACGGAGGGTCACTTTTCAGTATGGTTGTGACTGTTGATGGTGTGTTATGGGGGTGCGGGCACGGGGCACACGGTGAACTCGGTAATGGTAGTAAACGACACCACCGTGTGATGCAACGCGTGGGGGGGGCTGAATACTTTGGAGGCTTTGCCGTGCGCAGTGCAGTGTGTGGCTTGTCGCGTTGTGTCATCACGACAGAAGAAAATGCAGTGTGGACCTGTGGGAACGACGGTTTTCCTGTGATGAGCGCGCGGGCCTGGCCGGGTCCCGATACTTTGCGACCGATTCGACTTGAGCGTGCCAGCTTCGACAATGCCGACGTTGTGATTGCTGGGAGCGGCAGGATGCACTCGGCAGCTGTCACGGCTCGTGGTCGTCTGTACACGTGGGGGGTGGGACATAATTTTGACAATGGCTGTGGTCTGGGATATTACAGCGCCATGGGGCAGGGTTCGCCTCGCGCGCTCACAGTCGGGCTGCCAGTGTTTGACCTCGCACGAATTGGACGCTGGCACGATTTGCGTCAAGCTCACATACTTGCCTTCAGCATGGGGTTGCATGCGCGGCTCGGTGCCGACAGTGCCTTCCGCGACACACCTGCGGAGCTGGTGCGGGAAATGTTCGAGCGCATGCGTTTCTCGGCACGTCATGGAAGTTCGCCTGGGTATCAGAACCTGATCGGCCGAATGCCACGATAGAAGTGTCGGAAATAGAATCAAGGATCTCGTCCGATTTAAAGTGTTTTCTGATTTTGTTGGGCGGAATCTACGGTGCAAAACACGCTGCACATATATAAAGGACGTACCTGACGAATTACGATCAAAACTTTGTCTTGAGCGATGGATGCCGCCGCAATACACATGGCGACATTGCAGGCACAGGCCGCAATCCACGCGCAACCCACACTGGCAGAAGCTGTGAGCGAGTGGCGAAAATGCTGGTACGAACAAGAGCATACCATCCTGGACGCGGAGGAAGTGTACGAGAAGTTTCATGTCTTGTTGCGCTTGACCACAACCATGCGCGTTCCTCCTCTCCGTAGAATTGACCGTCAGCCAACCGATTTTGGGCGATACAAGTCTTGGAATCTACTGCCCGTAAATGAGGGGTTCGACAAGCGCATATCGGTCTCTGTGAAACTTGAAGAATCCGCGGACGAAGACACGCTGCAAGATATTATCGATGGTGGCGAGGAGACTATGACGCGCGTAACACGTGACACGACGACCGAAATCATTGATGTGTATGTGCAGTGCCAGAAACCATCCGTGCCGGTGCAGACAACAGAATTTCACCGCGAACAGATGCACGCTGCAGTATTCAACGATTTTCGAGTAGACCTCGACACGGTGATCAACGAATGTCAAGTCGGACAGATGCTGTTTGAAAATTATGCGCCATCGAATGACGGGGTGCGACTGCTCAAATTGTTTGAGGTGGTCATTGCAGCACTCGCCGAGATGCAGGAGATTCGTCCATGTCTCATCAACTTGAGTGGCGAGTACGTCAACGAATGTTTTGAAGATCAAACTTTGTTTGACAAAGTAATCGGGTACAAAATCCCGATATTGGCGGAGGTTCCCGAAGAAATCCGCGCAATGGCATCGCACGCAATTTATATGCGTATTGACAGCGCGTACATGTCAGCCTTCCCGGAGTGGATTGGCGAGTTTACATCGCTGAAAGTGCTGCATCTGACTGGCTCGAGCCGCGAACGCACCAATGAACCCCATCGGTTCACACGATACTCAAATAAAGCAATGCAGACACTGCCGGACTTTATATGGCAAATGAGCGGCCTCGAGCATTTGGAACTGGCCCACTTCATGAGCATAGAACATCTTCCTGATTCCATGGCCAACATGACGTCACTCATGTCACTAGCTCTGAGAAACATGTTCGATTTGAACAAGAATAGCATTCCGGGATCAATCCAAACTCTACCAGCACTGGCGAGAATGGACCTGACCGAGATGCGCAATGTGACAATGGACTTTTTTCTTAGGGAACCACGAGCCCCCATCACCACTTTGAAAGACCTGCGGATCTATGACTGCGACTATCTGACGGCACTACCCGACGACTTTGCCATGTTCCCGTCTCTGGAATATATGGAACTAATCGAGATACAGTGTATTCGTACTTTGCCAAGCAGTGTGTCGTGTCTCAAAAAGTTGAAATCGCTGGAACTTAATCATCTGGAGAACTTCGGGGCATTTTCTGACGACGAGGATGAGGATAGTGACAACGACAACGACAACGTCAGTGTCCATGGGGACAATACGGCGGAAGCGGAATTAGCACAGATCCACGACGGCATAGCAGACGACAACAACGACAGCAACGACGACAGCAACGACGACGACAACGACAGCAACGACGACAACAACGACGACAACGACGACGACAACAGCGACAGCTACAGCGACAGCTACAGCGGCGGCTCCAGCTGGACTCGAACAAAAGTGGAATTGGAAGATAAGTTTCATACTATTTTTCGCGACTTGGACAGTCTGGAAAGCCTGCATCTCTACGAATTGGAGGAGATGAAATTTCTCCCACGCAGCATCCATGAACTGACGTCGCTCAAGGTTTTGACGCTGGAATCAATGCCAGCCCAGCTACCAGCATGGATCACCCGGTTATCCAACTTGGAAACACTTTGCATCGAGTCCATGGAAAACATTCACATTCTTCCCGACACAATGCACGAGATGCACGCTCTCAAAACACTGCGCGTGGCTAATATTGACATTGTGCAACTGCCACACACTTTGTATATCATGTCGAGGCTGGAGATTCTGGATTTAAAATGCATACAACTGACCTCCATTCCCAGCGCAGCCACGGGTCTGGTGGCACTGAAGCAGCTGATTGTGGTAGATTGCCCACGTCTGCAGAGCCTGCCTGAAAATCTTAACGAACTGGCGTTTCTGGGTCAGCTCAAGATTCGAAATTGCCCAAGAATGTCCGCGATGCCGGAGACACTGTCACACATGACACAACTGCATTCATTGGAAATCAGTTCAAACGTCGCGTGTCTGAGCAACAACAGTGCAACCATGCATGGTATTGGCGGTCTCAGGAATCTGACGTATCTGAATTTCGGACCGTGGGAAGGCAACAACTTCCCGGTTTGCATGCAGAATCTGGTCAAGATGGAGCAGTTCATAGTGCAGGTCAAGTCAGATGGCGTTCTGGGATTGCATGATCCAACTGTGTTCAAGAAGATTGCCTGGATTGTCGCGTGCATGCCAGAACTGGCAGAATTCAAATTAGCACACGGCAGATACGCACCGGCTCAAGCTGTGCTCTTTCCATTGGCACCCGAAGAAGATATGTCTCTGTCACTAGTTTCGCTGCGGGCGTACCCTCGTCTGTCGTTGAAAACGTTTGATCTTTACGGGAGTCGGGTATTGACGGAAGGTGCCACGGATCAAATCAAGTACAAGTCAATGTCGACAATGCATCCTATCTGTCTGTATATGCAGCAGCTGTACGGCTGTCCAGACTATTTGGTGACAGGTACCAACCCCGATTTCCTGGCGGATTGGTGTCTCTCTCTTGAGAAAGTGCTGGCGTTTATGCAGGCGATGCATCCGCGTCTCGGTGCCAATGCAGGACACGTTGGCATTCTCAGTAATGAACTGTGCCAGCAAATTTCACATTATTTTCTGCACAGACCAGAATTCGAAAATGTTGTGCGTGGCATCGCAAACTTGTGATTTCCTGCGTCTCAACGCTAATGTTTTGTGTCTCTAATAAATATCATGCACCTAGTTTGTCCCATCTCATTCTCCGGTTGTTTCCCTTTTGGTGATACAGCTCATGATGGCATGGACGATTTTCTGACGAGACCTCCATGGATGCCACTAAAAAAATCTCTGAACTGAGCCTTTTGAAGTCTGCAACGCCAGTAAAGCTTGCCTGTGTTTGTCTATATAAGACAAGACACGGTGCAGTTTTATTGTGTCTTTTACATACAACACACAGAGAGGAAAATGGCAATGGCCACTGGGGATGGCTTCACACTTATCGTGACAGAAGACGGCAACATTTGTACAAGTGGAAATAACATGTATGGACAGCTCGGTATCGGTGATTTTGAGGTCCATCAACAGCCATGTGTATTGAAGCATGTTGATACGTTTGGCGGACACGAAGTGGTGATGGTGGCCGCCGGTGCAATGATGAGTGCATGTGTGACAAAAGATGGCTCTCTGTGGACCTGGGGGTATAACGCGGAAGGTGTGCTGGGGCATCTACATCCGTCACCGCTTATGGACCGTTCGCAGTGTCGGCCTCGACGGTTGTGTATGAGCCTGCATGGTAATTCGCCTGTCCAGATGGTTGCATGTGGTTTTCGTTTTACACTTGTTCTGACCATTTCAGGACAAATCTGGTCGTTTGGCCAAGGGGTGAATTACGAGTTAGGACACGGTGTTCGCGAGACCACTGCAGTGCCCAAATGTATTGACCCGGCTCTCTTTGACGGCGCAGAGATAGGCATGATAGCGACGGGCGGGCATCACAGTTTAGCGCTTTCCAAAACAGGTGGGAAGGTATGGGGTTGGGGATACAATAGTTTTGGTCAGACAGGCGCTGGCAATACCGAATCTCCTGTGCGCGTGCCCACGTTAATACCAGAAGCTGCCCAAGATGGTGATTTGATGGCTTTTGTGAGTTGTGGATATGATTTCAGCATGCTTGTCACGGTGAACGGAGTTGTTTGGTCATGCGGCAATAACGGTCGAAACGAAGCTGGTCTTGATCATAACGTCACACACTCGCTTGTCTTGAAACGAGTTGCGGGTGACGAGTATTTTGGGCCAGGAGGTATACGCATGGTGTCATGCGGATTCACACATACCATGCTGGTGGCAAAGAATAATACGGTGTGGACCTGTGGAAGCGGAGTGAATGGGGCATTGGCACGAGGATTCAATCAGATAGAAGAAGGAGTTGGTGGAAAGGGACGACCGTGTCTTGTCGATAGTGCCACTTTCAGCAGCAGCGACAGTGAGATTTTGTCTGATAATGATGTTTTAGTGGTTGTAGCGGGTAAACACAGTTCGTTTGCAGTAACATCTGGGGGGGTGGTGTATTTGTGGGGAGATCAAGCAAAGTGGGTGCATCAAGATTCGGAACCTTCGTATCCCAAACCCGGCTGGTTTTCGCACATAATGCCCGCGTGGGCCCTTGGATTGGCCGAGAATTCCACGGAATA
>Ga0209491_10010451_pt1 | contig 11147 bp, 6 predicted proteins | sample BON02_FD_187213 | JGI IMG/M metagenome (GOLD analysis project Ga0209491, IMG submission 187213) | Freshwater microbial communities from Lake Bonney liftoff mats and glacier meltwater in Antarctica - BON-02 (SPAdes) (version 2) | ecosystem: Environmental > Aquatic > Freshwater > Ice > Glacier...
CCGCCCATTACAGGCGAAACGCGGGTTTGGGGCCCCTCCAGTCGGGCTACGCCCTCCCTACGTGCCCCCAAACCCGCGTTCTCATCCTGATTGACGCTGGATTCTCACCTTGATTGTCGCGCTGCAGCAGTGGCGGACCAGTCATATAACCGGACATAAAAGCGGACATATATCCGGCTATTACGGGTATGGATTTGTTCACTTAAATTAGTTATATATAATGATATGAGCAATAAATATCCGGATATAAAAGCGGACATTGAGGCGGCAGAAGACCGTGGAGAGCCGATTGGCGCCATGGAGCCCATGCTTGTCGGATCCGATAGCCAGCACAGGGCCCGCTTGGCCGACCTCGCGCTCGAACTCGCCGAACGTTCCGCTGGCCTCAAAAGGAGCCTGCCGGAGGGTGTCGTCTCTGCTCTGGCCGATCTCGTGCGTGCCATGAATTGCTATTACAGCAACCTCATCGAAGGCCATGATACCCATCCGATCGACATCGAGAAAGCGATGAACGAGGACTTTAGCGGCGACAAGGACAAGCGGGATCTTCAACTCGAAGCCAGGGCACATATTGAGGTCCAGGCATGGATCGACGCGGGCGGGCTTGAAGGACGCCCTGCGACCCGGGAGGCTGTTGTCGAACTGCATCGCCGCTTCTGCGAGAAATTGCCGGAAGATCTTCTATGGACCGTGAACCCTGATTCTGGCGAGAAGATCGCCGTGGCGCCAGGAGGTTTGCGCACACGCGATGTCAAGGTGGGGCACCACGTTCCGGTAAGCTCAGGTGCTGTGCCGCGTTTTCTCGACCGCTTTGAATCCGCTTATCGCAGGCTCGGACGTGTCGACAGCATTGTTGCTGCGGCTAGCGCACATCACAGGCTATTATGGATCCACCCGTTCATTGATGGCAACGGCAGGGTCGTTCGGTTGATGTCATACGCCATGTTGCGCGAGGCGCTTGATACCGGCGGCATCTGGTCAGTGGCGCGCGGTCTTGCCAGGCGAGAGGCTGATTACAAGCAACACCTCCAGGCTTGCGACGGCGCCCGGCGCGAGGATCGGGATGGACGCGGAAGTTTGAGCGAAGAGGCGCTTGCGCAATTTGCCATCTTCTTCCTGGAAATCTGCATAGACCAGATCGCGTTCATGGAAAATCTCGTTGAACCCGGCCGTCTTCGTGATCGCATCCTCCTGTGGGTTGAAGAAGAAGTGCGCGGCAATCGCCTGTCTCTCAAATCGGGCCTTGTGCTCGAGGCGCTCCTGTTTCGCGGGACGCTGCCCCGGGGCGATGTTGCCGGCCTTCTGTCCGTGGGCGAGCGTCAGGCGCGGCGCATCACGTCTGAATTGATTGAATCGGGTGTCGTCGTATCCGGGACATCTCGCACGCCGTTGAGACTTGCCTTTCCAGCACGTCTGGCCTCGCGTTGGATGCCGGGATTATTTCCAGACAGATAGTCAGTGGATGTGTTGGTCGACGGACATGCCTGGCCGCGGCAATCTAAACGTGATGTCAAAATCCAGCGGCGATGAAGTGCTTGGCGCGCGTCTGTGCAGACCGTAAAAACGGTTAACAATTGAATGCATGAGCCCTTGATATGACTATGATTTTTTAATCGCGATTAACGGCTAACACATTGAAATAAGACAAAAACATCCCGTTTAAACCGAGAGGGTCAGCGGTTCGAGCCCGTTGCCGCCCACCACTCAACACTGCAGGATGAGGATATTCGTTCTACAGGACCTCAAGCTTTGATCACTTCGGCGCTGAGGCGGTCACGCAGGTCTCGTTTGACAAATTTGCCGCTGGCATTCCGCGGCAGGGCGTCTGCCATAAACCATATGTAACGGGGCGACTTGTGCTTCGCCATTATTGACTGGCAATGATCCCGAAGCGCTTGCTCTGATAGAGTCTCGCCAGGCTTTAGAACCACTGCAATCCCGACTTCTTCGCCGAGGCGTTCATCGGGCACGCCAAACACGCAACATTCAGCAACGGCATCGTGTCGGTAAACGGTTGCTTCGACCTCGGCGCAATAGATGTTCTCTCCCCCGCGCAGGACCATGTCCTTCTTGCGGTCGACGATGAAGATGAAGCCATCTTCGTCGATACGGGCAATGTCGCCTGTATGAAGCCAGCCGGCAGTAATGGATTCGGCGGTGGCCTCGGGACGGTTGATGTATCCCTTGATCACGGAAGAGCCTTTGATCCACAATTCGCCAACCTGGCCAGGCTTCAACGTATTGCCGTCATCATCGACGCATTTGGCTTCAAAGTTTGGCATCGCCGGACCGGCGCTGTCGGGCTTGTCGACAAAGAAATCCGCTGCGATCGAGGTGATGATCCCGCAGGTTTCGGTCATGCCGTAACCGGTGCTTGGACGCGCAGTGGCGACCTGGGACTCGATCTTGTGGACCAGGTCCGGTGGCACCTGTGCGCCGCCGCCGGACAGCGAGGTCAGGCTCGACGTGTCAGTGGTGGCGAAGTCGGGATGGCTTATCAGTTCGCGCGCCATGACAGGGACGCCGCTCATCGACGTCACCCGTTCCCTGGCGATCAGGCGCAGCGCCGCTCCGGCATCCCAGCGGTACATCAGGACCAGAGCTCCGCCTGCGGCCGTGGTCGCATAGGCCCCGCAATTATTGGCAGTGACGTGGAAAAGCGGCGTGGTAATCAGCGTTGTCGGGATCGGGGGTGTGTCCGGTGGTGCCACGCCGGTTGCCTTTTGGGTGGCGAGCGCAGTCGAGGCGGCGGCGTACATCAGGTTGAACAGGTTGGAAACACAGCCCCGATGGGTGAGTTGCGCGCCTTTCGGGTTTCCAGTGGTGCCAGACGTATAGAAGATGCAGGCGTCGGAATCGGGGTCGACCGCCACGTCAGGCATGGCGCCGCCATGGGCCATGACGTCAGACCAGGGTGTCACTGCGCTTGGCGCGTCCGGGATGCGGACGCCCACCAGCTTCAGGTTTGCTGTCAGGTCCGGGCGTTCCTTCAATCGATCAAGGCGTTCGGTGTCGAGGAACACGACCTTGGGTTCGGAGTCGGAAATCGCGTAAGCCATCTCTTCTGTGGTCCACCACGCATTCATGCCAACCACGGCGATCCCGGAACACACACAGGCCCAGTAGATCAGCATCCATTCAGGATAGTTGCGCATCGCGATAGCGACGCGATCGCCTGACTGCACGCCTTGGGCGTTCAGCCAAGACGCAATGGCGTTCACCCGCTCGTGAGCCTCGCCATAGGTCAGGCGCTCTTGTTCATAGATCAGGTAAGGTCGGTCGGCGAACTGGATCGTTGACAGCCAGATCTCGCGTACGGTGAGGGGCGCGTTCTTGTAAATACGGACGCGGTTTCCGAGCACGTCAGTTTCAGCGATCTCAAACGGACCATCGGGGCCGGTCAGCTCGTCGCGCGCCTTGAGGAGTTCCTTATAATGCATGGCTCTCTTTTATTCTCCCTGAAGTGCAATTCCTGGAAGCTACACATACAGACGGATCGATGTCCGACAAGCTTTCCGCGACGTCGATCTGCCTCATGAAATGGCCCCCTCCGAGCTGACATGACGCTGAGTTTCGCCAATCATCAGTCCGGCATGGCGCGTCGCGAGGTCGAGGCACCAGCGGGCGGAGACGGCACATATGGTTAGCGCCTGTCTCCGTTACGGCTGTGCTGCCTTGTTCTCCGGCTTTGGCATGAGCAGGATGAATGCAAAAACAATTGCAAAGCCGCATGCGCAAACCAGGAAGCAGTCGCGAAAGGCCAGCACCATGGCTTCGCGGCGGACCGTTTCCGCGATGGGGCGAAACGCGCTGATATAGGCCTGCTGAAACGGCTCTCCACTCGCCATTGCAGCCCACATGTTCTGCTGGTGTTGATATAAGAGTTCCGGGTTGCTTTCGGTCATGGCCGACGAAATGTGCTCGCCATGAAAGATGTTTCGCCTTTGCAGCAGAATGGCCAGCATGGATACGCCAAACGCGCCGCCCACCTGCATCAGGAACGATGCCGCTCCAGCCGCGCTGGCGAGCAGGTTTGCCGGAACGCCACGAATCGCCGTGGTGTTTGCCGGCGGCATGCAAAAGCTGATGCCAACGCGGCTGAGGACGATCCAGCCGACGAATGTCCAATAAGGAGTTGCCGCGCCGACACCGGCCATCAAATACATCGACGCGCCAAAGCAGATGACGCCAAATGCGAGCAATAACCGCGCGTCAAACCGGTCGCTGAGCCGTCCGGCAACCGGAAATCCGACGACCATGGCAAGGCCGGCTGGGATCATCATCACGCCGGCGGATGTGGGCGAATAGTTTTGAACGACCTGGACAAAGATCGGGATCAGGTATGTCGAGCCATAAATTGCTGTTCCGGTACAGGCGATCACGACGCCAGCGGAGGCAAACTGCCATTGTTTGAAAACATCAAGATTGAGGGCCGGGAAGGGATGTCGTTGCTCCCACCAAAAGAAGACGATACCGGCTCCAAGCGACACAGCCAGCCTGATGAGGGCTTTGTCAGAATACCAGCCATCACGGTCGCCATTTGCGATGCTCGATAGCAATCCGACAACGGCGACAGCGATCAGCAGGAGTCCTATCCAGTCAAGCGGTGGCGCCTTGGTGCCACGAACGCTGTCGCGTTCCGGCATGAGGATGGCGGCAAGCGGCAACGCGAGCAATGCAATTGGTACGGTCGCGATGAACACCATGCGCCAGCTGGACAGATCCACTGCAAATCCCCCCAGCGCCGGCCCGAAAGCAGGCGCGAGAACAACGCCGATGGAGAATATACCAATCGCGGTCCCGCGCATCTTATCCTGGAATGTCTGGAAGATCAGGAACATGGACATGGGCTGAAGCAGGCCGGCGGCCACCCCCTGCATGGCGCGCGCGATGATCAGAAATTCGAATGTGGAACTGATCGCTCCCAGTGCAGATCCGCTGATGAACAGTGCCAGCGCCGCCAGATAGGTCGTCCGAGCGCCGAATGCGCTCATTGCCCAGGCATTGGCCAGCATCGCGATCGTCGAGGCGGCCAGGAATGCCGTGGACATCCACTGGGCCTTGTCCTGCCCAAGGCCGAACGCGCCGATGATGGATGGCAGGGCGACGTTGATCGTCGTCGCTGCGAGCATGGTCGATAGCGACCCGCAGAGCAGGCTGAACAAGAGCAGCCAGCGATAGGAGGCCCCGAATGTGTGAAAGCGTTCACGCACGGCACTTCCGGCCGTGTGGGGAATATCGAGCGCGAGAGACAGGGCCGCGTCGTCTCGCTCTGCCCCAACATTCGCGTCCTCTCGTCTCAGGGTCACTTCTCTGCCTTGCGGCGTTCAATGGCGACCCGGACCATCGACCCTGGACGCAGATGGGTGTCGCCTGGATCAAGTTCTATCCGAACGGGTATGCGCTGCGTGATTTTTGTGAACACGCCTGTCGCATTCGGATTGGGCATCAATGCGGCTTCGGCAACAGTCAAATCACGGATCACAGATACACGGCCGGTGACATTTGCGCCGGGAGCGCTGTCGACTTTTATGTGTGCCGGCGCACCCAATTTGACATAACGCACTTGTGTTTCCTTGATGTTGGCTGACACCCAGACCTTTCCCGGGTCGTGCAGCAGGGCGACACGGAACCCGGACAGAGTCCGTTCGCCTGCATCAAAAAACGTCTCATCCACGACGCCATCGATGGGGCTGCGGATCTGGTGCTTCTCGATGATCACCTTTTGGCCTTCGGTCTGGGCTCTGGCACGTTGCAGGGCCGCTTCCAGGATGTTCAGGTCGTGTTCGACGAGGGATGCGTCGCTTTTGGAAATCACCGCTTCACGCTCTTTCGCTGACGATGATGACAGACGGGCTTCGGCCCCACGCAGGTTCTGTTGTGCCGCCAGTCGCTTGTTTTGGGCCTGCTCCCAGACGTTTTGTGTGATCAGTCCGGTTTCCTTGAGCCGCAGCTCACGATCATAGTCTTGCTGCGCAGCCGTCAGGTCAGCTTTGGCCGCCTCTACTGCAGCCCGTGCGGATTGCACATCGGCGCGGCTGGCGTCGATGTGCGTGCCGGACCGCGAGCCGACAAGACCGAGCTGTGTTCGCTCCCGGTCGATTTGCGCGGCAAGGCCATCTTCTTCGGCCAGGTATTCCGCCAGCAAGTGCCGGGCCTCCCGGTCGTCGATCTGGTAGAGGAGGTCTCCGGTTTTTACCCTGTCTCCGGAGGCGACATAGGCAGCTGTGATATTGCCTGAGACGTCGGCTGATACGGACAGGATGTCGGCGGCAATTTGGGCGTCGGACGTGGACACGTAGTGAGAGCGATCAATCAGCCAGGCACTGACCAGCGCGATTCCAAGCAGCAGCGACGTGATCGCGAGAATCAAGCGTGGGGCCAGAAGGCGGTTGCGCCAGCCGAGGGGCATCACCCATTTGGATTTATACTCTTTTCGGATGGTCTTCTGGTCCATATGTTTTCCCGTGAGCTGCCGAAATTTTCCGTCGATCCTCTTCAAACACGTGTGGCAGGACAATTTGCCGCCCGCGTTTCAAAAAAGGCAAGATTGACGTTGGGGCGGCGTTTCCGTCCAATCGCTCCGGGCGAAACGAAGTCGCTTGACCGCTGCGCGGCGATTGTGGATTGGTTAACCACCATTTCAGCGTCTGCAATCTCTGCGAATAGGTCCGGGCGTCGAAAAACCTCCCGGCCATTCAAGGCTGCCGTAGGGACCCGACTGGCGAAAGCGTCAGCTTTCTGCTTCAGTCCCTCGCGACAAGGCGCTGGCGCGATATTCAGGCGACCAGCCCGAACACGCCGAGACAAGGCACCATTCCGGAGGACCACACGCATGACCGACCTAAGCATCACGATGACCATCAATGGCCAGGCTGTTTCAGGCTCCGAGACGTTCGATGTCGAGAACCCCGCGACCGGCCAGGCCTTCGCCAAGGCGCCAGATTGCACCAAGGCCGACCTTGATGAGGCGGTTGCGGCCGCCCGTGCGGCGCTTCCGGCATGGAAAGCCACGCCGATCGCAAAGCGCCGCGAACTGCTCAACGCCATGGCGGGCGTGATCATGCAGAACCTGCCCGAGCTGTCGCGACTGCTGACGCGCGAGCAGGGCAAGCCGCATCCGGATGCCGAGGGCGATGTTGGCGGCGGTGCCTTCTGGCTGATGGAATCCTCGAAACACGAAATTCCGGAACACGTCTCGGAAGACTCCGCTGAGCGCCATGCCGTCACGCGCTATGGCCCGATTGGTGTGGTTGCGGCCATAGTGCCATGGAACTTCCCGATCATCCTCGCCTCATTCAAGCTTGGCCCGGCCTTGCTGGCGGGCAACACGGTTGTCCTGAAACCGGCCCCAACGACACCGCTGACCACGTTGCGCATTGGCGAACTCCTGCGCGGCGTGCTGCCCGACGGCGTGCTCAACGTGATCTCCGGGTCGGACCGCCTCGGCCCCTGGCTGACGGCCCATCCGGGCGTCGACAAGGTCAGCTTCACCGGCTCGACCCAGACCGGCAAGAAGGTCATGGAAAGCGCGGCGCATTCGCTGAAGCGGGTAACGCTGGAACTCGGCGGCAATGATCCGGCCATCGTGATGCCGGACGTGGATGTGGAGAAGGTCGCTGAAGACCTGTTCTGGGCGGCGTTCCGCAATACCGGCCAGATATGCATCGCTACCAAGCGCATGTATATTCACAAGGACATCTACGAACCGCTCAAGGCCGCCATCGTCGCCTACGCCAAGACCGTGAAGGTCGGGGATGGGGCAGAGCAGGGCACGCAGATCGGCCCGATCCAGAATTCAGCCCAGTACAAGCGCGTGCTCGAGCTGATCCAGGACGCCAAGGACAATGACTACAAGTTCCTGATCGGCGGCGATGCAGCCGACGTGCCGGGCTATTTCGTGCCGATTACCATTCTCGACAACCCGCCTGAGTCTGCGCGCATCGTGCAGGAAGAGCAGTTCGGCCCGGTCCTGCCATTACTCAAGTTCGACAATCTGGATGAAGTGGTCGCGCGCGCGAATGACAGCGAGTACGGGCTCGGCGCCTCAATCTGGTCGAGCGATATTGCGCGGGCGCAGGAGATTGCCACAAGCCTTCAGGCTGGCACGGTCTGGATCAATGAGAGCCAGCATCTCAGTCCGCATGCGGCCTTTGGCGGCTTCAAACAATCGGGCATCGGCGTTGAAGGCGGACAGGAAGGTGTGCTGGAATTCTGCCAGGCCCAGACCGTCTTCACACGCAAACCACAGCCTGCCGCCTGAGTACAGACTATATATGACAATGAGGAAACAGACATGACACAAGCCCGCGAAATGACCCCTGAACAGGTCTCCGCCCATATCGCCGAATCCGGCCGCAAGGCGTGGGACGTTCCTGACGTGCCAGCCAGCACGCCGCGCCGCCAGATCAAGACTGTCGGCATTATTGGTGCCGGCACGATGGGCGGCGGCATCTCGATGAACTTCGCTACGGCCGGGTTCGAGGTCCGTATTCTCGAGACGAAACAGGAAGCCCTGGACCGGGGCATCGGCGTCGTGCGCGGCAATTACCAGCGCAGCGCCGACAAGGGCCGCTTTCCGCAGGACGAGGTCGAAACGCGCATGGGCCGGATACAGGGCACGCTCGACATGGAAAGCCTAGCCGACTGCGATCTCGTCATCGAAGCCGTGTTCGAGGACATGGATATCAAGAAAAAGATCTTCACCGATCTTGACCGGATCATGAAGCCGGGCGCGATCCTGGCGACGAATACGTCCGCCCTTAACATTGACGAGATCGCCAGCGTGACGTCGCGTCCGGGCGACGTGATCGGCCTGCATTTCTTCTCGCCGGCCAATGTGATGAAACTGCTGGAGATCGTGCGGGCCGACAAGACAGCCGATGATGTCATTGCTACCTGCATGGACCTGGCTCGTGCGATCAACAAGATCGCAGTCCTGGTCGGCGTGTGCCCGGGCTTTGTCGGCAACCGCATCCTGTTCGCGCGTCAGGCGCAGGCGCAGAAACTCGTTAATGCCGGGGCCATGCCGTGGGATGTCGATGCTGCGCTGAATGCGTTCGGCTTCCGTATGGGGCCCTACCAGATGTCTGACCTCGCAGGCCTCGACATCGGCTGGAAGAAGGGCGCCAAGACGGCGAACCCGATCCGCGATGCGCTGTGCGAACTGGATCGCCGCGGGCAGAAAACCGGTGCCGGCTATTACGACTATGATGAGAGCCGCAAGCCGATCCCGTCAGAGGTGACCGCCGGCATCATTCGTAAGATCACTGGAGCCAGTGAGGGCAGTGCGCCCTCACAGGACGAGATCATCGCCACCTGTATCCATCCGATGATCAATGAAGGCCTCAAGATCCTCGAAGAGGAGATGGCCCAGCGCGCGTCCGACATCGATATTGTCTGGCTGAACGGCTATGGCTGGCCCGCCGACAAGGGCGGCCCGATGCTATATGGCGACATGGTCGGGGCCGACAAGGTGCTGGCGACGATGGAACGGCTGGGCGCAGAGGACGACCGGTTCAAGCCGGCGGCCACCTTGAAACGTCTCGCCCGTAATGGCGGACGGTTCACTGAAGTTCAGCCGGGCGTCACCGCCAGCTGAATTCGCGTGCAAGCAGCGAGTTTATTCCGCGGCCGGCAGGATCCGGTCGCGGTCTTCCTGTTTGTGACCGTCAGGCCGGATGTGCACTGCATCGGCCGGTTGGCGGCGCAATACGCGGTCACGCATGCGGCGGCCCCAACGGCCGACACGGTAAGGGACCAGCAGCCAGACTGGCGTGACTAGCAGGATCATGATCGTCGAGAAGGCAAGGCCGAACACAACGGCGGTTGCCAGTTGCACCCACCATTCCGATGACGCGCTGCCGAAATTGATCGCGCCGTGAGCAAAGTCCACGTTCAGCTGGAATACCATGGGTAGCAGGCCGCAGATCGTCGTGCCGGTGGTCAGCAGGATCGGACGGATGCGCTGGGCGGCCGTGGCGATCGCTGCGTATTCGGGCGAGCGCCCATCGCTGCGCAGGCGGTTATAGGTGTCGATCAGGACGATATTATTGTTCACCACGATGCCGGCGAGCGCGACGATCCCGGTTCCGATCATCAGGACCGAAATATAGGGCAGCATCAGCTGGATGCCGACCAGCACGCCAGCGGTCGAAATGATAACGGCCGTCAGTGTCAGCAGGACCTGCCAGAAATTGTTGAACTCCCACAGCAGGATGACGGCCATCATGAACAGGGCCGACAAGGCGGCGCCTGCGAAGAACGCGCCGGCATCGGCGGCATCTTCATCTGCGCCCTCGAACCGGATTTCCACAGATCCGGGAATATCCTGCTGTGCAATCCAGTCCTTCAGCCCTGCGACGATAGCGGCGCCTGCGCCTTGCTCGATCGCGTTGGCGCGGACGTCGATGACGCGCATGCCGTCACGGCGTTCGATCTGGCTGACACGCGGCGCGGGAACGCGCGTGACGAACAGAGACAGCGGCACATTGCCAGCCGGCGTCGCGATGCGAAGCTGGTCGATCGCTGTAGCGCTGCGGTCGCTCTGCGGGAAGCGGACGCGGATATCGACTTCGTCGGGCGCATCGTCAGGCCGGTAACGACCGACAAGGATACCGTTGGTGATCAGCTGAACAGCTGCGCCGACCTGCGAAATGTCGACGCCGAACTTGCCGGCTTCCGAACGATCCACGTCCAACTGGTATTCGATACCGGGGAGGGGACGTGTATCGTCAATCTCGTGCAATTCGCTCATGCTTTCGAGCTTCGTGCGCAGGAGCGCTGCGGTCTCATTCAGGGCGGCGGCATCTTCCGACAGGAGTGCGATCTGCACGTCCTTGCCAGCAGGCGGACCGTTTTCGCGGGCCTGTATCTGGTACCTGAGACCGGGAACAGCATCGAGCAACTCGCGGACATGGACAAGCGTCTCGCGCCCGTCATGCACACCGTCATCAGTCGCCAGATCGAGCAGGATCTGGCCGATCGTATCAACCGGAGGCGATGCGCCGCCGAAGCTGACCCCGCCTTCATTTGAATTGCCTGTCCGGGTCGAAATGTCTTCGATGCCGTCGACATGGCTGATCGCCGCTTCGGCGCGGCGAACGAGGACGGCTTCTTCTGCGGCCGACAGGCTGCCCTGTGCCTGG
>Ga0209491_10010452_pt1 | contig 11147 bp, 7 predicted proteins | sample BON02_FD_187213 | JGI IMG/M metagenome (GOLD analysis project Ga0209491, IMG submission 187213) | Freshwater microbial communities from Lake Bonney liftoff mats and glacier meltwater in Antarctica - BON-02 (SPAdes) (version 2) | ecosystem: Environmental > Aquatic > Freshwater > Ice > Glacier...
ACCTTCGCCTCCCACCTTGAGGATGACTTTGATCCGGAAGACGACGACATTCCAGATGTCGACGAAGCATCTCTCGGAGGAAAGACCGACATCGCCTTAGCCGATCTAGACCTCACCACTTGGAAGCGCGACCTCGAAATGGATCTCGCTGGCATCCGCACGCTGATCACCGAGATGGAGAAGGTCACCCCGGGGCACGACAAGAAGCTCCAGCATCTGCTCACCCACATTCAACAGAAGGTCGAAAATCCCATCAATCCCGGGAACCGGAAGATACTCTTATTCTCTGCCTTTGCCGATACCGTCGACTATCTCTACGAGAACCTAGCGAAGAGTCACCTCGCTCGTTTCGGTCTCCACTCCGCTAAGGTCACTGGCACCGCCCCACCCAAGACCACTTTGGGCAGGGGTTATGACTTCCAAAGTGTGCTCACCCTATTTTCGCCGTTGGCCAAAGATAAGGACCTCGTGCTGCCAAATGAGCTCCACGAGATCGATCTCGTCATCGCCACCGATTGTATTTCCGAAGGCCAGAATCTCCAGGACTGTGACTACCTGATTAACTACGACATCCACTGGAACCCCGTTCGCATTATCCAGCGCTTCGGCCGGGTTGATCGGATCGGATCGCCCAACGAATCGATCCAGTTGGTCAACTACTGGCCCGACATCTCACTCGACGAATACATCAACCTAAAGGAGCGCGTTGAGAACCGCATGGTCATCGTCGATGTCACCGGCACGGGGAGTGACAATGTCCTCAACCCGAAGGCCCACGAAATCTCCTACCGCCAAGAGCAACTCCGTAAGCTGCAGGATGAGGTCATCGAGATGGAGGATCTCAAAACCGGCATTTCCATCACCGACCTCGGCCTCAACGATTTCCGCATGGACCTCGTGAGCTATATCAAGGATCACGGCGACCCCTCCCGCACGCCCAATGGCATGCACGCCATCGTTCCTGCCGATCCTGTCCGTGGCCTCCATCCCGGAGCTATCTTTGCCCTCCGTAATCGCGAGAGCGGCATCAATGTCGATAAACTCAATCGCCTGCATCCCTATTACTTGGTCTACATCGGAGCGGATGGAGACGTGCTCATTCAGCATACCGAACCCAAGCGCCTCCTCGATTTAGCCCGCGTAGCCAGCAAGGGCCGCTCGGCTCCCATTGCCTCCCTTTGCCAAGCCTTCAATTTAGTCACCAAAGATGGCCGTGAAATGGGCCACTACTCCGACCTCCTCGATCAGGCGATACGTTCGATGGTGGCAGCCAAGGAAGAGGGAGATATCGAAAGCCTGTTCACGCCCGGAGCTACGACTGCGCTGGTTGATTCCATCAAAGGTCTTGATGACTTCGAGCTCATCGCTTTCCTCGTCGTCCAGAACCCCAGCTGATTTCGTATGTTCGACTTCCCTCCCAACACGATTGTTAACCGGGTGGTTCCCAAGACCCGGATTGTGGAAAAGTCGCGTCCGTCTAGCCGGCTCAAGAATCTGCTCACGCAGCAGATCCAGCAGATCCGCTGGCACGCCAAGCTCTCCTCGGACACGATCAAGATCCCCGCCACTCCCCAGGTCCCAGAAATTCAAATCTTCCATGTTATCCTCAAGGGTTCCGAAATCCATCCCGACCTCCTCGGCCTACTGGACAAGACCATCCCGCAGCCCATGCTCGTGACCATCGAAACCGCCGATCAAAGAATAGCTTATAGCGCCGCCTACAAGCGCCCCAGCGAGGCCGACGCCTCACAATGGGTCGTCGGTGCCCGCTTCACCTCGAACTACGCTCCAGCTGACTCAATCACCCGCCAACCGCTCCCCGTTGCCCTCGATCTCGCCCGACTCTACACGGCCCTCCTGCAACCCCTTCTTCCGCTCACTGCCCGCAGGTCGGAACTCCTACCCTCCCTTATCGAGCGCTGCGATCAGCATCGGACGCTTAGTCGTCGGCTCGACCAGCTTGTGGCAAAGGTGAACCGCGAGAAGCAGTTCAGCCGCCGCGTCGCCCTCAATCAGGAACTCAACCGGCTGAAAGCAGAGCTCGCGAGCTTCGCGAACTAGTCCCTACATTCCGGTGGTGATAGCAGAACGAATCTCGGCTCCACTGCCGACTAACTCATGAAAATCGAAACTATAAGAGTCAAAAACTTCAAATCGCTTCGTGAAGTCAACCTCACTGGTATTCCGTCTTTCTGTGCCTTTGTTGGCCGAAACGGCAGCGGGAAAACTACCCTATTTCGAGTCTTTGCGTTCCTGAAATGCTGCCTTGAAACCAACGTGCGCACCGCCCTCAACCGCGAAGGGGGGCGCAATGGCTTTGCCGAAGTCATCACCCGCGGGCATGAAAAGGAAGCGATCGAAATCGAGATACAGTTTCGTATGGAAATCGCGGGTAAGAACCGTCTGGTGACCTATGCGCTCCGGATAGAAAGCAAAGCAGGCATCCCGGTCATTGCGCATGAGGAATTGCGATACAAACGCGGGCGATACGGCAGTCCTTACCGGTTTCTGAATTTCCAACATGGCGAAGGTTATGCCATTAGCAATGAGGAGGAATTCGACAAGCCGGACGAAGAACTAGATCGCGAATATCAAAAACTCAGCTCGCCCGATACCTTGGCGATAAAAGGCCTCGGCCAATTCGAACGCTTTAAAGCCGCGCAAGCGTTTCGCGCCTTAATCGAGCAGTGGCACATTTCAGATTTTCATATCGGCGATGCCCGCGGGGTGAAAGAAGACGATGATACGCACCACCTTTCGGCTTCCGGGGATAACCTGCCTTCCGTGGCCCGTCACTTGATGGAGCACCACCCGGAACTGTTTGCCCAAGTAAAACAGAAGATGCGGGACCGCGTTCCGGGCATTGATGATATTGAAGTAAAACTCACCGAAGACGGCCGCCTACTCATGCGTTACAAGGACGGCGCGTTTACTGATCCCTTCATCGATAAAAATGTATCCGACGGCACCGTCAAAATGTTCGCGTATCTGGTCTTATTACACGATCCCCTGCCGCATCCAATTCTCTGCGTTGAAGAACCCGAGAATCAACTCTATCCTCAATTGATGGAAGTGCTGGCCGAGGAATTTATCGAATATGCCAACCGCGGCGGTCAGGTCTTTGTCTCCACCCATTCACCTCAGTTTCTGAATGCTGTCCCACTCGAAAGCATCTACTTAATCGAGAAAAATGAGGGCACCTCTTCAATCTATCGCGCAAGCTCGGATAAAATCCTGGGAGAGCAAATCGCGGAAGGTTGGAAGCCTGGCTCGCTTTGGGAACAGGGCCAATTTCGAGGCATGGCCAATCGGCTCAAAGCGGGGCTATGATCGTTATACTCTCCGAAGAGCGCTCCATGAGCGAGACGCTCACCACGCTGTTCGACCGCCACTACCCCAAACAGGTTGAGGGGATTGATTGGCAGATCATCCACTTCAGCGGAAAAGCGGATCTCGAACAAAACTTCGTTCGCAAAATGCGAGGGTGGAACCATTTGGCCCCGCACTTTATCATCCTCCGCGACAACGATGGCGCCAACTGCCAGGACCTGAAGCAGCGACTGGCTCAGCGAGCGACCACCACCGGTAAACCCCATCACATTCGCCTCGTGTGCCAAGAGCTCGAATCCTGGTTTCTCGGTGACTTAATTGCGATTGAAGCGGCGTATCCCAAGTCTCGCGCCACAACCTTCAGCGGGACCGCCAAGTTTCGTAACCCCGATAAGCTCACGAACGCATCCCACGAATTGCTCAAGCTCACCTCCGTGAGCGGGAAAACCTCTCGTGCGACGACCATCGCCCGGCACCTCGACCCTACTCGCAATCGATCCCAAAGCTTTAAAGTCCTGCTCCGCACCTTGGATTCACTTTTTACCTAATATCTCCCCTCTTCCCATGGAAAAACTCAAACTCCACTCCAAGGACCTCACTGCCGAGAACATCGCTAAGCTCGCCGCCCTGTTCCCGAACTGTGTCACGGAAACCAAGTCCGAGGACGGCACCCTGAAAAACGCCATCGACTTCGACCTCCTCCGCCAGGAACTCTCCGCCGACCTCGTCGAAGGCCCTCAGGAACGCTACCGCCTCGACTGGCCGGGGAAACGCGAGGCACTCGCCACGGCGAACGCTCCAATCGCAAAGACGCTGAGACCTTGCCGCGAGGAGAGTGTAAATTTTGATTCGACGAAGAACCTCTACATTGAGGGGGATAACCTCGAAGCGCTGAAGCTACTTCAGGAGACCTACCTGAATAAAGTTAAGATGATCTACATCGACCCTCCCTATAACACGGGGCATGACTTTGTTTACGAGGATGACTTTAAAGAATCTTCAGGTGATTACTTAGAGCGTTCAAATCAAACTGATGCTAGAGGGAATCGCCTTGTCGCGAACACAGAGGCTAACGGGAGATTCCACTCAGACTGGCTTACAATGATGTTTTCGCGGCTTAGGATAGCGAGAAACTTACTGTCAGATGATGGTTCGATTTTTATTTCGATAGATGATGGAGAAGCGCAAAACCTTAGGAAGGTTTGCGACGAAGTCTTCGGAGAGAGCAATTTCCAAGCTGATATTTCTTGGCAAAAAAGATACACGAGAAGCAATAACACGATCGATTTCACAACGGTGGTTGAGCATTTATTCGTATATTCTAAAAGTGATGACTTCGAAGTAAACCTACTTCCTCGATCAAAGGAGGCGGATGCTAGGTATACCAATCCCGATGGAGACAGTCGCGGCCCGTGGAAGGGAGCATCTATGCTGAACCCCGCAACCCCCGAAAAGAGACCCAATCTCTGTTATCCGATTATCAATCCCAATACGGGGACCAGCACCGCCCCAACGACGAACGCTTGGAGGAGATCAAAGGATGAATTCGAGCGCCTCGGTAAAGAGAATCTTCTCTATTGGGGGATCGACGGGCGTCTTGCGGTGCCGTCGATCAAAATGTTCCTGTCTGAAGCTCGAGGGTTGACGCCCGTAAACTTCTGGGAACACACTTATGCGGGAAACACAGATCAGGGGACAGCAGAATTGAATTCACTGATGGGCGGGAAATTCTTCGATAACCCCAAACCTACCCAGCTGATAACTCGTGTTCTCGAACATGCATCGAAGCCGGACGACATAATACTCGATTTCTTCTCCGGCTCCGCCACCACCGCCCACGCCGCCATGCAGCTCAATGCTGAGGATGGAGGCCGTCGGCGCCACATCATGGTGCAGCTCCCCGAAGCCTGTGATGAGAAGAGCGCAGCCTTCAAAGCCGGATACAAAACCATCGCCGAAATCGGCAAGGAGCGTATCCGTCGAGCCGGTACGAAGATTCGTGCCGGTCTTGACGCCCAGCTTGAAGGCGAACTCCCCGGCACCGAAAAGCACACCGAGATCACCGCCAAACTCGCCAACCTTGATACCGGCTTCCGCGTCCTCAAGGTCGACACCTCGAACATGGCCGACGTTTACTACCGCCCGGACGAAGTCACCCAGGACGGCCTCGGCATGCAAGTGGAGAACATCAAGCCCGACCGCAGCCCCGAAGACCTCCTCTTCCAGGTCCTCCTCGACTGGGGCGTCGATCTCGCCCTACCCATCGAGCAGCAGTCCATCGCCGACAAGACCGTCTTCTTCGTTGATGGCAACGCCCTCGCCGCCTGCTTCGACACCGGTCTCGACGAGGACTTCGTCAAGGAACTCGCCAAACGCGAACCCCTCCGCGCCGTCTTCCGCGACGCCTCCTTCGCCAACGACGCCACCAAGATCAACATCGAGCAAATCTTCAAAGCCCTCAGCCCGCACACTGAGCTGAAATCAATCTGATCCCCGGATGATTGTCGATTTACTCAAGGAATTGAACGCGCTGGACGAGCATCCGTCGCTGGAGGCCAAGGCCTGTCGCGGTAACGAGCTCGGGGTGTCGTTTTTCGAAACGGTCTGTGCTTTTGCCAATGAGCCGGGCTTAGGCGGTGGGAGGGTAGCGCTCGGGGTCGCCCGGCGAGAAGGGGATATGTTTGGGGGCTATGAGGTTTGTGGCGTCGGTGATCCCGATAAGATCCAACAGGATATTGCGAGCGGCTGCCAAGGGATGTTCAACGTGCCGTTACGGCCCCGCCTGACCGTTGAATCGTATCAGGGGCACACGGTGATCATCGCCGAAATCGATGAACGGGCTCCGAATGACAAACCCGTCTTCTTCGTCAAGCAGGGACTGCCCGCGGGCGCGTGGCGTCGGATTGGCTCGACGGACCAACGGTGCACGGATGACGACATGGTGATTTTCTACGGCAGTCGCCAGGGCGAGAGCTACGATCGCACGATTCTGGCCCAGACCATGCTGGCGGATCTCGATGCTGATGCCCTCGAGCACTACCGCACCCTGCGCCGCAAGGTGAACCCGCAAGCCGAAGAACTGAGTTTCAGTGACGATGAGTTGTTTCAAGCTCTCGGTGCGGTCCGCCGCGATGGGGAGCGCTGGCGGCCGACGCTGAGTGGCTTGCTGCTCTTTGGCGGGCGACTGGCATTGCGTCGGGAGCTGCCCATGGTGCGAGTCGATTACATCCGCGTGGCGGGCAAGGAGTGGGTCAGTGATCCCGACCGCCGCTTCGAATCTACTATCGATATGCGAGGCCCCCTCTTGATGTTGGTGGACCGGGTGTTATCGGCGGTCATTGACGATCTACCCAAGGGATTTGAACTCACGGAAGGCGAATCGCAGGCTCAGACCCCCACACTGCCCGCCCGGGTGCTACGGGAGGCAATCGTCAACGCCCTGATGCACCGGTCTTACCGCGAGCATCAACCCACCCAGGTCATTCGTTACAGTAATCGAATCGAAATCAGGAATGCGGGATTTTCCCTGAAAAACGAAGACACTCTCGGAGAGCCGGGATCGGAGCTTCGTAATCCGACGCTGGCGGCGGTTTTCCACGAAACTAATTTGGCTGAGACCAAGGGCAGCGGTATCCGCACCATGCGCCGCCTGATGAAAGAGCATGGATTTAGCCCTCCCACCTTTGAGTCCAACCGTGCGGAGAATTTTTTCATTAACCGCCTGTTGCTGCACCATTTCTTGTCGCAATCTGATTTGGAGTGGTTGCGAGGAATGCCCGATACGCTGAATGAAAACCAACGGATCGCGTTGATCTTCGTGCGCGAGCAGGGGGCCATCGACAATCAAACCCTACGGCAACTCACGACCAGCGAGGTTTTTAGCGCGAGCAATGAGCTGCGTGTGCTCCGGGATCTCAAACTGCTGGAGCCCAAGGGCAAAGGGTCGGCAACCTACTACGTCGCCGGCCAGGCCTTTCCCGCTGCCCAGCATACGTCTTTACCCGCCGCGCATACGTCTTTGCCTGCCGCGCATACGTCTTTACCCAACGAACATGCGTCTTTGCCTCCGGAGTTGAGCGATAGGATTGCAGCCCTAGGAGCCCGGCCCCCGGCGGATGAGTTGAGAGCGGTGATTGCTGGCCTGTGTCGAATCGGCCCTTTGAGTGCGACCCAACTTTGCGCGATGCTGGATCGTAAAGGCGTAGACCGCTTAAAGCGGGACCACCTTACGCCGATGCGCGAAGGGGGGCTTCTCGACTACCTCTATCCGGATATGGAACGTCACCCCAAACAGGCCTACATCGTGCCTGACCCCCGACCATGAAACTTCAGTTTACGCACAAAGCTTATCAGGCTGCCGCTGTCGATGCCGTCGCCGACTGCTTTGCTGGCCAACCCAAGGCTGAGGGGATTAGCTACCTCCTCGATCCAGGCATGCTACCCGCCGCCCGAAAGCAGGCTCAATTGGACTACGGTGAAGAAGCGTTTCGCAACGCACCAATAAAGATTTCAGCAGAGGCACTTCTCGCTAATATCCAGCGGGTCCAGCGACAGCAGAATCTCCCTCAGTCAGCCAAGCTCATAACGACCAAGAGCGCCGGCCTAAACCTCGACATCGAGATGGAGACCGGCACCGGAAAAACCTACTGCTACATCAAATCGATGTTCGAACTAAATCGTCGTTTCGGTTGGAGCAAATTTGTCATCGTTGTCCCCAGTATCGCCATTCGAGAGGGCGTTCAAAAGTCACTGCAGATTACGGCTGAACACTTCCTCCAAGACTATCAAAAGCGCCCCCGCTTCTTTACTTACGATTCCAAGCAACTCCACAACTTGGAGAGCTTTTCGTCCGACGCGGGGATCAATGTGGTGATCATCAACGTGCAGGCGTTCAATGCCACCGGCAAAGATGCCCGGCGCATCTATGAAGAACTCGACGACTTCCAGTCACGGAAGCCCATAGATGTCCTCAGCGCGAATCACCCCATTTTGATTCTCGATGAGCCCCAGAAGATGGAAGGCAAAAAGACCACCGATTCTCTCGCAAGATTTAAGCCGCTCTTTGTTCTTCGCTACTCCGCCACCCACCGGACCGAACACAATAAAATCCACCGCCTCGATGCGCTCGATGCCTACAACCAGAAGCTGGTCAAGAAAATCTCCGTTCACGGTATCGCTCAAAAGGGGCTGACCGGCACCAACAGTTACCTCTACCTTGAAGGTATTGTCATCTCCAAGCAGGCCCCGGTGGCGCGCCTCGAATTCGAAATCAAAACCAACTCCGGCATCAAGCGAGTCCTCCGTAAAATCTCAAAAAATGACAACCTTCACGAACTCTCTGAAGGGCTCGAACAATACAGCGGCTACGTCGTTGCCGACATCGACGCCGTCCACGACACCGTCAGCTTCACCAACGGCCAAGTGATTTCTGCGGGACAGGTTTTCGGCGATATCACTGAAGCTGCTCTGCGTCGTATCCAGATTCGCGAGACTATCCGTGCTCATTTCGAAAAGGAGCAGCGCCTCTACCAAGAAGGCATCAAGGTGCTCAGCCTCTTCTTCATCGACCAAGTCGCCAAATACCGACTTTACGACGAAAATGGTGACCAACAGCTCGGCGAATATGCCCAGATCTTTGAGGAAGAATATACGAACCTACTGAATGAGGTTCTCGAGCTCGAGAACTCTCCCTACCAGAATTACCTCAAGAAAATTGAGGTCGCCAAAACTCATAACGGCTACTTCTCGATCGACAAGAAAGGCAAACTCACGGACCCCACGGTGAGGGCGAGGGGTGAAGGAGCTGGCACCACCGATGATGTCAGTGCCTACGACCTCATCCTCAAGCACAAGGAACGCCTCCTCTCCTTTGAGGAGGATACTCGTTTCATCTTCTCGCACTCCGCCCTCCGCGAAGGTTGGGACAACCCGAATGTCTTTGTCATCTGCACGCTCAAGCACAGCGACAACACCATCTCCCGCCGTCAGGAAGTAGGCCGTGGCATGCGCCTTTGCGTGAACCAACTCGGTGAACGCATGGACAACCCCGCCACCGCGCACCAAACCAACATCCTCACCGTCGTCGCGAACGAGTCTTACGAGGACTTCGTGAAAGGTCTTCAAACCGACATCATCGATTCTCTGTCAGCTAGGCCTCAAAAGGCGGATGAAAAATACTTCACCGGCAAAATTCTAAAAGACGTCGAAGGCAACGAGACCACCGTTGATGTCACGATGGCGAAGCAGATCGATTTTTACCTAATTCAAAACGGATACAGAAATATCGACGGCACGATTACCGAAACCTACCACAAAGCCAAGGCCGAGGGGACTATCGCTGAACTGCCAAAAGAACTTGAGGAGCATACAGCCCCGATTCTTGAACTAATCGACGCCGTTTACTCCGACGCAGCCCTCCCCGGTATCACCAACAATCGAAAGACCAAGGAGAACCACCTAAACGATAACTTCAAAAAGAAAGCTTTCCAGGAGCTATGGGGAAAGATCAACCGCAAGGCCGCCTACACGGTCGAATTCGACGGTGCGGAGCTCGTCAGCAAAGCTACCAAGACCCTCAACTCTGAGCTACGGATCAGTAAACTACAGTTCCTCGTCAAGCGGGGTGAGCAGCGTGACGAACTCGATCTCGACGATGTCGCGAACCACGGCGGCTTCACCGTCAAAGAACAAGCAACTGATTATAACACCGGCTCGATTCGATCGTCCGTAAAATATGATCTCATCGGTGAAATCGCTGAATCCGCACAACTCACTCGCCGCACGGTGGGTGAAATTCTGAAAGGTCTCGAGCTCCCCGTTTTCAACCAATTCAAAGACAACCCCGAAGACTTCATCGCCAAAGCCTCCCGCCTGATCAAAGAGCAAAAAGCGACCATGATCATCGAGCATCTGGCCTACGACCCGATCGATCAACGCTACGACTCCAGCATCTTCACCAGCGAGAAAGGAAAAGATGATTTCAGTAAGGCCTTCAAGGCCAAGAACCACGTTTACGACTACGTCTTCACCGACTCAAAAATCGAGCGCGCCTTTGCCGAGAACCTCGACACCAGCACCGAAGTCACCGTTTACGCCAAACTCCCCCGCGGCTTTTCCATTCCGACTCCTGTTGGTGACTACAACCCCGACTGGGCCATCGCCTTCGAAGACGGCAAAACGAAACACATCTACTTCATCGCCGAAACCAAAGGCAGCATGTCCTCCCTCGAACTCAGAGAAGTAGAAAAAGCCCGAATCGCCTGCGCCAAAAAATTCTTCGCCAAGATCTCTTCCGACCAAGTCAAATACGACATGGTCAACAGCTACGATAAGCTGATGGAGATCGTCGCTTAGGGAGTCCATTTGCCATGAAAGTTACCTTCCATGCCGATGACCCCCGAAAGAAAGCGAGGCCGCTGCTAGAGGGCCTACTCAGGTGCGGAACAGACCAATTGATGATCGCCTGTGCCTTTTGCACTTCCGCAGGTGTCGCTCTCCTAAAGCCTCATGCGGCTCGCCTTAGAACCCCCGGATCGTTTGCCGTGGTTTCGTGGGAAAAACCCACTGACTTCGAGAGGCAGCAAAAAGGGTCGATCCTTACTGTTTGACATTTATTGAATTGGGGCCGTGCAAGCTGAAGAAGACGAAGTGGGATTATATCAAACAGTAAGGATTGACCCCGTCGGTTCCGTACGACCCGGCAGCGGTTGGTCGCCCGCACCGTGCGCACGTTGGCCGCATCGTAGCAGGCCAGGGGCAGCGGACGCAGTTTCGGCTTTTCCTCTTCGTCGAACAGGTCGATGGGCCGACGCCGGGTC
>Ga0209491_10010453_pt1 | contig 11146 bp, 8 predicted proteins | sample BON02_FD_187213 | JGI IMG/M metagenome (GOLD analysis project Ga0209491, IMG submission 187213) | Freshwater microbial communities from Lake Bonney liftoff mats and glacier meltwater in Antarctica - BON-02 (SPAdes) (version 2) | ecosystem: Environmental > Aquatic > Freshwater > Ice > Glacier...
ATGATGATTTCATCTTTTTCTCAGGAATTATATGGATAAAGGAACCTTGGGCTAATAAAATTCGAATGGATTTAATAAAAAGTGTAAAGCAAATCCAAAATATCCTTAACCAATCCAGCAGTACTGGGAGCTGTCTGCTGGCGATTGGAAGAGTATTGGAACAGTTCTTTCTTTGTGATCTCCTTTCCTTTTGTTATCGACTTATCCGCACCAGCTAGGGATGGAGAAGTGATTCATTGCATCCAAGATTCCAAAGAATATGAAGACTTACTGGATAAGGTAATCATAGATCAGGCCTGCCATGAGAAAGTAGTCGAAGGTGGGAAAAAGTGCTTCAGTCAATATTGTAGGTATGATTCATAGCCCAATTAAATTTTGGATTTGATGAAAAAATATTAATGTGGAGAAAAGAGGGCATATTATCCTATTAAATCAAAAAAAGCTAAAAAATAAAAAGGCCTTGGGATTCCCAAGGTCTTTTAGGTTGGGCTTACGCCTGATTATAGACTTAACACTGATTCAAAGTTAAATCCAAAAATCCATTCAGAAAATACCCATAAGTGGGTATTTTTTGAATGTTTTAAAGGTTTAGGATGGTGCTTTTGACTCTTTTATAATCTAAGTATTAAGTTTTCATAAAATTAAAAAAACCTTTTAATTTGCTCTAAAAGCTTCTTTTTCAGCAAATTATTTACCGTTTATACTATTATAATTTTTATTCACAGAAAGCCAGTTGGAATTGGAATTAGATTTGCTCTTATAGATATGAATTTTATTACTTTTGATTCAGAATTGAAAAATCAACAAAACCCTTAATTACAATTAATCCCTTAAAATGAAGCAAAAACTTATTTCCCTAACGGTAAACCGCTCACTTCTGATTGCTGTGTTTGCCATGCTTGCCATGGGTGCATGTAAAAGCAAAAAGAAAGTGGTAGAACCTGCCACAGTTCCAGCTCAGACAGAGCAAGTATCACCACCTCCTCCTCCAGCTCCAGCTGTACGATCTGCGGAGGAAATAGCAGTAGAAAATCTAGAGACTGCATTCAACAGCATAGCTGGCGCAAGCAACTTAACTGTAGCTAACCAGTCTATTCAGCAGGCTTTGGGAATGTTCTCAAATCAAGAGACTCCTGTGTTGATCGTAATTCATGAAGAAAATGGCATCAAAGACTACGATGAGCCAACCACGATCAAGAACTACTTGGAATACTTGAAAGACACTAAGAAAAACTTAAACTACATCAGCGATATCCGCATGGATGCCAATGGTAAGGTTTCGGAACTTGAATTGAGAAGAAAATAAAAAGCCCACCAGTCAAAACTTAAAAAAATGAAAAATAAACTTATACTATTCTTGGGCTTATTCCTTGCTACTTCGGTTGGCGTATTTGCTCAGTCAGATAATGTCAGTCCTGCTCGTAAGCAGGCGATTGATTCTCTTGCACTTGAGAAAGTGAAGGATCTCTCCAAATATATCAGCATCATCGGAAGCAAAGAAACTCAGTTTTCTGAAGCAAACCGTGTCATGGACAGAGCTGAAGAGCTTTTTGCTCCAGGAGCAGAGATGGGCGTTTCCAGCATCAACTCCAATGACATTGCTTACTATAAAGTGAGAAGATACTTCGAGCGATTGATGGCTCTTAACTATGACCGTGTTAATATTTCTTGGTATGATATACAGTATATCTCTGATCTTGAGCGTCAGCCTGACGGTCGATATGTTGGAGTGATTACCATTTACCAGCGTTTTGAAGGTACATCCATCGAGACAGGTATGAACTATAAGGATACAACCAAAAAAGATATCACCATCTACGTTGAGAAGAAGCAAACCCAAATTGCCGGTAGAACAATTGAATTTTGGGATGTCATGCTCGGCGATGTGAGAGTGACAGAAACCTCAGTATGAGAATAATCCTTTTAATTCTTGCGATGAGTTTCGTAAGTATCTCTTTAGTTCCGGGGCAGGGCTTAGGCAGCCCCGGAACTATCAAAGATGACGGCAGACTCGCCGCTTCCACCAAACAACTAAACCAATTCTTTCGTAGATTCAATGCCGAAGAATCCCCATCAGGGGTGATTCGATACTATCCAGGTGATTCACTTTATCACAACGTTCCCCTAAGGCAAGGTTTCATTCAAATTCTCTTTGACAACCAAACCTCCTCCATATCCAAAGATTTGAAGACTCAGTTTGTCAACACAGTCTTAAGCCCTACCTATCCCCAGTATATTAATTTTCACAGGGAAGGATGGATCTCTGAGGTTCAGGCAGAATTTATTTACAAAGGAAAAAGAGAAAAAGTAAACTTGATTCTTAAGCTTCAAGCAGAAGGCCTAGGCTTCGAATGGGTGATCGATTCAGTCTCATTTGAACCATTCAAAAATCTTTTCAATAAACCGGTTGGCAAAGAAAAAAATTTCCTTCACCCATTAAGCCATGAGTTGGGTTTCATGAACCTAAGACGGGCTTTTCAAGATTCAAAGTTTCCAGAAGCCTATACAGAGACCAGCTACAAGCCAGATTATCTGACACTATTTTTGTATGAAATGAAGTTGGGTAATCTTCGTTTCCAAACCGTGAATGATGTGCGCTTTCATTTCTTCCAAATCGAAGGTTGGTACTTTGAAGTTAATCAATTCAATCGTCCGGGCTTCAATACCGGTTGGCTGATATCCAATTTGGTCAAATTGAATCCGGGAGATAAAGAGACTATTCAGAAATATATATATGATCAGAATTAAGAGGGCCTTTTTAAGTTTTGTCTTTCTTTTGGTAGTCAGTGTTGGGTATTCCCAGACGATCAAAGGCTATACAAAAGATGAAATCGATGAGTACTCGACCAAAGTTGAGGATCAAGTCCGTTTTTTAGAATATTTACTCAACACAATAGGATCCAAAGAGACATCCCCTCGGGACAAAGATGTAGTGATCCGAGAGAGCTACCTGAAAATTTTCAGAGATGGCTTGGTTCAAGTGGAAGATGACCTTTTACTGGATCGAAAAGTAGTCACCAATAAAGATGTCACATCCTACCTGAAGGATATCGAATTTTTTTACAAGGACATCAACTTCAAATTTAAAATACGTGATGTCAAAGCCTATCAAAAAGATGATGGTGAGGTTTATTTTATCGTATCGCTTGATCGTACCATCACCGCAACAGGGACTAAGGGCGAAAAAGTCAATAATACCAAGCAGAGATTCGTCGAAGTCAATCTACAGGATAACTCAGGTGAATTGAAAATAGCGAGTATCTATACCACCAAAGTAAGTCGTGATGAAGAACTCTTCGAATGGTGGGGAACTATCAATCCAAACTGGAAGTCTTATTTCAAAACTCGTTTTGGTTTAGCCTCATACGATTCTATAGGCCTTGATCAACTTTACAAGTTTGTAAGTGTTGATTCACTGGACATTTCGGGCACTGATTCCCTGCTTGATCTTAGCCCAATGGAAGCTATGAGGCAGTTAAGATTTGTCAATCTGAGTAACACACAAATTACAGAACTTGGACCGATTTCGAATGTTACATTTTTGGAAGATTTGGACGTCTCAAACACACCTACCGTTGACATCCAGTTTATTAAATACTCAGATAAGTTGAAGCGTCTGAATATCTCGAATACTCGGATCACAGACATTACACTGCTCTCGAATCTTAAGTCTCTCAAAACTCTTGAAGCTGAGAAAACTCCAATCATGAGTTTTGCGGTTTTGAATCAGTTTGACAGTCTTCAGCGACTGATGCTTTCCCAAAGTGGATTTAATAATGCAGAGAACATTTCGGAACTGGATAATTTGAAGGAACTTGATCTCAGCAATAATTACGTCATCAATATGAGTGCGCTGCAAGGATTAAAGGCATTGACTTATTTAAACCTATCAAATACCAATATCCAGGATCTTTCGCCCCTGGCAGAATTAAATCTATTGGAGATTGTAGACCTTACCAAGACACCTATTTCTGATATCACCACTCTTAATGGTAAACAGACCCTAAGGAAAGTATTGGTGGATGAGACTGAATTGCCGGTGGTAGCTGCCGATAATTATATTAGAAAGAATCCAGGTGTGCTTCTCATTCATCATGTAAGAGATTTAACATCTTGGTGGAATACCCTGTCGGATAACTGGAAGGCTGCTTTAAAGAAAGCAAATCCAAATCTTACTTCTGATAGTCCTACCGTGGAGGTGTTGACTCAGACCATTGGACTGACAGAATTAGACCTCAGTGATTCTGGTATCGAAACACTCAATCCTATTACTCGATTTGTGAAATTGGCAAAAGTTGATTTTTCAGGTAATCCTATTCAAGATTTGATTTCATTGAGCGAAGTGAAAACGCTGGTAGAAATAGTCGGAAAGAATACCCAAGTACAAGACATCTCGCCACTTCGTGAGAATGAAAAGCTGGCGCGGTTAGATCTCGAAAAAAGCCCTATTTCCAGTATTTTGGACGTGACCGCACTTCCAAATTTGGAATATATCAATGTGAATTCATCAGCGATTTTCGTGGAAGAGGTTCCCGAGATCCTGTTGATCAAGCCATCTTTGACGATAGTTTACCGGACGACCGAGCTTCAGAATTGGTGGGAATCTCTCGATCCGTTCTGGAAAGGAATCTTTAAAAGGCAAAATTCGATTTCCGATCAACCGACGGTGGAGGAATTACATCGCCTGACTTCCTTGTCGGAGCTATCATTCTCAAGTCTTTCGATTGGAGATATTTCTCCGGTGACTGCTTTTGCTAATTTGCGGACACTAACTGTATTTGACGCTACAATTGGGAATATCCTGCCTGTTGCAGAGATGAAATTGTTGGAGAATCTGACCATCTCCCAAGTGCCGGTAGTTGACTTTACACCGGTAAGCCAATTGCCGAAATTGGTGAAATTGAATATCAGCAATACGGGAATTGAGGATTTGGATCCACTTTCTTCTTTGATCAATTTGACGAGTTTGAATATTTCGGGTACTAACTTGAAGTCGCTGAAAGGATTGGAGCCTTTGATTAATCTGCAAGAATTGGATGTGGCAAGTACGAACCTTAGATCTTTGAAGCAAATCGAGGGCTTGTTCAATCTCAAGAAGTTATCCTGCTTTAATACCAGACTTAACGATCGATCCATAAATAATTTCAAAAAGGCGAATCCCAATTGTGAGATTCGATTCTATTGAACGTTGGTCTGTTAAAGTTTAATTTTTGACAAAGCAAAAAAATCCCGTTTCCGGGATTTTTAAAAAATTAAAATTTCAAAAAAGTAATGAACACTGGCTGTTTAATCGTCCAAAAAAGAAGTTTAAAAATTTGTTATTCACCTTGAAATAAAGGTATTCTATTCATTGCTACAAAAAATACCCTGTACAGGGTATTTTTTGTGTTTTACAGGGATACTTTTCCACAATCAATCAACCAAGGGCTTTTTTAATCACAACGTACATGGAGGTTTGAATAAGGTTCACATCGAAATCTTCCTATTTCTACCCAGCGGATACTCCTTTGGAGCTAAATGAAAACGGCACTGTGAATCTGGAATCAAAAATATAATTCTCGCTGCGTCGCCGCGCCGCTTCGAGAAGGACCTCCGATTATCATTTAGGTTTGCGGTAAATTCGATCTTACCACTTTGATCCGCAACTTATTGGCAATTGATTCACACGTGTCAGAACTTGCTTTTCGGAATTTTGGATCCCGTGTTTTTTGAGTTCCTAGTTAAAAAAGACTACTTTCGGACATGTTTCGGGTGTTTTTAGTCCTATCATTGGTTGCGATTATTTTTGGAATTCCCCGAGGCTTTGACTTCTCTGACGAGGGGCTTTATGTGCTTCTTGCTGACCCAAATCAGCAAAATATTGGCGGAATATTCAATTACGATCTTTTTTTTAAGTTGATCCATCGATTTACAGGATTGGAATTTGGGATTATTGGACTACGAATCATTCGTCTGATCAGCTATTTTGCGGGGGCTTTTGGATTGGCAGTCTTTTGGAAAAATCTGTTTGAATCGCAAACTCTTCCCTTATCCATATTTCTACTGGGTTTGGCAGGGCTTTTTGCAGGTTATGGATTTTTACCGCCTACGCTTTCTTACAATTCGATTGCTGTGGTAGCGGTCTGTCTTTGGTTGGCGATTATTTCCAGAAAAAACATGGATCTATCAGGCTGGATTCTGTTAGGGATGGTATTTGCGATACTTTTTTATGCTAAAGTCACGACATGCTTGCTGCTTGGAGCTCTTACGGTCATTTATTTTTTGTTAAAAAATAAATTGAACTGGCAACAATTAATTCTGCTTTGCCTTCCGTTTTTGATTTTGGAAAGCCTGTTTTATGTTCTCTTCAAGGAAAATGCCTTGACTAGATTAACTGGAGAGTTTGGGTTTCTCCAACAGCGACAGGATTACACCTTTTTGAATCTCGTTAAATACACTGCGGTGGGCGGTTTTTGGATACTCCTGGGTGGTGGATTGTTTTTTATCTCGGCCAGATTAAAGAAGAGCGGAGTACGAAGCTATTTCAGGATTTTAGGTTTGGGTATGCTACTTATTGGAATTGTTTTCTACCTCACATTTATCACCTCCGAGTGGAGTCATGGGATTCTATTGATCACTTTCGCTTTTATTTGTTGGCAGTTGGGGAGTATAGATCTCAGTGGATTCAAAAGGAATGAGCTGCTTTTCACGCTGATTTTGATGCTGCTGCCATTTCTACTTCATTTTGGCAGCAACGTGTATTGGATGCGCCTTGGTATTCATTATTGGGTATTTTGGCTTTTGGCCTTTGCGATTTTGAATCAATCACGGACTGCAACCTTTCAAACTCGCTTTTATGCTATCGCTTCCTTTTCATCTCTAGTGGTAGTCTTATTTGGAATTTGGTTTAGACCTTTTGAGGGAACCGCTCTTTGGAATGCCACTCATCCTTGGGAATATCATGGAGGAAAAATAATATCACTTACTGCGGCTGATATTATTCTTTTGGATGAAGTCAACATAGAAATTTCAAATCCCCAAGCCACAAATGTAGTAGCGCTTTTTGGCAACCCAGGACTACTTTATCTAGCTGGAGTAAATTCGCCTTATTCGCCAGGTTACTGGAAATCTGGTCAGGCTGAAATGTTTCTGAAGGATGGAGCCGAATTGGATTTGATCTTTTTCAATCAGCAGGAGGTTTTTCCATTTGATCGAAATAACTGGACTTTGACAAAAGAACTCATTCAACCCAACGGTGAAAAATTACTGATCCTATGGAAAAAATAAGTTCTCAGCAGTTCTTTCGATTTTGGGCTATTTTAGGCTTTTCGTCAGTGATTCTTATCTGGTTTTTGCCATGGAGATTTCAGACTAATGATGACGAGCTGATGATGTGGCTGGTTTCTGGTGCGTACACCGGTACTCCAGAATCCTACGCAGTTTTTATTCATCCGTTGTTGAGCTGGCTTTTTTCTAAACTTTACACCTTTTTCCCCGCCATACCTTGGTATCCCTTGACTTGGTTTGGAGTGATGTACTTGAGTTATGTAGTGTTTTTGAGATTGGTATGGGAAAGAAAATCGGTGTCATTAGTAAATCAAATTTGGTGTCTTTTTCTATTCGCTTTTCTGATTCATTTCTCCTTTTTCCTTCAATTCTCAATTGTTTCTGCTTTTGCAGCTTCCGCAGGGCTTGTTGCTAGAACTCTAAAAAGTAAAGGATCTAAATTTCAGTTAAGATTCTATTGGACAGATTTACTTTTAGTTATTGCATTTCTAATTCGGCATGAAGTTCCATTTTTGATTTTAGCGGGCTTAATTGTGCTTAATTTGATAATAAATCAAAGAAGGATTCTTTTTGCTTCCGTTATTCCTATTTTTTTCTTGGTATTTAGTTTTTCTTTCACTCAATTTTGGATAAGGGAGCTAGGCCATTCTGATTTTCAAGAGTTGAACAAGCTCAGATCTTCTATCTTCGATGACCCAGTGTTGCAGCTCATGAAAGAAGGTTTTAAAGATGAAAATCCCGCGCTTTATTATTTTGCCAATGGACTCATTGATTATCATAATGATGACCTAACAATCGAAAAGCTGTCGATGTGGAAAAAAAGATTGAATCAAGATCGACTGACTTTGTATCAACCAAAATGGCTTTACCAATCTCTATGGGTTTATCTTGAACATCAGTGGTTTTTTATTGGCTTCGTGATTACTTTCCTGATTTTCTCAATTTCTCTTTTTGGGCAGAGAATAGTTTTTATGGTTTTTATCCTTTTATTTATTACTCTTATTCTTTCTCCATTTAATTTGCTTAATGTAAGGCTTTATGCTATTATTTTTCTTGCGGGATTTAGTTCTAGTTTTCTACTTATTGACCAACTTTATATAAGGAATCTCAAAATATTTTATTCCATAATTTTATGCTTAATTCTAGGGTTGATTATACATTTCAAGGCTTTTTTTGACAGTAAATCAAATCTTCCGCCTTCTGGCACCTTAATCGAAAGTCTATATGAACTTAAACAGAATGGGTTTGAGATAATCTATTTGATTGGCTCGGATGAAATATTTAGAGAATTTAGATTTGTTAAAACCGTTCCATTTAGATTGTTGGGTTGGTCTACCTTTCTTGAAGAAAAAGACATAACAGCCAAAGTTTCAAAAACTGCCTATTTGGTGGATGATTGGGTCTTTTATTCTAATTTGGGCTATTTTGAAAGATATCCTGAATCTAAAATATTATTGGATGGTTTTATCTTAGTGACTTTGAAATGAGAGAATTTATAAAATTAAACCAAGGCTGGTTATTTCATTTTCTTATAATATTTTTATACGGATTCACTGTATTTTTTATGATCATGTATGTTCCAGCAATAGTGGATATCAAAATTCACAATCTGCATCTGATTGATTACTTGGCTTTGGGTTACTTCCCATTACCGCCGGGGTATTACTTTTTGATCTATATTCTTGATTTAGTACTCCATTATAAATACCCTTTTGTAGTCAGCTCTTTTCTAGTAACGACTTTTTTTCTCTGGTGGAAATATAATCTCCTAAATAATTGGGTGTCAAAAGAACTGCCATTCAGGCCTATTATTGTATTTAGTATCTCACTCACTTTTCTATTTCTAAGCCCGATTTTTATTCCTGCGATTGATGGAGATTTTTGGTATCTAGGTAAGTTGACCCAGACTATTTGGCATAATTCAACTTTGATAGCTTCCTTTCCATTTTGTATTTTACTATTCAAGAAAACTTTCGATTGGATTGAGACAAAGAAATTAGCTGATTTTTATTGTCTGATCGTATTCTGTGCGGCAATTCTTTTAATCAAGCCTAGTTTTTTATTTTGCTACGTACCTGCTTTGCCTATTTATGCCTTCCTGAAAGAGAAAAAGCTATCTACTCTATTCTGGCATTCTTCTACCCTTAGTCTCGTGCTTTTTGTTCTAATTCTCTTTGAGAAATTTGTTATTTTTTCATGGGATCCTATGATATCCGAAATTTATTCAGACGAAGAGCGATCGGAGGTTGTGATTAATCTCTTCTTTGTGTGGCTTCACTTTTCTGATCAATCTATTTTCGATTTTTTATCGAGCATTCCGCTGATTTTGATTTATTTGATTCTTTGGGGAAAAAAAGCATTTGAATATCAATACTTTACATTTTCATTTTTACTATTATTTTTTGCATTATTGATTTACGCGGTTTTTGCAGAATCTGGTTTTCGGGAATTGCATGGTAATTTTTACTGGCAAATTCCCATTGCACTTTTTCTGACGCACCTCAGTATTGTATTTGATGTAGGAAAATCCTACTTTAACAATAATGGAAAACCTACTATTAAGGTGATTGTGCTATTAGTGATTTACCTAATCCAATTTGGCTTTGGGTTAACTTATTGGTTAAGAATTTTTACGGGGCTTATTTTAAGTTAAGCTTTTTCTTATTTGATAAATTGTGTTGGTTGCTCAAATTCCTTTTCGCCCAAAAGCTAAATTAAAGTACATGGCTTTGTTCTCTTGAATGTTCATGAGAAATTGATCTTATCAGTCGTTTCCCATATAAACTTCAAATGTTGGAGAAATATAAGTCAATCTCCAATTCTAAACTAAATAAGTTGAGAGTTATGACTTGAATTTGAAGGTTTTCTTGCTTTTCCCAAGACTACTACTAATTTTGCTTACCGAGTAAATTTCTTACTCAGTAGCTATTTCCTGAAATGGGAGTGAACGAGCGAAGCCTTAAAAAAATTTAAAATTCTTTTAGTTTAAAATTTTTTGACCTTATTTGTAATTTTAAATTACTGGCGTCCGACAAAATTTCGGCCTCGGAAATCAAGCGGCTTAGAAATGAGTATTTGGAAATTTCCCCGTACCTACCTACGTGATGTACCCCTGATGGTCAAAAAGGGGGTAGTTTTCAGAAAGGCATTGAAATATTCATTTTGAGCTAACTGAAGCATGTTTTTCCAGAGTTTTAGTTTTACTCGAACGCCAGTAATTTTAAATTCCTTATCTCAGATTTTAAATTAATTGGTTATGGCAAATATAATTGTGGATAAAACTTTCAGTTTCGCTCAAGAGATTATCACTGTATATCTTGATCTGAGAGAAAAAGGACATTATAAACTGGCGGATCAGCTGGTACGATCTGGAACCTCAATAGGAGCAAATGTGGAAGAAGCTCAAGCAGCCCATTCTAAACTGGATTTTATAGCTAAACTCACTATTTCGAACAAAGAAGCAAGAGAAACTCGCTACTGGATTCGACTACTTGATAGAAAGGAATTACTCGGAGAGCATAAGTCAATGATTTTTTTGAAATCAGAAATTGAGGAAATCATATTGCTTCTCAATTCCATTATCAAGAAATCAAGAGAAAATCTAAAGTAGCATATCTAGTTAGCTTCATTTTAAATTTTAAATTCTTTCATTTTAAATTTTATTCCGATAGCTAACAGGAGGCTCAGTTTGGCCGCAAACTCTATTTTAATTCTCTTTATTTTAAATTTTACATTCTATTCCAGAGGCTATTAGTATCCATCCGATAAACCCCATATTTCTTCTATAATAAATGGTTTGTAATGTTGCTTTATGAAAAAGACGAGCAACGACGGATATTATAGCCTGTTCATCAAGTGGCAGGAATCTGGTTTAAGTAAA
>Ga0209491_10010455_pt1 | contig 11144 bp, 7 predicted proteins | sample BON02_FD_187213 | JGI IMG/M metagenome (GOLD analysis project Ga0209491, IMG submission 187213) | Freshwater microbial communities from Lake Bonney liftoff mats and glacier meltwater in Antarctica - BON-02 (SPAdes) (version 2) | ecosystem: Environmental > Aquatic > Freshwater > Ice > Glacier...
CCCGGACTCCAACCCCTACGGCCGTGACGGTCTAGCACACAGTCGCTCTCTCTCCACCGCGCGGCGCGCTTTGCGTGTTGCCTAAGTCGGTGTCGCTTCTTCTATTAACCATTTATAAAAAAAAACACTCAAAATAACTCGTCTGTTTCTGAAAATTCCTCCGTCGCTCGCTGATGGCCACCCAGGCGTTGCGGGCTCCACTTACGATCCAATGACCGGATTCAGCGACATGAACAGCCGAGCTGTCACGCTGGCTACGGCAGCCTTTGTGCTCATGCTGCTGATGGGGTGCGCCTACGATCCGATGACCGGCAGCGGCATCCTTGCGGGCTCGGCATTTGCCTGGCTCGCCGGGGCTGAGCTGGCATTGCTCCTCCAAGAGGTGAGGCCGTCGGTCGGCGCGAATTCCCCCGACGCCTGGGCCTCAACGCAGACGACTGTAACCGCCTTCGCAGCAGTCGCATGGACGTTGCATTTTCCTTCCGACACGCTCGCAATCGAGCAGCTCTGCCCCCTGCTCGCGGCGCTCGGAGTTGCCGCGCTGCGAGCCGCTGCTTCACCAGGCACGACAACGCGCGTTACTGCCGGGCTCCTGTTCGGCACATTCCTGGCGTGCACGTGGGTTCAGTTCGGCCTGTGGCTCGCGCTCGCCTGCCTCGGCATGCGCCGCGGCCGCGCTCACCTAGCGCGTCAGGCATTGGCCATGGCTGAACGCCTGGCGTCTCGCGTGGCCGAGTGCCTGCCCTGGTACCTGGCCGCGCTTTACGCGGCGCTTTTTGGGATCGCCGGCTTGACGGCCGCCGGGTTTGCCGTCGGCTTCTTCAGCTTCGACACGTACCTGTCGGGGTTCCGAATTGCCGACGACGCGCTCGGGCTGCTCCCCCACCAGCTGGTCCTCGCCAAGCAGGCTACATGGTCCTCGGTGCCCGCGCCGTGCTCAGCAAGTGCGCTCTCTAGCTTGGACGGGATGTCCAGCCTGTTTCTGGGCGGCGCCGAGGCGGGAGCGCTGAGTGAGCGGTTCGCCCGCGCTAGCACCCTTGGCCCAACGCTCCTAGTATTTGTCCGAGCCGCCGACGGTGCGGAGGACGTGATGGGCATGGAGGCGATTCGGGCGATGGAGCGCCTCGTCGCGTCCATCGAGCCGGAGATTTCGCTCCCTCTTCCGCTGGCTGCAGTCCACGAGACGGGCGCCTCGACCCACGGCCTGATGAGTCCGGCGGCGCTCTTCACCGCGCCCGAGGGCCGGCTCGCGAGATGGCTCGAGGTGCGGTGCGACCAAGACGGGTGTGACACCACGGCCCCGCTGCCCGGAGGCGTGAAGCTCCACGTGACGGCTGTGGAGGTTACTGCGCTGTTTACGGCCGCGCTCGACGGCGCGACGGGGAGTGACGCGACTGGCGACGCTGGCCCGACGCCGGCGTTGAGCGAGTGGCTGGTGAGCAAATGCAGGCCCCAGGGCGCGGGGCGCTTCAGCTGTGGCCCGCTCTCGTGCTGCCCCTGCGACGCGCCGCCCACAATGGGGTGCGTGCCGCTGCCCTTGTGCCGCGAGGAGGCGGCCGAGCTCGTCTTTGCCGACACATGGGCGCCCCGCGCCGCGCCGTCCGCCGCCAACGCATCCAGCGCCGCGCCACTCAGCCGCGCCGATGCCGGGTACGCGGCCGCCGCGCGGGATGCCGTGCTGCACTGCACGCGGGCGGCGGAGGAGGCCTTCCGCGCGTTGCTCGGCGGCTCCGTCGGCGCCGGCGGCCGCGAGCGCGTGCGCGTGCTGGCGGCGGCGGCGCGGATGCGTTACACGTGCGCGGACGACGCCGCGTGGCCGTGTGACGGCGCCGCCTACGCCAACGCCGTCGACACATCGGGGTTTATGGACTTCGACGTGCTCATCAAACAGGCGCGCGCTCCCCACGCCCACGCACGTTTTCCGACGCGTCCACCCCGCGCCGCCCACCCGCGCCTACCTGCCTGGCCCACCTCGTTCTACAGGCGCCGATGCACGCCGAGTACATGCGGCTCGCTCGCAGCGTGACCGCCCACGTCGACGCCTTCAACGCTCAGCAGGCGCGGCCCCGGCCCTTCCCAGCTGCGGTGAGGCCACCGGCTGACCACTGCCCTGCCCACAGGAGCGCGTTGGCTCGTCGGTGGTCGCCTCCGCGTGGGGCGGCCCAGCCTTCCTCGGCCTCGAGGCGGAGAAGGCCTTCCTCACGCTCGCGCGCGTCTCGCTACTCAGCGCCGTCGTCACCTGCCTCGTGGTGGCGCTCGGGATCGACTCGCTCCCCGTCGCCTTCCTAGCGCTCTGGGCGCCCGTGCTCGCCTTCCCGCTGGCGTGGTGCGTCTACTCGCTCCTCACGGGCGACCGCACGCTCGGCGTCATGCAGACGACGGGCCTGCTCATCGTCCTCGGCCTGGGGGTGGACGACATGTTCATTATCAGCGCCGCCGTCAAAGAGCACGGCCGCGCGCACAAGGGCGGCATGCGCGCGCGCGTCGGCCACGCCCTCCGGACTTCCGCGATGGCCGTCTCCATCACGAGCGTCACCGACGCGCTCGCCTTCGGGTGCAACGTCTTCGCGCCCATCGCCGCCGTGCGCGAGTACGGCCTCTTCCTCGCGATCCTCGTCCTGGTCAACTTCGCCCTCGTCGTGCTCACCTTCCCTGCGCTCCTCCTCCTCTTTGGCGGCGACAGCGCCGTCCCGCCGCGCCCCGGCTTCCTCGCCAGGATGGACCTCGCCCGGGTCTGGCTCCCGATCGCCCGACGCGGGCGCGTCCCGATCCTGTGCGCCACGCTCCTCGCCGCCGTCGGCTGCGCGGCCTCGCTCCGCCACCTGCGCCTCGACACGCAGGACTACCGCCTGGCCGCCTTTGGAGAAGAGACCAACCTGCGGCGGGTCTTCGGCGCCTACCAGGAGCTGGCCACCTCCACGCTGCGCCACGCGCCGTCCGCCTCGGCCGACGCCTTCCTGGGCCAACCCGTCTGGCCGGCCAAGGCGCCGCTCCACGTCGTGTGGGGCAGCCTCGCAGAGGCCGGTGGCGTGAGTGCCCCCCCGAGTGACGCGAGTGGCCCCCCGGCCCGGCCGCTCAGCGCGTGGGACGCGCCGGCGCTCCAGCGCGACCTCGCGCGCGTCTGCCGCGAGGCCTCCGCGCTGCCCGGCATCAGCAGCAGCGCGTGCTTGGGCGAGCACTTCGCCGACTGGCGGCGGGCGCTCAACCGCTCCTACCCAGTGCCGACCACACCCGAGCTCTCGGCGGCGCTCTGCACCTTCAGCCAGCTCACGTTTGGCAGCGCCGACGGCTGCGACGCCGAATGCGCCGGCGCCGAGTGCGCAGCCTTCCGCGCCACTGCCCCGCCCGCGCGACCGGCGCGCGGATGGCACGAGTTTGTGCGCTGGGCACCGGATGGCGCCCACGCCGCGCCCGCCTGCGGCACGCTCTCGCTCTTGCTCGCCGACTTGGCGGTGGGCGGCCGGCCCTACTATGCGTCGGGCGCGAGCCTGCGCCCCATCTACGACTCGGTCGAGCGCGTGCTCGGCGGCGGCGCGACGCTCGTGCACGAGCAGCTGGCGCAGATGCGCGTCGAGGAGACGCTGCTCGAGAGCACCGCGGTCTCGGCGCTGGCCGCCTTCTCCGCCGCCTGTGGCGCCGTTCACCTCGCTCTGCGCGACGCGCGCGTGACGGCGCTGGTGGCCGCCCACGTCTTGTTCATCCTGCTCGCCAGCCTCGCGTCCATGGTGTGGATGGGCTGGTCCGTCGGCGTCTCCGAGGCCATGATGTTCACCGTGTCCACCGGGCTCTCCATCGACTTCGTCCTCCACATCGCCATCGGATTCACGCGCGCGCCACCGAGCCTCGGCAGCTACAAGCGCACCCACGCCGCCCTCAGCGAGCTCGGCGTCTCGGTGGCCCAGGGAGCGGCCACCACCGCCATCGCATTCGCCTTCTTGGTCTACGTGCCGCTCCGGCCCGTGCACCGCTTTGGCTACTACATCATGGCCAATCAAGCCGTGGGGCTCGCCACGGCCGTGGTGCCCTTCACCACCGCACTGCTGTGCCTTGGCGACGCGCCCGACAGAGACCATGCCTCCGGCCCGCTTGCCCTTTGCATCCGCGCTCGCTTTCGCCGCGCAAGGGAAATTCTCCCAGTGGGCGGCGCCGCCAGTGAGAGCGAAGCTCACCTGGACCCCTCTCACCGCGCGCTGGCTGATGGCGAGGAGGGTGAGAAACGCGGTAGCACCGCTGCGCACGACCCGCCTCGGTGTGGTCAGAAACGGAGCGAGGCGTCCGTGGTGGAGGATGATGGAGACCCTGGAGAACCTTTAGCAGCAGCTGCATCGGCTGCTGCGCACTGCTAGCCGCCGCTCGCTCTCAGGGCATGGCCCGGCCCCGATCCGCAATCCAATCTGGTCTGGTGTGGCTGTGACAGGCTGCGATGCACCTCTTTATTGTGTACTTGTTTTAGCCTTAGTTGTATACTTGTTATTATTATAATGTCGTCTATTATGGGGCGGACCCCCCCCCCTACTTTGTGTGCGTCTGTGTCATACATATCCATGTCATATTTAATATAGTGGTGTAGTGAGTATGTTCTCGGTATGAAGAGAACGCGGCATCCGCTCTACTACCCCTACCTACCCCTCCTCCTCTTGTTTATATGTACCATAATATGTATATCATATTATAGTACTAGCTCTAGCTAAGTTTAAGTTAAAGTTATAATATAAGATATGTAAGTTAAAGGTTGATAAAAGCACAGGTTGTGTATATAAATATAAATTACAATATATATAATATATAACATTACAAATTATAACATGTATATCATACATATATATTATATATATTATTATATATATATTTTTTATTTTTTATTCATATATATATAATATATATAATTAGATGTGGAATTCGAGTACCGACGAGTACCGAGTATGGACCGTACTATGGGTATGGGCATGATCATAATATCCTAATCATAATAAGCGCGCAGATGACAGATGCAATTTTAAAACCGCTGCCAGCGCCATCGTATAATTATAGATATAGATATCGAAGAGGCAAACACAAGCATAGGCCTTTTCTATACAAATATATATTCATAGAAAAAAGTTGCTTTTTACATATATTGTTATTGTATTTTAACAAGAACAAAATCTTTTTATTTTTATTATTATATACAATATAGTATATTATATACACATGTCACATGCACATGTACATGTACATAAAAAACGTTTGCTTTATTCATAGGGAGCAAAGGTGAAACAACATGGCAGCTTATCGCTTTATACTAGTTATGCTTAGACTTAGATTGCTGATAAATATATAATATTATAGAGATATATAAACGAGCTTCGGGTACGGGTACCCACCCCCACCCTAACCCTGCGCAACGCTCGCGCGCGTGGCTGTGGAAGGGGTGGCGTCGCACAAGCCGCTCCGAACTTGGACACGGAAGTGGCTGGAACATCTCTCCCTATCTCCCTCTGGCTCGGGTCACCCCCTCGACTCTCGACCGCAGTTGTTGGGTTCGGCTTTCGACGTCAGATCCCAGTAGACCACCCTTAAAGCCTAGACTCCAATGGTGACCGTGGTCTTGGTGACGGTTCCCTCCGTCTTGCTGCTGACCGAGCACTTGAGCCCGCCCCCCTGCTCGTGCATGGCCAGCCACGACATTAGCTTACCTGTGCAGTGGGGGATGGGGCCGTGTGAGGAGCGAGGGAGCCACGAGAAACTAGAACACCCCACGCGGCCCGCGCGCACCGTCACACTGGACCTTTCCGTCTGGCGCGAGGTTGGCAGGCAGCTCGTATTTCCAGCCGGAGGGCGAGCCGTCCGCCTTCCACCCGGCGAGGAGCTCTCGCCAGTTGAACCAGCGCGCGTGCTCCACCTCCTGGTTGTCGACAGTGAAGTCCAACGAGCGCGCGTAGACGAGCCACGCCTTGAAGTTGTCGTTGATCTTGCCGTCGCGCGCGCGGGACTTGTGGTAGCCGCCCATGAAGAGCGGAGGCCGTTCCGGGTCGTCGAGCACAACCTTGATCGAGAGCTCTTCAAGCGCCTCGCGCGCCAGCGCGTCCAGCGTCCCCTCTCCAGGGTTCACGGCTCCCGCGGGGCCGTGCCAGTAGCCGCGCTCCCACGCCAGAAGCACCTGCCACGACGCCACGGGGCTGTTCTAAACGAGCACTGCGGGCACGGGCGCATCCGAACGGGGGCGCTCTTCTGGGTGGGTGCCGCACCTGCTCGCCATCCGGCGAGAGGACGATGCCGCTCGCGCCTTCGACCGAAGTGGCGTAGGAAGGCACCATGTCCGGGTGCGTGGGGCCACCAGGCCAGACGTAAAAGATGAGCTCGGAACAAGCAGGCTGCGCCACCGCCCCCGCCGCCCCGTCGGCGGAGTAGGCCTCCGCGTAGTTGAAGAACTTGAAGCCGCGCGACGCGAGCCATCCCATGTCAACCGCCTGCGGGGGGGAGGGGGGGGCAGAGGGGTGTAGGAAGGCGCAGGGCCAGAGGACTTTTTGTTCAGGCGGTGCCAGCGCCGCCCCTCGCCCCGCGCTGGCGGCATCCCCTGCACCCGACAGCCCACCTGCGACGCCCCGAGCGGCACGGCGCAATAGATGGCCGACGGGATCTTGCCGGCGTCCGACTTGGCGCGCTGCATCGCTATGGTGTGCTCGACATAGCACTTGAGGTTCTCCATCATCGTGAGCCACGGCACATCGACGACCGCGCCGCTGCCGTCCGCGCCGACACGCAGCCATACAGAGCCAAACGGCCCGCCCTGGACGATGACGCCGCCGTGGCTCACCAGCGGCCCGGTGACGGTTGCTCCTGCCGCCACCTCCTCGGTGGTCGGCCTTGGCGGCACGAGCTGCCCAGCGTACTGGAAGTTGAAGCCCAACATGCCGACAACCTCCGCCACATGCTCAGTGGTGACGTCACGCGCAGACGCCGACGTGGCCAGCGCGGCCGCAGAAACGCCGCTCGCCGATGCGCCAACACTGTTGCCAGCCGACTTTGCCGCCGCCGCCGCAGCAAGATGCTGTGAAACATATAAGATCGGGTCCGGGTGCAACTCGGACACAGCGGCTCGGACCGCCGTGGAGAGGGCGACCTCGAGCTCCTCTTGCTTGGTCTTGAAGTAGCTCAGGGACGACTCGCGAGAGGCCATGGTGTTTGCCCTTTCGAAAAAAAACCGCCGTGCGTTGAGCGCTCGACCCTGTGAACAGCCACTTGTGAATGCCCATGATGGTTTTCGCACCAACGTTGCTCCTTGCGGCGGGTGCCACTACGCAGCCACGGCCGCCACGCGGACGACTGGTCTACAAGCACCTCGCCAAGACGGGCGGACAGGCCATCATCGCGGCGCTCAGGGCCCAGTACGCGCCGCTCATTACGGACGGCACGCTAATTGTCAAGACCGAGCAGCAGCCGGTGACACCGGAGGACGCGCGCGAAGCGTACATCATCTCGTCGGTGCGCAATCCCTGTGCCCTCTACGTCTCGCTTTGGGCATGGGGCGTCGCGGACCACGGCCGATACAACCGTCTGTTCAAGGAGCGCCACGCCTCCGATCCGGCAATGGCGCACGTCTTCGACGATGTCTCCAACACTTCGGCGTTTGGCAGCTTCGCCCGCGCGTCGCTCGGTGAGTTCTCGCGGCGATACCGCGACTACGTGCCGGCGATGGGCGCCGTGGACTGCTGGGTCCACACCGAGGCGGCGGACGCTGATTTCCAGCGCTGTCTGGCCGCTTTTGAGTTGCAAGCGCCGCGCGACGTTGCGGCTCGAATGCGCGCGGCGAGTTGGCGGAGCGGCGGCGGCGGCGGCGCCATTCGAAGCGGGACAGCCGGGGACGGCGCGCGCACCGCCGTGGACAACGGGATGCGCTCTCTCTCGGAAAAGGCGAACGCGAGCGGTCTCGCCACGTACAATATACACCAGAGCCACCATCAGCCGTGCGAGTTTTATTTTCGAGCGGATCCGGATTTGGTGGGTCTGATCCTTCAGGTGAGCGTGCTCACATCCCGCAGGCGGCGCGGCGGGCTGCCCCAGCAGGCCCGCGCGCGCAGCAAACGGCGCCCCCGCTGTTGGGTTTCTACCCGAACCGCGACCGATCGCCACCGCAGGCCGACGCTCACGTTTTCGACTTCTTTCCGGAGTACGAGCACGGCTGCTGCGCCGACCACCGCGGGGTGGGCGCTGTGGAGGGGAGGGGCGGCGCCTCATCGGGCGGGGGCGGGTCCACCGGCGGCCGCCGCCTAGCCGCGTCGGGGTCGAGGGCATCCAGGCTGCCGACGGCTCAGGCGGCGGCCGCGGCGCTCCGGCGCTCCGGCTGGGCAGTCCCGCAGCAGGACGGCCCCAGCGCGGGGGGTAGCGGCGGGCGGCGAAACTGCGAGTTCTCTGACCTCGGCTCTGCGCGGCTCGCGCCACGCGCGGCGGCGTACAGCGCGGCGTTGCGGCTTGGCCGGGCGAGCGACAGTACGTGGGCGGGACTAGTGAGCGAATACGCGGCCGACCTCGGGCTCTTTGGCCTCGTCTGCCTCGCGTTTGACGCTGGGGTTGTGCCGCACACGGCGATGCACGTCATGGGCCTGGGCGCCGCGGCCCACGGCGCCTCGGTCGAATGCCGTGCGGCGGGCGGCCTGCCGTCCGACTTGTGAGCCGTGCTCTGTGGTTTGGCGCCCCCACCCCAGCCACCAAGGCCGCGCGGTCAACCCGTGCTACGTGCTGATTCTACCCGTTGCGCGCCTCAGGTCGGCCGGCTTGGCGGTGGCGTCGCTCTCTCCCCTGTGGGGCGGACTGCAGCACGGCCTCCTTGCCGGGGGCCTTATGCAGCTCAACGCCACCATCGGCGCGCCGGGCTACGGGCGCCTCGTGTGGAAGTGGGCGCTCTCGCGCCTGGCCTGCGATCTGCAGTCGGCGAAGGCGGGCTCGCGCGGCGCGGCGGGCGGGATGGATGGGCTCGCCGAGGGCGCATCCCTGCGCGACTACTCGTCTTGCGTGCACGGGCTCGGGCACGGGCTTCTAATGCAGGCCATGGGTGGCCACGCGCACGGCTTTGGTGACAAGGCGGCGGCGGGCGCACTGGATCACGAGGGGCACGGGGCTCTGCCGGCTGCGCCGAGCGCCGCCGCCGCGTTGGAGGTTGCTCTCGCGGCGTGCGGCGCGGCCCCTCGACCGGCGGAGGGCTGCCAGTGCGCGTCGGGCGCCTTTATGCAGGCGCAGATGGAGGGTGACCGCGGCAGCCAGTCCTCGCTGCTCACCATGTGCCGGGCGGCCGCGCCAGGTCTGAGCGTGGGCTGTTGGCTGCGCTACTGGACGGAGCACCCAGCTGGGAGCCCCGGGAATCCATCATCGTGGGAAGCCGCGCCCGGGGTCGTCGCGATCGGGGTCGACGATGCATGTGCCCTGGTGCAGGTGAGCACTAGCATGGGCGTCAACGCCAGCTCTAGGCTCCGTGCGCCACCTGTGCTCTTGAGGCCCCGAAGCGAGCCCCACGATCGCAACCCCTTGCTTGCACCCTCAGGACTTGCCCGCCTCGGCCCACGCTTCGTGCGTCTTTGGCTGGTCCAAAGCCGTGATGCTCAACTGGTACCGCTCGACGTTCCGATTTTTTTACGAAGAGCCTTCCATGCTGCTGCCACCCAGCCTGCCCGCCACCGAGCCGCGCGTCGCGGAGGGCGATGCTCCCAAGCCACCGCACCCTTTCGCGTGGCCGAACGCCTCTGCATTCCTTTACTTCTGCTCTGTCTATGCGCCGCCAGAGCAGACCACAGCGAGCGAGGCCGTCCCGAGTGCCGGGCTGAGCGGCAGCAATGATGGCAAAGGGGGCATCGGCGGCGGCGGTGTGACATGGCCCAGTGAGCGCGCATGGCGCGCATGCCTATTTGGCGCCGTCTCGGATCTCGCGCGCGAGAGAAATGCAGGCATCGCGCTGCTGTCGCACCAGTCCGTGGACGACCAGGCTGCCGGCTCCAAAGGGCAGTGGCGCGTGCTGCGGGCCGCGTGCGAGGGCTACTTCCCTGCAAGCGACTTTGGCCGGGAGGCTGCCGGCGGTCTTCGCCGTGCGGATGGTCCCTCCTCGGTGGCGATGCTCGCGTCCGTACGGAGTCTCTGCCTCGAGGCCCTGCTCTCGCACGCCGCGTTTGACCACTACTCACCGTGTGGGCAGCAGGTGCTGCTGGACTAGGCTGGGCGAGTGGCGGAGGTGGCGGATGTATATTAGCAAGTCACAAACAAAGTGTATGGTATGTTATGATATGCGTACGCACGCGTACGTAAGTAAAGAAGCTTCTTGTGGCTCCAGCGCAAGGCTCGAGAGGTCCGTTCAGTCGTGCAGCACAGGACTTAGGCGGAATAAGGGAACACGTACGTAACACACAGTGTGTATGTAATAATTCTTTTGGTGAGTGTGAATACAATATAATATCTATGATAATGATAATGATAATGATTATATATAATTTGGTATTCACGGTTCATGGAATTTTAATTTTAGGGGGGTATTTCGTGTGCATGTGGATGTGGGTATTTTTGATATTTGGCGGAGGAATTTGTGGGTATTCGAAGGGTATTCGGTATTCGAGCATATCTACATAAATATTGAATATATTTTTGGGGTAGAAGGAGGAAGGGTAGGGGTAGGGGCAGGGGATTCGTACCATTTTGTTGGGGGAGAAGGATTTCGAGTTGTGTTTCTGCGGGGTTTTTAGTTACTATTACTATATCGAAAACGTTCGAACGCCTTATTTCTGGAACAACTTTTGCCAAAATCAAAATACAAGAGCTTTTTAATTTTTTAAATTTAAATACACAATGTTTGACAATGTTCAATGTTTAACGTTAATAAACGTTAAAATACTTATGGTTTTTGCTTTTGGATATACTCTCGTACTTTGAGGACCATACCACATACCCACAGCCTTGACGACAGGCTGGGCTGGCGTCTGCTGCGTGCGCAGACGGTCTGCGCAAGATGTCAACGGAACGTTAGGGTTAGGGTTAGGGTTAGGGTTAGGGTTAGGGTCAGGGTTAGGGTTAGGGTTAGGGTTAGGGTTAGGGTTAGGGTTAGGGTTAGGGTTAGGGTTAGGGTTAGGGTTAGGGTTAGGGTTAGGGTTAGGGTTAGGGTTAGGGTTAGGGTTAGGGTTAGGGTT
>Ga0209491_10010458_pt1 | contig 11142 bp, 11 predicted proteins | sample BON02_FD_187213 | JGI IMG/M metagenome (GOLD analysis project Ga0209491, IMG submission 187213) | Freshwater microbial communities from Lake Bonney liftoff mats and glacier meltwater in Antarctica - BON-02 (SPAdes) (version 2) | ecosystem: Environmental > Aquatic > Freshwater > Ice > Glacier...
CTTTTGATGAGAAAATACCCAAATGGAATTACCTGATCAAGCCCGGAAATTGACCATCTTACTTTTTAATCATTCCTATGAGTCGTTTTCTTTGCGTATAGTTAACCTTTTCTGTTCAGTTTGAGGATGGCCTTTTCCAGGCGTTAAGGGGATATAGGAAATTATTCATACATCAACCAGGCCGTAGCTTCGCAATCCTGATCGGCCACAAACCGAATCCAGCGCGCCTGAAAAGCCTCGGGGAAAGTAAAGTCAAAGGTCTCTCCCGGTCTCACCGTTACTTCCCGATAGGTCATCCAGGGCCCGTGCCCGATGGGGTTTACTTCTATTTTGAAGGTAACTGGTTGCGCGGCTTTGTGCGATAGTTTTAAGCTTTTTTGATCGTAAAAACCAATCAGGTACGGATCGGAGGGTACGTTTGCTTTTACCGTGGTATTCTTCCAGGGTCCGCCCTGTCCGACGGGCTTGCCGAGTTTCCAGAGATCGTCAATGGTACCGGCCCAGATCTTAGCTTTGCCGTCGCTAGAAACAATCACGTGGTTGGAAGCTCTGGTAGAAGCGTCGAGTCCGGTCATGACCAGTAAGCCCCGGTACGAAGCGTAGTCATGAATACCCAGCGAATGGGAGGCTACCGGACGAATTTTGGCGTAGCCGTCGGCGTTCTCCGCGGGTAGTTCATAGAAGGTGCCATGGGCATTGAGCAGGTCGCGTTCGGTGGCTACTTCACGGTCAATCCGCAGTGCCCCGTTTTGGGTTTGGGCCGTAAAAGCTTCGTTTCCTTTGGGTAAACGCCACCGCTTGCCGCTGTCATCAACAATGAGCACGGAGGCGTTATCGATGGTAATGACGTTGCGAGGTATAGCGAATTTTTCCCGAATGAACTTTGCCGTGGCTGGATCTTCCTTCTTGACCAAATTCAGGGCGCTGTCCAGTTCGTAGTAGCTACTTTCGGTATAGTTTCCGTTGCTGAACTGCCCGGCGAGGAGGCCCATGGCACGGCGGTTATTGCCCAAGCCATAGATCAATCCTCCGGTATAGCTTGATGAACCTACATTGGTTAGTCCGGTAAACATAGCATCCTTACTTTTCGGAAAGCTTGAGGTATCGGTATAATTGAAATTAACCGTTGCCGTGGTCGGTAGGTTGGTTTTTACCCTAATCCATTCTCCGGTTTCGTTGACTGCAAAATTAGCGAGTACCGCCTGACCCGCTCCAACTTCGACGGATCGGAGCGTTTCCCAATTGTTTTTCCCGTCCTTATCTACCTCAAAGTGAAACGTGGTGGATTGGGTGCCTTCGTTGAATATCCACGCCATACGATGGTTCCACCCCGCAAAGAGGAAGGGTTCGGATGTCATATTAGCCCCCACTTTTTCAGAAAGCCATACCGCTCCTTGGGCGGTAGTAGGACCGAGTTCGTCAGGTTTATCGAGGGAGGTAAACCACAAGTTGGAGTTCGATTGACCGGGACCTTCGATGTTCCCTTTGGTATTGCGCTTGTTCAAAAACTCCTTCTGTGCCGAGTCGTCGCAGCCAAATACCAAACGATCCTGCCAGCGGGTATAATCACCGATGACTTTCAGGTAGGAAGACCGGGGGCGTATGCCCGCTGTGTTTTTGGTGGTAAAAGACTGGGGGAATTTCCAGAATAGGCCGTGCATGGTCATAAGGTAGTCGGGTTGGGAGGTGGTACCTACATCCCGGATGCGGGGCCATTCGGTGTTCCAGCCGTGGGCGCCGTCGTAGCTGTGGCTGGCCTTGGGCAAGCGGTAAAAGCTCCACCCTTGTTGAGCATCTCGCACGCCCAGTAGCACCGACTTATGATCCCAGCCCGTAGCCCAGATCGGGTCAGTAGCCGGATTTGTATTTCCGTAAATACCTCCCGGACCGGTTACCTCGACAAACTGATTTCGGCGCACGACTTTCCAATCCTTGCCGTCCCATTCGGCCAGCACCCCGGCCTCGATATCAAATTGCTTCAGCGCTTCCTTGGAGGCTTCACCGTTGTTGGAGTATACGGCCACTCCCTGTCCGGAATAGTACCCTTTGCCGTGGGCACCGGGCAGGAGTGACCCTGGCTGATTAGTTGAGATATCGTTGCCTTTTTCATGTTTCACGTTGGCGTCCTCATGAAGCATCCTGGTTTTGAGCGTGCGTACATCCAATTCATAAAAACCCTCCTCCATGGTGGCAATCAGTAGCTTATTTTTTGGGTCGGTCAGGTGGCGGGCCAGCCCGGTGTAGCGGCCGGGGGCTTCCTTGTAGGAGATAGTCCGGACGTTGCGCTGCGCATCAATGGCGTAGGGGCCGATAAACAACTGATTGCTTTCTTGATGGATCATCCGGTTGGCGGGGGTGCCCCCCACGCTTTCCGGCCGGATTGTACTTTTCAGATCTGTTGTGATTTCGTAGAGCTTGTCCGAAGATCCAAACGGTAGGTGCGGGCCGTAGGTAATCACCCACAGGCGATTAGCCCAAGGCACAATGGCACCGGTGCCACATTCTCCCTCGTTGCTGTAATAGGCCAGGTGGGGGTAAATGCCACTGATTTGGCGGGGTTTGGACTGGGCGTATGAAATGGTACAATGGACCACAGTTAAAAGTCCTAGTAAAAGGAAGGGTTTGATACTTAGTTTCATGGGTAGCTTTTTATCTTAATCTTCAATCGTCCGATCCAAATGCACATACCCACCATCTACGTGTATTAACTGTCCCGTGGTATGGCTCGACCGATCAGATAGCAGAAACACGACCATATTGGCAATCTCTTCGGCGGTTGTCATGCGATTTTCTAGGGGTATTTTGGCGTTGATTTGATCCAGTTTTTCTTTGGGATTAGGTAGAGACTTGATCCAGTCGGCGTACATCGGCGTGAAGCACTCGGCCACGATCACAGCGTTTACCCGGATGCTGTACGGGAGTAGCTCTACAGCCCATTCGCGGGTAAGGGCGTTGCGCCCACCATTGGCGGCGGCGTAGGCAGAAGTCCCGCCTTGTCCGGTTTCGGCAGTCTTGGAGCCTATGTTGACGATGGATCCTCCTCTGGCTTTTTTTAGGTAGGGTAGGGCATAGTGCGCCATCAGGTAGTAGTGTACCAGGTTTTTGTGTAGGGAAGCCATGAATGCCTCATAGCTACCGTGTTCCAGGTCAACCCCATCGTTGACTCCGGCGTTATTAACGAGCCCATCAATTCGGCCAAATTGGGCGGCTACATCGGCAATAGCATTTGCGCATTCGTCATGCTTGGAAAGTTCGGCCGTAACGGCGTAGGCATTGCTGCCACCAGCTTCAATCCGGTGCACCGCTGCCATATTATCTTCTTCATTGCGACCAATGATAATCGGTATAGCCCTTTCGGCGGCCAGTATCTGACAGATGCCCTCGCCAATTCCTTTGGCGCCACCTGTCACGATGATTACTTTGTCTTGAAGATTAAGGTTCATAGCTCTGATAGGTTTGGTTACATCAGAAAAAGGAGATTACGCGTCAAATCTGCCGTAATTATTTGATTTTTTTTACGCGATGAGGCCAGTCTTGCAAAATTAAGGCGCAAATAGGACTTGTTTTACATGCTACTATTGACCTTCTTTCGGGCCAATCACTTACGCAAATAGTCGCTTGTAAATGGGTCCCCGGTAAGCAAACTGCGCCCAGAATATGGGATACATCAGGTAGTCAAAAAGTATAGAGGGAGTCCGGTATTCAATTTCATCGGCGATTAGAGTACCCTCACCATTTTTGATCAGGCGATGTTTGTGTCGCCAGAAAGACAGAAAGAAGGGAAGTTTTTTTCCTTCATCCACAAAGTAAATCTCCTGTTCGGTTTCTTTCTGATCGATAATCAGGCTGGTCCATTTTTGCTTGAATACAATAAAGTTAAGTTCTAGCGAAACCACATCTCCCGTGAGGCTGCCGTCGAAACGTAGTAGTTTGACCGGTGGAAAAGGAGGACTAAGTTTTGTAAAAAGTGTTTCATCAAATCCTTTCCAAACGGAAGTCATTGGAGCGGCGACGGGTGTCTTAATTATGATTTTCATGAAGGAGAAACGGGGAAAGATGAGGAAAGGTTTAGATTTTGATCCTTCAAAAAGGCGGTTATCTTTGCAAACGAACCTACTTCTTAAAAAATCTAATTAATTATCTCAATCGAATACTTTCAATTTAAACAGAAATGATAATAGTATACGGAATACCCAACTGTAATACAGTAAAGAAAGCACGTAACTGGCTCGATGAGCGGGGAGTAGCGTACGAATTTCATGACTACAAAAAGAAAGGGATCAGCCGAGAAAAGCTGGATCATTGGCTACATCAACTTCCTTGGGAGAAACTACTCAATCGGTCTGGTATGACTTGGCGGAAGCTAAGCGATGAACAGAAAAATGAAATTACCAGTGCCGATTCTGCTGCCGTTCTGATGCAGAGTAGTACCTCCATCATTAAACGTCCTTTGATCGAAAACGCTAATGGGCAGGTTATTTCTCTCGGATTTTCCGAGAAAGAGTACGAACAGGCTTTCTCCTGAACCACTTATAGTTGCCTAATTTCTAAACCATTTCAATAACTCATTCTACACTTTTATGAACTGTACTAAACTACTGGCAGGGCTTTACCTTTTCTCGTTGACGCTAGCAACGGGTTGTTCGAGTCTTCGTAAAATAGGCTCAGCATCCGATGACTTTAAGGTAGTGGGCTACTATACCCCAGGCTCAGCTGAACCAGAAAGTCTGCCCTTGGAATATTTAACCCACATTAACTATTCGTTTTCGATTCCGGCCCCCACCGGCGATACCCTAATGCCGTTGGGTAATGACGACAAGCTAAAACGACTCGTAGCCTACGCGCACAAGAATAATGGCGCCGAAGTATTTATCTCCATCGGTGGCTGGGGCATTGGTGATGGAGGTGGCGATGACAGCCGTTTTCACCGCATGGCTGAGCGGGCCGAAGGGCGGCATACTTTTGTGAAAAGTGCCCTGGAATTGGTCAGGAAATATAGTCTGGATGGAATAGACTTCGACTGGGAATACCCCGATGAGGACAGCCGGTCAGCGGATGATTACGTGCAGCTGGTGCGGGAAATGGCCGATTCGCTCCATTCAATGAACAAAAAGCTTACGGCCGCCGTGGTGGCAAGCGGTAAGAAAGGCTACGGTACGAAGAAAGAGGCGCTTGATGCCATGGACTGGGTCAATCTGATGGCCTACGATGGCGATTACGGCGGAGATGTTCTGAAAGCTCATTCGCCCTACGCCTACGCCGTGCAGAGTATTGATTACTGGGTGAAGGAGCGCGATTTAGAGGCTTCCAAGGCGATCATCGGTCTACCGTTTTACTCCAAAAAAGGCTTCGGACAGTTTGGCCCTACGTATCGCCAACTCATCGCCGACGGTGCCAGTGCTTACGATGATTATTGGAAAGATGCTTTTTACAACGGTATCAATACCATCGAAGCCAAAACCCGTTTGGCCAAGAGACTGGGCTTAGGTGGAGTGATGATCTGGGAAATTGGGTTGGATACCTCGGATGATACCTCACTGTTGAAGGCTATTGACCGGGCGAAGCGGTAGGTAGTTGAGGGAGTTTATGGTAGTTAAATCATGGATCGGGATTGTTTATGTCATCATTTTTTTCTGGCTTAGCTAAGTAAAAAGGGCAGAGAGATAGTCAATAGAAGATAGGGGTAAATAAAGGCTAAACTCGCCTTTGTTTTATCTACTTCTGAAATTGGTTGTCAATTTAAAAACCGGAACCTAATGCGCATCGGCCGTTTATTCTCGATTGTTATTCTTTATTTCATCATTGCTTTATGGGCCAGGCCCTCCATTGCCCAGCAAACTACCACGAAGCCCAATATTATCTTCATTCTGACCGACGATCAGCGGTGGGATGCCCTGGGCTACGCGGGGAATAAGCTTGTCCATACGCCCGAAATGGATAAACTGGCCCGGCAAGGAGTATATTTCCGCAATGCTGCCGTCAGCACGCCGATTTGCGCCGCCAGCCGGGCTACGCTGTTAAGCGGAATGTACGAGCGCAGCCATCGGTACAGCTTTACCACTGGGCCTATTCGTGATGAATATATGGCCACGGCTTACCCCAAAGTACTGCGCGAGGCAGGTTACTACACGGGCTTTTTTGGGAAATTTGGGGTAAAGTATAAAGACAAAGACCAGCTTTTTGATGTCTACGAAGACTACGATCGCGGTCCGTACCCCGATCGCCGCGGCTATTATTACAAAACCATTGACAAGGATACTGTTCACTTGACGCGTTACACGGGCCAACAAGCGCTTGACTTTATTTCGAATGCTCCGCAGGACAAACCTTTCTGTTTATCCCTGAGTTTTAGCGCTCCCCACGCCCATGATTCAGCCAAAGACCAGTACTTCTGGCAAAAGGAAACGGACAAACTTCTGGCCGATACCGAAATACCAAAGGCCGATCTGAGCGAGGATAAGTATTTTAATATGCTACCCAAAGTTGTGCGCGACGGCTTTAACCGTGTCCGTTGGTATTGGCGCTATGATACCTTGGAGAAGTACCAACACAGTGTCAAGGGCTACTACCGGATGATTGCGGGTATTGACCTGGAAATCGCCAAAATCAGGGAGCAACTTCAAAAAACCGGACAGGATAAGAACACCATTATTATTTTGATGGGTGACAATGGCTACTTTTTAGGCGAGCGGCAGTTGGCCGGCAAGTGGCTCATGTACGACAACTCCATCCGGGTACCACTCATTATTTACGATCCCCGGTTAGCCAAGCATCGCGATCTGGACGAAATGGCTTTGAATGTGGATGTTCCGGCTACGATCCTGGATATAGCGGGCGTGAAGGCACCCACTAAGTGGCAGGGCCAAAGTCTGTATCCTTTGGTGAAAGGCACGGCAAAAGGGTTGAAGCGCGATACTATTTTGATTGAGCATTTATGGGAGTTTGCCAACATACCCCCCAGTGAGGGCGTGCGGACCAAGGACTGGAAGTACCTGCGCTACGTGAATGACCATTCCATTGAGGAAATGTATTCTCTGAAAAACGATCCAAAGGAGATTAACAACCTGGCGGCTAATCCAAAATACAAAAAGCAACTAAAGGCGTTACGCAAAAAGAATGACGAACTAGCCCGCCGATTCAGCGATGGCAATGCGGCTCCTCCCATGAAGATAAGTTTAGATGCAAACTGGACTTTAAAAAACGAGGATATGCCTACCAAAGGGACACCGTTCATTTGGACACTACCCAACCACGCCGTTAGCGAGACGGCCTACCAGGTGCTGGTGTCTTCCTCATTTGAAAAAAGTGAACAGAATATTGGCGACGTCTGGGATAGCGGGGAAGTAAAAAACAAGGCCGCTGGCAGCGTTACGGGTGAGTTTGCTAACAGCCCCACCAAAGCCGGGTCAAAAGAAAAGCCCAATTTCGAGGCCAATGCACCCTATTTCTGGAAAGTCAGGATATGGGATAAGGACAATAGGGTTTCGGAGTACTCTCCGCCACAGACCTTTCGGTTGAAGTAGGAGAGGCTTGGGACGTGTGAAGTACCCGACCTGAGGCGAAAGAAGCTATTTTAAAAGCACTCATACCGGCGATGTGACTATATGCCTTGCAAAAAATGTGCTGTACAAAGTTTGCTTTCTAAATTGACTAATTTGGAAAAATACAGGAACAAAGAATGGTCGAAATTCTTGATGTTTTAAATCAAAAGAATGCCGTAGTAGAAATTGTTCCTGCTGGTAAGGCCAAACTCCCCCTTACAAAGGACGGCTGGAATTTTGACTGGAAATTAATTGGCGCTGAAAACACGTATACCTACATTCTAAGGTTAGTTGAGACACCAAACACGATTGAAGGAATTTTGCAAATAAGGGTTCAAGGTGGGTGTGCATCATGGACTTAATTGAAATTGCTCCTCACAATATAGGGAAAGGCAAAAGATATGAGAGGGTGGCCGAATGCTTGATTGCTTTTGCGCGCAGAGAAAGCTTTGAAATGGAAGGGGATTATAAAGAATATCTGACTCTTGTGTCCAAAACAAATTTAATCAAATGGTACTCTATAAAATATGGAGCTAAGCAAGCTATCGGACAAAAAATATATATCGATCCCGAAAAAGGATTAGAGCTGATAGAACAATATTTGAATACATAACGAACGAGCCAAGATAGAGGACTTATTTATCTAGTCTACCTGCCAATTAGAAATAAGCTTCAAAAGTCAGGGGTGCTCACTACCAAAATGAACCGACGAATCAATTAGGCATTTATACTTAATATCTTCTATAATTGGTGCTAAGTAAGTGTTCAGACAAAATTAGTATATATCTATTCTCTTCGTCCGATGGGACGAAACGCGAAGTTCATTAAAAATTTGACAGAAGAGCAAAAAGGTTCTTTACAACGGGGCTATTCTTATGGAAAAAGCCCGTTGTATAGCAGAAAGTGTCATTGTCTTACAAAGTAGCCGAGGCAAGACGGCCAAGCAGCTGGCTGAACTTTTCCAAGTAAACAAAATAACTGTCCTACATTGGTTTACCCTTTGGGAAAAAGAAGGTGTACAAGGTCTCAAACTCAAAGCAGGTCGTGGCAGAAAACCCAAATTGAATACCGATAACCCCCGGCACGTAGCGATCGTAAAGGGGCTGATTGAAAATGAGAACCAGAATCTGACCAAAGTGAGAAGTCAAGTCACAGACCAATTAGGGGTTGAACTATCAAAGAAGACCCTCCAGCGTTTTTTAAAAAGCTTAAATACAGATGGAAACGGTTCCGTAGGCGTCTGAAGGGCAAGGCTGATGCGGAATCTTACCAAACCAACAAAAACAAACTCGAAGAGTTGATGAAATTGGAAGACCAGCAAGCTGTCCAATTGTATTTTACTGATGAAACAGGCTTTAAACTGACACCTGACATACCGTACGGCTGGATACCCGAAGGAGAACAATGGAGTATCAGATCAGCCAAAGACCGGGTGTGTAATTTCTTCGGGCTACTCTCCCGCAAAGGTAGCTTGAAAGTCTATTCTACCGACCAAAACATCAATAGTACCTTTGTCATAGAGTGTATCAGGGTTTTCTTATAAAAATTAATACTCTTATAATTATATAAAATATGGTAAAAGCTTATAAAAAAGTCTCGTATTTAGTAATCTTTGTGGTCGGTTGAACCTGAATCAGTACTAAAACAACTACTTTCCTATCTCCTTTGTGATGCAAAATACCCAATTCTGGTCGAAATAAGTTTTTATAAGAAAGCCCCCTGTAGAGTGTATCGATGAAATTGCCGGTCTAATCCAAATGCCGACCGTATTAGTAATGGACAACGCACCTTGGCATAGGATCGGAATCGATAAAAGAAAAACAGACGGAGTGGAACGAAAAAGGGTTGTACCTTTTTTATTTACCCACTTACTCGCCCCACTTAAATCTGATCGAAATCCTTTGGCGTAAGATCAAATATGAGTGGCTTCGACCACAAGATTATCTTTCAGCCAAGAGCATGAAGCAGGCCCTGTTCAATATCATCACCCACTACGATGATGAATATTCTGTCAACATTTCAAAAAACTTTTTTAGTATAAGTTAATTTTGTCTAAGCACTTACTAGGGAATAATTAGTTTGTATTATTTATTTAGTAAAATAAATGGATAATATTCTCTATATTAAATATTTACAAAAAGATAATAGCTATCAGATACTTGTAATTATTTGAATAATACTAAATATTTTTTAGCAATAAATGTTTAGTATTATGCTTTGCAATTTAAACGGTGAGAATTATGCCAGAGGGAAAGGTCTTTGTATTTAGAGGCTTGCACATTGTTGCTTGGGTCATCTTCGTTGGCTTGTGCATTGAGGCCGGTGGCTTAATAGTCAATCTTACTTTTAGTCTCCACAAACCTGAGTTTGCCCAAAAGTTAGACGTATAATCGAAACAAATGGTTTTTTTGTACATATAGTTTTATCTTAAGTCTACTGTACCCTACTAAAATGAAAGGATGAAACGGGAAAATCGGATTTTTGTAGTTCCTCAACAACAAATCTCCTCTTTTCCCGTGAAGCAAAGCCTCATCGACGAAATTACGAATGTTCTCCAAAAAGTGCCAATAGTGGAGAATTTAGCCCGTAAGAAGTTTATTTCCCAATATGTTATTGCGCTCGTAAAAAGCAGGAATATACAATTTTGTGAAGTAGCCCATCACCTTAATGATTGCGTTAAAATAGCATCGAATGAAACAAGGATTCAGCCGGGCCGCCGGAGCGGACTTTTTTCGAGAGGTGGAAATCGACTATAACTGCGTGGCCGCCCTGTTGCTGAGCCTTTTACCCAAGGACAAAAAACTGCGTCTTTGTATTGACCGCACGGAGTGGGACTTCGGCAAATGTCAGGTGAACATATTGATGGTTTTAGTCGGTTGCGGGCAGCTCCAAATCCCACTTTATTGGGAATTATTAGATAACAAGAGCGGAAATTCTAACGCGGACGACCGGATCAATCTGTTGTCCCGTTGCATAGAGATGATCGGGAAAGAACGGCTGGGCCTAGTAGTGGGTGACCGGGAATTCGTCGGCCATAAGTGGGTCAAATATCTGAAAGACAATGATATAAAATTTGTAATGCGGATGCCGAAGTCCCATTCTATCACGACCCAGGACGGGCGTAAACGAGCTGTTTCCGACTTTGACTTGACACTAGGCGAGCCTGTTCTACTAAGTGACTGCCAGGTGGATGGTACATGGGGCCACGTTTGGCTGAGCATTTTGGAAAACGGGGAATACTTGTTCTTATTTGGGACAGCAACTTTGGAATTTATGGGGCAGTTTTACAGGAAAAGATGGTCGATAGAAGCCTGCTTCCAAAACCTGAAAGGGCGGGGTTTCAATTTAGAAGCGACACATCTAAAAAGTTTGATAAAGCTAAAAAAATTGGTAGCTTTGGTCAGCGTTGCTTACAGCTTTTGCATGGCACTTGGGCTTTATTTCCATGAAAAAGTACAAAAAATAAAATACAAGAAACATGGCTATAAATCCGTTAGTTTGAGTCGACATGGCCTTAACCTCATTCGTGAAATAAGCCGTGGTCAGGCCAACGTAAGGTCTGATCTGATTCAGAAAATCAGGTGCCTGTTTAGATGGGTAA
>Ga0209491_10010459_pt1 | contig 11142 bp, 6 predicted proteins | sample BON02_FD_187213 | JGI IMG/M metagenome (GOLD analysis project Ga0209491, IMG submission 187213) | Freshwater microbial communities from Lake Bonney liftoff mats and glacier meltwater in Antarctica - BON-02 (SPAdes) (version 2) | ecosystem: Environmental > Aquatic > Freshwater > Ice > Glacier...
CCATTGAGGCTCCGTCTCGTTGATTCTGCTGAATCTCTCTCCTAGCTGACATGGAGAGCTGCTGCTTTCAGCGATGCACTGATACAGCGTTCCGTGCACAGGAAATTCTGTGATATACATTGCTGGGGTTCTAACGTCGTCGACATCACTGGCAACAAGCTTTACTTCCTTGAATGTATCTTCGTCGGTAACGATCGATGCATCGAAGGCCACTGGCCTGTTATTTATCGACCTCACTTGAATGTCAACCGTTGCGTTTACCACCTGACCCTGTGGGTGTTTTAAGCGCCAATAAAACTGGCTCGTTCCACTCATCTCTATTCCCATGTCGTAAATCACAAACATCCCATCACGTGCATGCTGAAAGCCCGGACGCACAAAAATATCAACCGTACTCTCGACGAGCGAATCTCTTCGTGTAATTGGATCGCCCTTCTTGAAGCAGAATTGACCAATCTTGGATACGTCGCATGGCCTCAATCCTGGTAGATCAGTGTTGAGAGGATATTTTGAATCTTCTAGAAGGCGATTCATTTTAGGAAAACTGGGTCTTGTTGGGCAGACGCACTCCCGGTCAAACTCGGTTTCATTGTCTTTTCGGGTTAGACGCACTGCCTGGTAAAGGATCCCATTCGATGGTGGATCTGCAAAGACAGAAAAGGGAGAATTAAGAACATTTGTGCCCCGGTCAAAGTCCACCACGTGAAGTTGGATCAGCATGGCACTGCTTTCTTCCCAAATAATGGATGTGTTCAACGGGAGGGCGAGCTTCTCATAGACAATTTGGATCCAGACGTGTATAAATGGAGTGGGAAAATCGGGATTGGCCTGAGCTACTAGGGCGTCGAGAAGCGGCAGCTCGTCGTAGAAGCGAACTATAAATTCGTCCTTGATCGTGTCTTGTAGAATAAGTTTGCCCTCAGAGTCTTTGATGTAGTATTTAGCCTCGCGTAGATGCTCAGGATAGTACCAGATCGTGTGTTTCTCATTTGACCAATAAACAGTTTCGAATCCACTTTCAGGGTACATGGAAAATGGTCCCACAAATGACTTTGTAGTGACTTGAGTTGGTTTCGGGTGTGGGTTCGAAACATCTGTCATCCAACCCATGTCTCGATGGCATCCCCATTTACACGGCCGTGGCTTGACGCCGGCACAGTTCACCTCAGCACCCGGCTGCGTACATGCAACCTCGTAAAAAACCGGCAGTCCATTTTTGACGGCAAAGGCGCCGTTATTTTGCTGCATATCAAAGCCTGCAAAGTCACCCGTCGTGGTGGCTTTACCCTGGGAAATAATTGGCCTGTAGCATTTGTTCAAGTTGCCAGCGACATCTCCCGGCGAACCAGCACACGTACAATTCGCACTGTCCACAGCAAGATCTGGCATTTTTTCATATGTCCAATCGTATCCCCTCCCCATTGACTCGACATCAATTCTTTGAATAGCACCCGCAACATTAACCTGTGAGATAGTTGCCAACAGGCCCGAGCCGTATGGATCGCTGGCTGTTATTTTTTGTCCTACATGGCAACCTCCTGTCTGGAAAGTAGAAAATGTGAAAAATCCGATGATACTTCCCCGACAACCTTCTGGCCGATATTTAACATACGCTTTCTTCGAAGTAGCTGACGAAATTTGCACCACAGTCTCCACCGAGTCGCAGTCATCTGCCCCTTGATATAGCGTTCCAAATCGTGCTTTCTCCTCAATTCTGCTGAAAATCCCGGTCGAAGGAGTATCTGGATCGAAAACCAAGTCCACCAGGTTAATAGGAATTCGCTGCGTGCTGTCCGGCACAACAATTTGGACTGTGCGCGAGCCCCAAATAGGAGCGGTTGACGGCACACGCAGAGGCGCCCATTGAAAAATACCACCACCGAGCTGGCCAGGATACCTGCATCTCTGGTCACACATTGTGTCATCAATGGGAGATTCATCGCGGACCACCAATGGCCAATTACTGATGTCATCTTTGGACGTGTGGTAAAATTCTCTATCCCTGAGGTCGAAATTATAGTAGAGCAAGAGGCTCCAGTTGCCCTCTTCTGGACTAATAGTGTAAAACCCATCCGAGTGGATGACGTCATTCATCCCCAAGGTAATATCCCATTCCGTGCGATAGTAGTTATAGATCCTAAACTCATCAATGTTTGCGCTGAGTGAGGCATCGGGCTTGAAGCCGCCAGGAGCAGTGCTGTCACAGTACTTCGTATGGGGCTCCCGCCACGGCTCGCCTTCGCAAAATAAGGCCTCCCTGGCCTGCTTGCTTAGAGATTCTGCAAAAAGATTAGTATTGTTGTAATACCCCGACCGGAGCCTGCTGAAAATCAGCTGCAACTGATTGTCTGAGAAGGGATGCGGAAGGTTCGAGGTGATGCTCGCCCATTTCCTTCTGATTTCTTCAGTATACTCATCTCGCAACCTGATTTCGGTCGTCTTGTAGGGCTTTTGCATGCTCTGCCCAATGATCATCTGGCCCTTCTGGGAGGGCAGGAAGGCTGGCAACGTGGTCTCAGAACGCTTCACTCCATCGACCATCATGGAGACCTCAACGTGCGTGCAGTCACGATCAACATCGCATTTCATCTTAGGTCTAGATGTGTGGTTACGGCCCTGCACACAATATGTAGCACCCGCGATCCTTACTTCTTCTCTGCAGTGCAGACGCCAGCTGAAAGCCAAGTGGTGCCATTTGCCGTCGTTGATAGCCACCCCCGTCCGTTGTGTTCTATTGTTAAGGTGATAGTAGAAAATATTCGACGTGTCTGCAATCTCCCACTCCCTCCCTCGTGCCTCGCTCCACCATGTCAATAGGGTCTGCCCATCGCGAATTTTGTTCTGCTGGAACCAAAACTGTAGACCAAATTCGTATTGAGGTAGCTCAGGATAATCGAGCAAGAGGAAGTCATCGCCGCCGTCAAATGCGACCATATAGCCTCCAAATCCAACTCGGGGGTATTGCCGCGTTCGCTTCACGATAATCGAAAGGTTGAAGGACGACGAGTTCGAGCAGTACAGACAGGCTTCAGCAGTCGCATTTTGCTTGCATTTGTCACGATCTGCCCCACAACCCGAATCGGTCAGATTAGCTGGCGACAGTGGAGGACTTGATACACGCCAAAATTCGGCCCGGAACTCAATCGACTCGAGCAACTCCGTTTGCGCCGCTCGACTGCCGGTGAACAATTTGGCAGGCGGCCGGTAGAATACAAAGCCACCCTCTTGAGAAATGACCTGCCAGTGATGACCCAAATCGGTCAGTGCCGGTCGTTACATATTTTGGAGGTCTCTTTGGCCAGCAACATCTTTCCCCCTCATGTCCCTGAATCCCCATCGGTCGCCTGTACTTATCCGGGGGTTTCTGTTTCGTTTCCATTTTATCTTTGTGTCTTATCATGGGCGTAGAGACGCGCTTTTGTGTATATTTTTTCCAGAGTATGATTTTTTTCAAAAATCTTTTCTTCTGATTTTTTTCTGTATGGAGAATTCCGTATGAGTGCGAAGGCAAACGAATGGCGCGCAGCGGCGAGGGCTGAAGCCCTCAGCCGCAAAGCCTTCCGCCGCCGCGCGCGCCGGTGGCCGCAAAAAGATGACGACATCGGATACTGATCAGGGAACAGTTGGTACATGAAGCAGGCAAACACTGTTTGATATTGGCGTGTACCTTGGATGGGGTGGATGTGATTTCTTCCCCCATGAGAAAAATTCGAGCGCCTCCGTTGCTCCTTTGGGCGCAACAGGTTTTAGAGGGCAGCGGGCCTTGTATGCTGGGCACCATTATATCAAATTTCTTGAAGCCACAGCAATTATCGCAGCTACCAGGCCAACGCAGAATGCAGTCGTCCTCGACAGGGCGGTATGCGTGGAACAATTGGCCCACGGCGGGAAGTCTGTTGATGTAATACATGCCGTCAAGAACGCCAGTACTTATGTAACCACAGACCCCGCCGGGCTCACCTGCCCCCGGATTGTTGCAAGCGACGTAGTAGGCACGCACATGATCGTTCAAGTTGATGAGGTGCAGCGTATCTTCCTGCGTCTCCGTATGATTCACGACCAGTCGCTCCTGCGCCGTGTCCCACACATTTTCTTTTTCTTTCAGGCCCACCTCAAACACTTGCGCGTGCGCCGGGCCAAGGTGTGCCGCAAGGACGAGGAACACAAGCGTGTGACGGATGCAGCACTGCCAAAAGCAGTGCGTGCCTTGTGCATCACAGCTGGACGGCGCTGAGCAGCGCGGCGCCATGGCGCAAGCCCAATCACGGCCTGCACCGCGTCTGCTGCGGCATATGCGTGTGCGCCGCAGCTTCTGAGACGAACTCGGTAGCTGTGGAGAGTTCTCGTTTATCATCGCCGTGTGCGCCGCAGCTTATGGGACGAACTCGGCAGCTTTGGAGTGCTCAAGTGTTTCATTTCGCAAGCCGATTTACGGTACAGTTTGAAATTTCCAACTGTTGTTCGAATTTCGCGGGAATTCGACCGGTTGGACTGGTCCCAAAGTGCCATCCGGCCTTATCGCGCCCACATGAGAGAAAGGTTCTGAGACTAAATACCCGCCGGCGCAAGCTTAAGATATAGTCCAGCAACGTAACTCACATTGTATATGTGTTAGGACCTTGGTCGGATGAAGTTGCTCCTCTGTGACCTGAGCCAACCGACACCAGTATAATACTAGTAACCTAGAGGGGGCGTGTTTTGTTTTACCGGGCAACTCACTCCACCTTGAAGCTGCCATCGATTTTTGTCTTAGGCGCTTGGTTCAGCACAACGGTTTGCATGCTCGCCATGCACTGGGCAGCACCTAATATCTACCACATGCATGCACAACATTGCATGACACCATATTCCACCCATTCCACACAGCCAGGAGTTCTTTGTTTTGCCTGTTGGTTGACTCCCTCATCGCACTCCCCATCGCTCCCAAATCACACACGCCTCTTCGCATGTATCTTGCTTGGGTTTATTTTGGATATGCTTTTGCTTATGCAGTTTTGTTCTCGATTTTTGTTTCTCACACTTTCTTTTCTTGTGGCGGGATCTTTGAGTACTTCTAGTGTTGTGCATGTTTGTTTGTTGTTCCTTATTTTGCGAAGTTCTGGATTTTCTGCATTTTCGAGAATTTCTCGTTCTGGTTGGTTTTCTGGATTTTCTCCATTTTTGAGAAATTTTCGTTCTGGTTGGTTTTTGTTCTGTCTGCCCGCACATTACCTCAGGTTTGGCGGACAACCAATTGCACCCATGAACCTATGTCCGACCAGTGACATCCTGAACCATGCACCACACCCAACAGCACACCTCCCACCCACCCACACCCTACCACCTCACAATTGCACCCTGCCATCTTTCACCCAAGATCTCATACCCGACCCGCGGTGGACATGGGTGGCACATTACACGCACGGACCTCAAACACGAAGAAGACGGACAAGCACGCACTCGGGTGCCACGGGGAGGGGGGTGAAAGACAGTCCACACGCGCTCGGGTGACACGGGGGGGGGGTGGAACCATAAAAGAAACTTCTATCTCTCTCTCCCTAAATATTCCTCTCAGAGTCATGCTCACGTAAATGAATGCATTCCATGCATGAGGTCAAGTGTACATGTCCCGAGTGTGAATCCCCAACCTTGGCGCTTTACCAATAATATCATCGGTCTCCCTCACGCACATTCCTTGTCTGTTTGCCTATATCCATGAGTGTGTGTCGTGTGTGGGGCGCGCGGCAGCGAGGCGCAACGTGCCAAAGCAGCCACGCGCCATCAGGGTAGGTCCACACCAGGGGGGGAAATAATTTGGGTTCAATATCGGGGTTTATCTATATTTTTTCATGATACCGGGGGTTTTTCCCCAGTTAAGCCTGTGATCTGGGGATATACCCCCGAAATGTCAAGGTAAAATTAGATAAACCCCCGGTATGATAAAAAGATTAGATAAACCCCCGGTATGATGAAAAATTAGATAAACCCCTGATAGCAGAAAATAATTGGATAAACCCCGGTATCACCAGAAGAAATGTAGATAACCCCCGGTATTGAAAAAGTACACAGATAAACCCCCAATCTACGCAGATCACTACTCATTATCTGCATGAATCATTGTGTCTGGTCGTGATCACAAAACTTGCTTCCTCGAATTTTGTGATTGGTCGAATCAGTCTTTCCGCCCAGGTTTGTCTCGATTACTGTCTTTTTGTTTTTCTTGGCTTCGTCTGTCGGGGAGGTCGAGTTTCCTGTTTCGGTGGTGTGTTTTGCTGTTCTTATTGAAGCGATGTTGAGATCTCATTTTCAAATCTTCACAGAACCCCCTAGTTCCATCTGTGTACTATCAAGGAGTCCACAAAAAGAATTGACAGTAAACACAATCGAACTACACAATTTTTGAAAATGATAAATGGGAATAATGAGTTCAACGAGGAGGCACGAACTTCTACTATACGAAACAAAGACAGGAAACACACACAATGAGTGGACTACGGGTAATCGAAAGAAAACACAACAATCCTAACATGTCACGAAAAATATGACCAACCAAAGATACAACAAATCATCAGATAGACTGGTGCTAGGCCTGGGCCTGGGCCTGGGCCTGGGCCTGGGCCTGGGCCTGGGCCTGGGCCTGGGCCTGGGCCTGGGCCTGGGCCTGGGCCTGAGCCTTGGCCTGGGCCTGGGCCTGGGCCTGGGCCTCACGACACCTCGTAATTGGACCAAGAAGGCCCCAGTGCCTGTGGCGGGTACTGTCTTCTCTACCTGTCTCTCTACCTGTATTGCGCGCGCTGCGTGTTTTGTCTTATGTTCTATATTCATAACCACCTTTTTGGTTCCTTGACTCTTTTCCTACAAATTTGATAAACACCTATGTCACGGTGCCTATTGATGCAAAACCCTGCTCACATGCCTATCCTCTTTTTCCATCTGCATCTTCATTTCCCCAATTTCTGCGTATGTGTATCTAAACATGTATACACATTCCGCTCCTCTTCCATATCCATACACATTTATTGCCATATAAATATTTTTGTAACAGTAATCCACATGCGTAATATCAACAAATCCACATGCTTAACATCAACAATGAAATTTAAAAATCCAAAATTAAATTGCTATTACAGATTTGACCTTTTTCAATTTCAAAACTTACATGTATATGAATGTCGTTTTACACATAACATTGTTTACATGACTATATTTGTTCCATCAACATCTTTCAAAAACTATTCATGTGTGTATACATTCCCATGCTCTACACGCAATGTCTTGATACTTATGTTTGCTTGTATTCACACCCACATAAATAAAACAAAAAAATCCAAAATTAAATTGCCATTACGGATGTCTGTTGTGCTCTATTCCTCATTTGTATGTATATCTGCGTATGCAAATGTCTACTTCAAAAGAATATTGCGGGAGTGCCTTCGAGCCGGGCTACCTTCGGATTTCCCCAGTACTGCGCCTCCAACTGTGCTCGTTCCGGCTGTACTCGGAACGCTAGCTAGCTGTGTGGATTCCAAACCAAAAAAAAACAAAATCCGGCCGGCCCCGGCAAAAGTTGATTTTCGATGGGGCCACGTGAGTGGTGGAAGTATGACTAAAACTTTTTGTATCAATTCTCTCACAGCTGAAATCTGTTTATTCAAACCGCAGATACAAAAGCTTGTGCAATTCAAAGACTCGAAACGTGCATTATATGCTATCTACACTTAGCACGGGTCCGTCCTGCCTGCCATTGCCCCCATTGAAAGGCACCAAACACCTGGTTTTGTGAAACGTACGAATCGAAAGAATACGACCAAACCTGTACCGACGGAAGTTTTGGTCTTCTCACATGAGAAGACCAAATTCCCTGGTTACGCCGGTCGCAGGATCAAATTTGCCCCCGGAAAAGGTTTCTGATTCTCCGAATTTTTTCCCGGAAATCTTCTTTCCGAATCCTGCTTTTCATTGTTCATTTCTGGGGCTTGGACTGGATTCATAAATCCCCTACTACAATCTGTAGTCAACAAATATTTCTCACAAACATTTGAGCGGCTCTTACCGAAAAAGAAATATGAAAGGAAAAGCCCCCGAGGCTGAGGTGTAATAAAATGCCAAGAATTTGAAAGGAAGAATCCGCTGAAATGAGTTGTGTCCATTTCACGAGATTACTGGATTTACTTTGACATTACTTGAAAAAGTTCCAAGAACTCAGAATTCTGAGACAAAGTTCCAAGAATCGAGACTTTTTCCTCGAGCAAATTTGATCCTGCGACCGGTATCAAGGATTTTCGGCGACCGCTCTGAGTTGCGGGAGGCTGCTTTTTCCAACTACCAAATCGTTCAAAAAAAAAAAGTGAAAGAAAGAAAGAAAGAGAAGTTCATGGGTCCTGATGTAATTGGCGCGCTAGCTGTGTAGCGGCAAAACAACAACAACAAAAAAAGGTTACCCCCTCTCCCTTTCTCTCGCCCTGACATCCTTGAGTGTTGGTGCTTAAGGCACGAGACCGCCTTGAGTGTTAGTGCTTAGGGGGATCAGACGTGGGGGAACTCGGGACGATATTCAGTGGCTGAAGATGCGACTTGCATAGGGGGCCTGCATAAGTCCAGGGATGCGAGCCAATCCGTCAACTTGTAGAGTGTTGACCTCAGTTGGCACGTAGAGTGGTTCTGGGCGGTGGTGTACCTTTGGTAGGACCGCAGGAAGAGCTACACGGCCCGATTGGATATACTCCCAGGGTTTTAGTTTGAGCCCAGGTCGGGAGGCGAAGTAAGGATTTTCGGGTTTTATAACAACAAAAAAAACAAAACAAAAAAGTGCACCCAGGCCCGGGAGGAGAGGCCGTTTTATTCAGGGGCCTGAAGGAAGAATTTGGCCGGATGATTTTTGAAAAAGAATCTTCCCTGGGGCACCGTACTAAAGTTCAGTCAATGCTGCCTGCAGCTGCTCGAGGGAGTGATGCGTGGCGCCGGAACGTGTGACGACCCATGTATATTAGACTATTACTGCAGTTCACTCTCACTCTAGCCTACATAAAGGCGCTGTCCAAAACTCTCCCTAATATACACGGGTCATCACACGTTCCGGCGCCACGCCAAACACCCACGACCACCTGCCGACGGCGTTGACTGAACTTTAGTACGGTCACCCAGGGAAGATTTTTTTTCAAAAATCATCCAATCAAATTCTTCCTTCGGGGCCCCTGAGGGAACTCCGGGGTGCGTAGCGCGCAAACAAACAAACATCCACAATTTGAAATTGAACAATTATCCGGATGAAGAAGCACTTTTTCCAAGAATTTTTTTTAAGTGCCACTCAGGGTCGTGTCCGTCCGTCGATTGAGGTTCAGTTTATCTCAACAAACATGGGACAGAATTTCTCAGTCCCAATCAAATCAATAACTCGATCGGTATTCAAGAAAACTCAAACTTGTAAATTCGAGCTTTGAGTTTGCGGATTAACCCGAGAAAAACTCAACGAGGTTCAATATACCAGTCGCATCCTTAGGTTCGAATAGCGTCCCGAGATCCCCCACGTCTAAACACGAGTGATCCAAGTTATATGGTTTGCTCAGATCAATCTTGGAAATCTGGTCAACCAAATTTCCAATTGTTCAAATTTCGTGGGAATTTGGCTATTGATCAATTTTGAAAAGCGATTTTTTGTACTGATTGAGATGTTCATGAAGTCGATAATTTTTCGTGGGTCCCTTACACAAGACCAAAAAAAAACAAAATGATAAGAATAATAATCATTACAATTCCTAATTCCACTACCGACATACAACATCACCACTTCGAGCCAACATTCATGTGTCCAAGGTCCATGGCGTGAGTGCCTTTCGATTCAGCCAGGTGCTTCCGCGATTCCCTATTACTGCACACCACCTGCACTGTTTTTGGCAATCCTCAGATTTTGAGTGTACTACTGTATTGACCGTGACACTATCCCAAAAAAAAAAACAGCGCTTCGCGCGGTTTTTTTGTTGGAATATCCATAACAAACTTGAAAATGATTTGGAAACAAGCAACAAACAAACAAACGTTGTTGACTTGACGATGCAGACGATGGTGACACACACACGCACACTCACACACACACACACACACACACACACACACACGCACACACGCACACACACACACACGTTGTGCGTTTGTGTGTGTGTTTACATGTGTGTATATGTGTGTGTGCGTGCGTGAGCGGGCGTGCGTGGGCGGGTGTGTTTGTGTGTGTGTGTGTGGGTGTGTGTAGCCTAAGGCGTGTGTGAGTGTGTTTGTGTGTTTGTGTGTGTGTGTGTGCGCGTGTATGTGTGTGTGCGAGTGTGTGTGTGTAGCTTGAGGCGTGTGTGTGTGTGTGTGTGTGTGTGCGTGTATGTGTATGTGTATGTGTGTGTGCGAGTGTGTGCGTGGAAGCGTGTGTGTGTGTGTATGTGTGTGTGTGTGTATGCTTGGAGTGCCAATGTGTCAAACTGTGCGTTGTTGCGTGTGCGTGTGTATATGTGTGTATGTGTGTGCGTGTGTGCGTTGCAAATTCATACACACATGTCCGCACTCCCAATACATTCTGAACAAAACTGCCAAGAGCTAAAGCGAGAGAGACTCAGAGAGAGTCTGTTAATTTGGATATTACACGCATCTGCACTGAGTACCCAGACCGACAACGGCAAGGGCTGCAACACGACACATATAAACACACAGACACACACACAGACACCAACACACACACACATACACACACAAACACGCACAAACACACACAAACAGACACAGACATAGACACAGACATAGACACACAGTGTTGTTGTGTGTGCGTGTGTATATGTGTGTGTATATGTGTATGCGTGTGCGTTTGCGCGAGGCCAATTCACATACACATGTCCGCAATCCCAATACACTCTGAACAAAACTGCCAAGAGTTTAAGCGAGAGAGACGCAGAGGGAGTCCGTTTATTTGGATATTTCATGCATCTACACTGAGTACCCAGACCGACCACGGGCACGGGAGGGGGGGGCAGAGAGAGAGAGAGAGAGAGCGAGAGAAAGCGAGGGAGAGCCAGCGAGCGAGAAAGAGAGCAAGCGAGCGAAAGAAAAGAAGAGCGAGAGGTGCAGGAAATGCCAAGTGATATACATACATATTTATATATATATGTATGTGTGTGTGTGTACGTA
>Ga0209491_10010461_pt1 | contig 11141 bp, 11 predicted proteins | sample BON02_FD_187213 | JGI IMG/M metagenome (GOLD analysis project Ga0209491, IMG submission 187213) | Freshwater microbial communities from Lake Bonney liftoff mats and glacier meltwater in Antarctica - BON-02 (SPAdes) (version 2) | ecosystem: Environmental > Aquatic > Freshwater > Ice > Glacier...
TAGTTGCTCAGCATTGTGTGCATGTGGTTGCATAGAGCCGTGAGTGCTCTTCAGCATGCACAAAATCGCTATTGTGGTCGACACACGGGAAAGGGCTCTTTATGATGATATTGTTCGACTTTTGTCGCTTCAAAAGGCATCTGCGAAGAAGCTGGAATCGGTGGAGATACACTTTAAAACCCTCGAACTTGGTGACATCAAGGTTGTCCTCTCTGACAAGGACACAGTGGTGCGAGAACTGTCGATGGAACGCAAGACATTGCCCGATCTTGTGTCTTCGATACGGGACGGTCGATATCGCGAGCAAAAAGCCCGGCTCTTGGACAATGTACGTTGCCAAGACATTAGCTACATCATTGAAGGCGACACTGTGGGTGATAGTCTCCGTCGGAACGACAAAGTAGTATCCTCGGCATACTGCAATATGGCATTCAGGGACAACGTGCATGTATTTTTCACGCGCGATGTGCATGAAACTGCAGTGTTTTTGGTCTCACTGAGCGCCAAAATGTTGCTTAAGCCGAGCAATTATGCCTCCACGGCGGCAGGCGATGCCAGCACCAGCAATGTTGCGAAGGATTACACAAGTTGCCTCAAATTGAAATCAAAAAAAAATCAGAACATCACTCCTGACAACTGTTTCATCCTACAGCTCGCGCAGGTTCCTTCGATCTCCAACGTCATTGCCAAGAATATCGTGAAAGTTTTCGCCAGTATTGGCCTGCTGCTAGACGCTATGCGCACCTGTTGTAGCAAGGACGACAAGATCAAAATGCTGTCCCGCATCGATAAAGTTGGCAGGGCAAAAGCCAGCAAAATTGTGGAGTACATGCATCTTTAATCTTTAAATCTTCGTGAGTTCTTAATGTTCCATCCATAAAGAGAGACTCAGATGCCATGTCCTTGCGCGCGTCCAATGAGAGAAAGGGCAAAGTTCACATCGAAAAATGATTGTCCGTCCCAGTCATAAAGTTCGATCGGTCCAAGAAAAATCTCATAGTCTACATTTGGGATGGACCTGATGAACGCACTTGGAACTTGAGTGTGAGAGACGAACAGACTGTCCATGAGGGATGCGAGAAAAGGGGTAGTTTGAGATTGTGATCAGTAAGCGGACAGTTTTTATATAAAATCAGACAAAAGTCAAAATTCAAGTGCCTGCTCACAACACAAGACCGAATTCGCCAAACTGTAAACGCTTTGTATACAGACGGGCCAACATAGCTATCTCCTCCTAATAAGCATGCATGCTGAGAGCAGACCTACACCGGCAGACTTTTTTTGCTTCGGGACGGTGCGGACACGACTGGTACAGTGGTATCAGTAAGAACCTTGCGCTCGATCAATGCAGTCATTTCGCATGGTCCACAATAACCATAACGAATGCAATTCAGTAGGACCGCAGAGTATTCAACACGGTGCTTGAAAAAGACCGACTTGAGAATCACATCAAAGATGCAAAGTTTGTGGTCTGTTGTGTTCTTATTTTTCTTCGATTCCCTTGCCTCGTTGATGGCCAGCAAAAGACCACAGACTGCATTGACGACGCCGAGCGCATTGTTACTACCACTCGCGTGTTCCATGGGCAGTTCGAAACAAATATGTACGGTCTTGTCCTTTTTAAAAACAGAACGGGGCAAATTGCTGTCGATCAAATCACCAAGTACTTTGAGAATTGTGTCGGGCATAATGTCGTACGGCACGAAAACGGACGAAGACATGAACATGCCCGTTTCGTTGAGAATGATTTTTTTCCTCTCGTAAACTAAGGAATTGACAAACAGTTCCAAATTGTGCATCGATTTGTTGTGACTACAAGCTCGCTCCAAGATGACTACAATGCCCAGCTTGGTGACTTCGGGTGAGAAAATCAGTTTATTTATTTCTGTCCACATGCTGCCACCGTTCTGCATCGTGATAATGCTCACAACACAAAGCGTACACGTCGAAGGAACACAAGACATCGCGAGCAGGCACGACATGCATCCTCATTGAAGATATTTTTCTTTGTTTATTGTTCCAGTCACATTTTTCGCATTCACAAGTCGAGCCCCGTGTCAAAAATTTAGTTTCATTCGATTCAAACAAGCAATTTGCTCCAATCAAGCGTTGTGAATCAATGGAGCAGCCCGAGTGGACACACTTTGGATGCCAAAACGTGCTCAGGTCGCGGAGTGTGTTTCTTGACACCGGCATTGTGAGTAGGATTGTGCTTCTCGTGATGTACGTGCATGACGCCACCGTGAAGGTCGTGATGTGCGTTCATGGCACATGCGTCTTCACACGATAGATATCCCACTTTGACAAAGCCAAAGCGATAACGCTCGTGATTACGTTGTTTGGTCTTGTACAGGTAATAAATAATGAATGTCTGACACAAGAAGCCATTACACGTAGTAATGAGCACCAACCATTGCCGAGTCAGTGTGGCGCAGATAATCCAGAGGGTCGACAGGAGCAGCTGTAACATGAAAAAAAATAAACTGGTTTCGACTTCGACGTCGGCAACAAAGGCACCATACACCTGCGACAGTTTACTAACCCAGAGCGAAAGAGATAAAATGACAATGGGTACTTCAAAATACACCTGGTATGTCATGGACAAGTTGAGTGGGCGCTGCATCGTGCAACGCGATTGTTATATATAGAAACATTACGTCTCGATGGAAAACGAGTCGGGTGCGTTGAAGTGAACGCTGTACCCTATATATACGTGGGAACAATTTTGTGAGTCAGTGCATATGACATGTTGGCGACACTTGCTCGTGAGTCTGTGTGTGTTGCAGATCAGGTTGTGCGATATGACCGCAACAGCTTCCACCACAGATCCATCGCCTTCATGTCGCCCGGGTACATTCATTCAAAATGAACAATGTGCCACGTGTCCATCTCATCATTATTGCAAGGGCGGGCGCGAGGCGCCGTCATTGTGTCCTTCAAACTCTGTCGATTACTACACTGGCAACACCACAAATATTGACGACTGTGCCTGTGACGCCGGATTCTTTCGCACAGATGATGCAGACACGATTGCCATTGCACTTTCACAGCACGGTGTTAGTTTACAAGATTCTCGCATGCTATGGTGTGTCTTGTGTCCGGTGGGATATCTCTGTGACGCGCCCAGGCGTCGTGCGTCGAGTCAGACACTGGTAACAAAGTGTCCGGCGTTGGGAACCACCCGTGCGCCCGGTGCCTCGTTTTTGTCAGATTGCACTTGTATGCCGGGTTCTTACAACGATTCCATCCGCACAAATCTCACGTTCTCTTGCGTGACTTGTCTTGAAAACCATTATTGTGTTGGACAAAATGTACGCCCTGCTCCGTGTCCACCACAGACAATAAGCAGTGCAGGGGCAACATCGTCTGCCGGGTGCATTTGTCTACCACCACTTGTAATGCTTCCAACCTTCAACGCCGACTTTCGATATGATTGCGTGGTGCAGTCGGCAGCCGCTTTCACGGATTCGGGCACGACTGTCGAGATGCAACATGGGTCGTACGATATGTTTGGTATGGAAGCCGATGTCTTGTACAGTACATATGCCGCGGCCCCAGCTGCTCCTTGCGTCTTGATCGAAACGGGTAAGAATGTGTATTTTTCTCGTTTGGGTATGATTTTGACGGGCACTTTTCGACAATCGGTATTAACTGGTGCATGTATTATCTGTTTGTACGTATGTATTGAGCAGGGCTGTTGCAAGCATGCAAACATGACATACGCGCCGCAACCAGAGAGGATTCCAACAATGCCATTGTCCTCTTCAGAAATCTGTTGCTCGATCCGGTGTATCTCGACATGGTACTCTTTCTCTTTAGTTCAGCCAAATACAACAGCATTGTGTATAATATGGAGTCGTATATCTGGGTGCAACCGAGTAGCAGCGAAGCCATGATGTCTGGCAGTCTTCAGTCGCAGACTGTCTTGGTGGAAAATATGCCACTTCTGAATAACATTTCGCGCCAGATTCAGGCGTCCATACGATGTGCACTGGTGTTAGAATCTGAACTTTTGTTGTCGCCATCAGCCCACAAGACGGATCTATACAATATTTCCAAACTTCGATCGTTCGTTTACACCTCTTTGCAGACATTGGCAATTCACAATGTGGACATTATTGCGCGTCCGCGACATTTTTCCATGTCGATACACGATTCTCGCTTGAACAACACAGAAATAACAGACAAAGTAAGGCAAAGCTTGAACTTGTGTATTGTTGATGCCACTGCCCGCGAGAAACCGCTGGAGTTCACCGTGAATCGCTTTATTCAACACAAAACTTTCAATTCGCCCTCTGCTATGGTGACGGAAATCAAGGTACAACATGCCTTCTGTCCGGATGCGAAAGAATTGGATTGTATTGGTCAGAGAATTGGTACTTTGGTGGTGTCTCCAACCTCCAAGTGCGTGGCTGACATTGACATTTTGTTTACATCTTTCAATCCTGAAATGATACTCGTCAAATTCGAGTTCTACATCTTACAAATTCAAGGATACGACCTAGACATGCATTTATCGCACCCCGATGTTTGTTCTGAAGTGTTGTATATTCGTCACAAAGCAGCAGCCGTGGATTATGTCGACATCATCAACAAACAACAGCAACTTTCGGCTATGCATCAGGCGTATCAGGCCAACTTCGGTACGGCCATCATTTTCGACAGCGGTGTGCATTCCTTAGGTACATATAATGTAACCATGAGAATTTCGTCTTCCAACGCGCCAATCTCCATGTCCAGTGCTGTCACCAACAAAAAGAATTCACAGCGGGCCGAAAGTGACAAGTTACACGTTCTTCGCACTTTGAATTTGCTTGGTGTTCACATCCCAGGAAATATGGTGGCCACGCCAACCATCATGAGTATGCGAGAAGATACCAAGGATCTGCGTAGCATCGTTTTCTCGTTCTCTGGAGCTGTAATTGCAACAACTGAAATTATTACGCTTGTTAACAGCACGGTGTGGTTGGCCACATCGCAGTATGCAGCAGAATTTAGTTTGGAAATTCAGAACTTTTCGAGTAGCATTTCAGGATCGCTGTTGTTTGACGCACTGTCCGTCTCGGAAGCACAGCTGCTGTGCATGCACGTAGATTCGTACAAGACGTATTATTCACCTGTAACAGGGCCGTCGTTTTCGGCAACGATTACACAATTTTTTGTGATTCCAAGTGGCCTGCAAAGCACAGGAATTGCAGTACAAAACGGGCCACTCCAGCAATGGGTCGATACATCAAGTTTTGTGTTTCGCGTTTCAGTGCGGATCCCAATTGAGGTCAATCGTTTGAATGCACTCTTGGTGGAAGTTCTCAAGACAGTAATTTTTACAAAAGAAACGGTCGGTTTTGCCAAACTCTCGTCACTTTCAGGACAAGATGTGCCTATAAGTGTAGGTGGGATTCTTAGCAGCACAGAATACGCATTTCTCGTGTACACACTGACGGTAGCTAGCATCGAAGAATGTGATTTGCAGAGTAACACCAACACCGAGGATTATTTTCTTGAAATCGGAAATGTCGTCTCGAATTTGTTTGGTGTCAGCCTGGGGTTCGAATTACATAGTGCATGTTTGGTCACAAACACATTGCATAGCACCGTGCGACCGCCCCCCACCACACCGTGTGGAATTTCTGAATGCAACGACGGAATTGTGGCTGGTTACGCCGCAACGAATGCCTTTCTTAACGATAGCTCGGTGACATATTCGGAAGGATGTGAATTACGCACCAATCTGCTCGTCGCTGCACGCTTCGATCATATAAACAGCTTCTTGATGAACAGCAGCGACGTGAGAAGGCTGAAGAACGAACTCACGTATGGAAATGTGCACGACCCACTGCAGATTGCCATGCAGGCCACCGTCAAAATACGTAATAATACGGTCTTGGCCGAGGAATTGGCGCATGTATTTTCTGCCGTATATTCACGTGGCAGTATCAATGCAAGTGCTGTCGATAGACCGAGGGGAACAGCTGGCTTCTTTGCACTTTATAATGACGGCATGTCTGCGTCAGAAAAACCAGAGTGTATTTCGGCGCGACTCCATGAAACTGCGGTACCCTTGATCGCATGTGTACAAAACCTCTCGCTATCACGATGGTTCAATGATATCGGCACGTCCTGCTTACGCTTCACAACGCTCAACAGTCGCGTTGATCTGACGTCATTGAGGAGATTCATACTTGCAAAAACAACTGCTGAGATTTTGCGACCTGCTGCGATTAGCATCGAAAGCACATTGACTGCTCACATCGAGAACATGCCTTGTGAGGCTGCGGCGCATAGTCTTCTGAATGTGATGTTTGAATCGCAGTCCATCGAGAGTACACGGTTGCTTATTGAACGTAAACATGATACACAGCTTCTTCTTGTGGTGCAGCACGCAACCCCATTCATACAAATTCCCGCATATCGAAGTAACATACTACGTCTCTTGAGACTAGAAGACGTCGAGGTTACACAATGGCGAGTAAGTACGAGTGCTGTCTTGCACTTGTATACAAAGGGTATCACGCACGATGTAGCCCGGGCATTTTTTGCCCCCTTGCTCTTGGAATACATTCGTTCGCAATTACAAGATACCACAACACAAATTCGCGTTAAAATTATCGACATCCGTCCCCTTCTGCAATACGGATCCGTCTTTCCACACACTTTGTTTGAGAAAGAGGAAAGTCGTGTGCAACTTTATGTGCAAGTACACATTATCGATATGTCAGAGTGCGCGGAAATTCAACCTTTTTTGATGCAAGCAGTCGTTCAGCAGCAAATGATGGGCATGAACATGCAAGTTCAGATTGTTGATATTGTGGGTGCCAGGACAATTTGTAGTAACATGGTTTCACTCGAACACAGCAGCAGTCAAGCATGCCAGAATACCGACGCCGACTTTCTCACGGAATTGGTTGTATCGGGCGGACGAATTGTTTCAAGTAACTCCACTTGCTCCTTGGGAACAGGGCCCGAATGTTCGGCAGTATTGACATCGTCGGATGTTGGGCTTTTTTTTGACAGCCTGCGCATCATCACAACACGAGCCCATGGACTCGGCTATTACTTCGAGCATAGTGTCGATTTTTGCGGATTGGACGCCCAATTACTCGGAACACTCATCAGCAAAGAATCTCTGGACTTTTTCGGTACGTGTGTATGTGTGAGCGTGTGTGTTGATATGCAAACGTGTTTTGCTTCAGTGCCTGTCGATTGCAATTGTGCGTAAGTGTTGCCATATGTACGTGGGCATTTCCACATTCGTAGTAAGAGAGAGAGGTCATACAAGAGTAATGGAAGTAGAGAGGTAAAAATCTGTAATGAGAGAGAGAGATTAATGAAATATAATGGGCATAAAGAGGTAAAAATCTGTAATAAGAGAGAGAGATTATGCGAAAGTAATGGGCATAGAAAGTGAAACGTCAGTAATAAGAGAGAGATATTATGCAAAAGTAATAGGCAGAGAGAGAGGTAAAAGTCGGCTAGTAAGAGAGAGAGATTATACAAACGTAATGGGCAGAGAGAGCCTGTAAAGAAAAGATGATGGAATAAATACCATATGCATTCCAAAAAAACAGTTGTCTCTGATGTATTTGACGTTACTGTGTATGGAACGCTGTGAACTTTTGCGTGCGTAGTATTTGCAAAGAGATACAGGCAGTCTATATATAAGCACATGGTGGACGGCTTTACACTCATTTTATAAAAATGGACAAAGACGCCCTTGTTGCCTCACCAATCGTTGCAGTTCCCGCGGATTTGCAGACCAGTGACAATATCACAAGCACACACGATGCACTCCATGTACCGAGCGTCGTTGCAACTGATGGTAGAACTAAGAAGAGTAACAAGAAGAAGAATCAAGAGCGAGCTGAACGCGCACGTCTCGCAAAATCGGTCGAGCCCGACGATGCAAATTACAATGATATGTGCCGACAGCTTGCCACTATGCAAAAAGAACTCAACTCAATGAAAACCAAAATCGGATTTTCCCGACCTAAAACAACAAAGAAGCAAAGCGATACAACCGCCGTGGTTCAGTCCTGCGCTGCTGCGTTGACGATGTCCACCGTGTAACTACGCTTTAAAAAAAATAAATTGTATAAAACATGGGATCCGACAAATGAAATTGGAAGTGTGAATTGCACATTAATGCAGTGTCGTCCCGTTTGAAGAGTCCTGTGCGGACGTAGTTTTTTCGATGTCATATCGAAGACACGTTTCTGTTTTGCAGCCTAGCTAGTCGCAACATCCAATGGTGATCATGTGCATATTTACTCGTTTTATTAATGTTCGATGGACAATCCTAATAAATAAATATCAAGAATGTCGAGTATTCCCAGACACAATAGGGCCAAAATCTCCATGTAACAACAAATTACCCAATACGTTTCGTTGCTCTTAATATTTGGGAACAAAAGAATAAGACCGCAAAACCCCGACATCAACACAACGCTGGCGACCCCAATTATTGGTTTGATGTAATCGATGAGAGGGTGCGCCACTCTATTGCTCACGATGCTATGATACAACAACAAGTTAAGAAATGTAAGAGCTGTAAAAATATAGTGAGGAGCACCCTTGATGGTATCGTATCGCACCACGACAAGTGTAGTGTACTGCACTGATAGAAGTAGGATTAACACCATTTTGCGCGTGTATTGTGATATTTTATTATCGTGAAGTGTGCGGTTCACTCGGAAGAGGAATAGCAGTGAAACCGGTCCGATAATGTAAATCGTGATGATGGTGTTGTGCTCAGCAAAGGTATGTGAAATGGTCGTTGTTGTTTTCGACGCTTTCGCGCTGTCCGACTGCGGAAGCAGGGACTGTTTTTTATTTTGTAGAACCAACAGAAGCCGTCAGTGTGTGGACATACACGAAAGACATCAAATGAAGTTGTTGCTAGTGTGAGTCTTACATGAAGGAAAGGCATCCATGTGATCCACGACGCCCACAACGACGCTCCAAGGATGGCAGCATAATACAGGCAGTGTTTTTCCAACACTTCTGATTCCAGCACTCTCTTTTCGTCGTCCTGTTGAGACATTTTGCGATGACTCGTATTGAGTGGCATTCACACAAGTCCGCGTTCAGGGAGTGGTCAGTGTCCAGCGTATTGCGTTATTTATATATAATCACAATAATACGTGCACGAAAAAAACCAACCATGCATCGTCTTCCTGAGAATCGAGCTCACCATGCACATGGCGTGTGAAAAATCAGCCACCCGATTCCTGATTCCTGAATAATTAACGTTAAATAATGATGCCACAGGAGCGACACAAAGAAATCCAGAAAATTCTGTCGTACAACACGCTTTGTTATATAACTCACAATAGAAGAAATGCCCCGAAACCCTGGAATGAACATGTATAGACACGAAATTGGTGTTTTGAGCAAAGAAACAAAAAAATAGTAAGCTATGTGTTTCATCGTCCGTTTCGCATAATTAGTCGTATATTGTCGTATTTGGTCATCTATTTTGTATCCGCATTTTTTGACAGCCCATTTTGTGTTGTGATACGACAGATGTATATAGGATTAGCTTAGAATGCGCAGAGTAGCGTGGAGCGAGACCGACTGACGCGCTCACCGCGCTCCAATGGGAAATGTGGTGTCGCCAGCGAGAACGCCCAAAGTAACGAAACTGAAGAACATTGTACAAGTTTTGGTGGAACAGCAGCGTAAAATCAAACGATCGAAACAAGATGCCATGCGTCGACAGAGACAGTTACATTTGAAAATGAAACATAGTATGACACGCAAAACGGAGAAAAAATATGCTGATGTGGGCTTAGACGATGACATTCGTGAAATGGCAGAAGAAATTGCGCATCAGCGACATCGCATTCTTGACCTCAAAGTTTGTGTGGATACGCTTCGTAATCTGCAGTATAAGGTGCAGGGAATTCTCAACGCCTACTACACTCATACGACTCTTGTAGTAGTGAACAATGCAATCAAGAAAACTAACATCACAGTCGAAAAAATGGACAAAGAGCAAGGTGTAATCATCTGCTCCTGTGTTAGTGTGACATGTGATAGACTGACGTTGAGTGTTGAATAGAAATGATCGATATGCAAAAGAAAAGTCTTCGTTGTAATAGTACGCATGCTGCAAAGTGGAAAATAAGAATGACTGTCTGGCTCCCGAAGTATCTCACGATTCAGATGTGTGTGCAGGTGTTCAGGATCTCATTGGTGAATTGGTCAAGACAAAAGAAATGAACATTAACGTAAGTGATAAAGATGCCTTAGACTTTATTTTCAATCTGATACAATTCTGATAAGGTCGGGTCATTTTGTTCCTTTGATCAAAATTGACTGGTCACGTATCGAATATGACATTTTCTCGTACTCTCAGACACGCTCGGCCATGCACGATCTCAATAGCGCAGCGCGCACAGACGAAACAGCTGCCTCTGACAGTGCCGCACAAAGTAATGATTTCGAAGTCAATATGATTATCAAAGAATTTGAAGACGAGTTATCTTTACAGGTATGTACAAAACTTTGCGCGGGGATAAGAACAGATCATCGTAGTATTGACACATTAGAGAGTGATAATGAGGCAATGTAGCCAAAAAATGACGCGAGACACATGGAGGGAGCACATGAGAAATAGTGTATGTTCACATCTGCATATTCAACGTAAAAAAGCGGTATGTCACAGCAGCGAAAAAAATCTGATATCTTTGTAATGTTACGTGTTGTGCAGCAAGAATCGGACACATCACAAAAAAAGTTGCAGCAGATACAGCGTTTGCAGCAATTGGAAACATACCTGGCGCGGACGTCGGTCGTAGAAGCGAACGTTTTGTTGTGTGCAAAAAACATTGGTCCAAATACGTAAATATAAGCATTTGTCATATGCAAACACCGTTTGTCCAAGTACGTATGTATAAGCGTTTGTCATATGCGACAAAGTTCGAATACGTATGTATAAGCATGTGTCATGTGCAAACCCCATTTATCTAAATACGTAGATATGAGCATTTGTTATGTGCAAAAAATATTAGTCCGAATACGTATGTATAAGCATGTGTCATGTGCAAACCCCATTTATCTAAATACGTAGATATGAGCATTTGTTATGTGCAAAAAATATTAGTCCGAATACGTATGTATAAGCATGTGTCATGTGCAAA
>Ga0209491_10010464_pt1 | contig 11136 bp, 25 predicted proteins | sample BON02_FD_187213 | JGI IMG/M metagenome (GOLD analysis project Ga0209491, IMG submission 187213) | Freshwater microbial communities from Lake Bonney liftoff mats and glacier meltwater in Antarctica - BON-02 (SPAdes) (version 2) | ecosystem: Environmental > Aquatic > Freshwater > Ice > Glacier...
GCTCCTCCCAGGTCCACTCCCAGCCTCCCACCGTCCTACACCTGATGGAACGAGCCTGGCACGCCGACCCCGAACAGCGCATGCCCTTCAAAGACATGGCCACGGTACGTGTCTGCCCTCCCTCCCTCCCTCCCTCCCCCCCTCCTCCGTCCCGCCGACCCCGAACAGCGCATGCCCTTCAAAGACATGGCCACGGTACGTGCCTTCCCTCCCTCCCTCCCTCCTTTCCTCCCTCCCTCCTCCGTCCCGCTGACCCTGAACAGCGCATGCCCTTCAAGGACATGGCCACGGTACGTGTCTTCCCTCCCTCCCTCCCTCCCTTTCTGCCTTCGTTCGACCCCGAACAGCGCATGGTTTTCAAAGACATGGCCACGGTATGTGCCCTCCCTCCCTCCCTCCCTCCCTCCCTTCACATTTTTTTGGGAGAAAGAGCTGGTTTGCATGTACGTGCCCTTCCTCCCTCCCTCCCTCCCTCCCAATCTTCGCGACGGAATGACAAAAAGGCATTACACACACACACTCAACCCACCGTCTCTTCCCTTCTCATCAACAGGCATGGGAACAGATGGACGGAGAGGAGGCAGAGGAGCAACGACGACAACAAGAACGCACCACCTCCATCGGAGGGGGAAGAAGGGAGGGAGGGAGGGGAGGAGGGGAGGAGTTCTCAACTTCCTCCGCCTCCTCTTTTGCTACAAGCATCAAAAAGCCTGTCCCTCTCTTCCCTTTTCCTCCTCCCTCCGCCGCTGCTGCTGCTACTGCTGCTGCTGCTGGCGGTTTGGGAGGGTCGACCTTGTCCGTGGGGAGCGAGGAAGGGAACCAGGAGGAGGGAGGGGAGGAACACCCCCAGCCTTCCCCCCCTTCCCCCCCTTCCTCCCCTCCAGACTCCGGCCATGCCTACTTGATGAAGCCTATGGAGTATCGACAGGCGGTGCTGGACCAGCAACTGGCGAGGTAGGGAGGGAGGGTGGTGTTTGGCCAAGCACGTTGTGAAGATTGTTTGTTCTGCGTTCCCTCTCTTTCTGACCCGCCCTTCCTGCTTCACTCCTTCCCTCCCTCCTTCCACACATCTGATGCGATCTGTAACGTATTTACGTACTCTATCCCATTTCCCCTCCCTCCCTCCCTCCCTCCTTCCTTCAGACGCCCCGGGGTCCTGCACCTCCTGGAACGGGACCTGATCAAGCTGGACATCCACCACAGCAACACCAACAAGAGCAATGACGAGGAAGAGGGGGAGGGAGGGAGGGAGAGAAGGGGCGGTTCCCCCGTCCGCCCTTCGGCATCGCCAGTGGCGAGGCTTTTGTTTGGGTACAATGTGAGGGGAGGGTTGTATTTTGAGAGGAATGGGGAGAGAGGGAGGGAGGAAGCGGAGGGAGGAGAGGGGCTTGGAGGAGGAAGAGAGGAAGCAGGAATTCAGGCGTTGCCCTTCTCGTCATCGTTGCCGTCGCAGCCAGATGGAGGGAGAGGGCGTGCAGAGGCTTCGGGGCCTTTGCTGCTGCAAAGCAACGCCGTGGTGGGGTGGGGTGGAGAGGGAGAAGAGAGGGGGTTTGTGCCCTTTCATTCCGAGGCGCAACGGGGCTATGGCGTTGGTGGGCAGACCGTGCTGCCGCCTCAAAAGAAGCAGGGTGGAGAAGGGCAAGGGTTAGTGGAGGGTGTACAGCCGCTGCTTGTGAATGGCCACGAGGCGTCCGTTGCATAAGTGGAAGGAGGTGGAGGGTGGGAGGTTGGCATTGGTTGTAGTGGACAAGGAAATGTACAGTAGCTACTGATTGGACAGAAAGACAGGGCGGCTGGTGTAGTTTTTGAACGACTACGCGCAACAACGTCAAGATGAAGATTAAATTAATCAGATCAAATTGAATAGAAGATAGGTACTCGCATGCGCTCCTTTTTGTTCCTTTTTTGCCCCAATTGTCGTTCCAACTGTCGCGACTAACGGCGCTCAACGCACGCAGTTCAAACAGAGAAGATCTGAGATCCCACCGGCAGCCTGCCGGCGACATCCACTCAAGGCTTCTACCGGTTGCCTGTACGCCAGCCTTTCTTCTTGTCCTACCGGTGGTTGTCCTTTGTGCTGTGTCTGGGCGTACACAGTCTCTCTCCAAAGGCTTTCCCCCCACACAGAGGCTGAGGTCGCTCTTTCTCCTCTCACACTCCCCTCTTTCCATGTCGCACTCTTGCGTGCCTGCTCTCTCCCGGATCTAGCAGCACGACAGCTCGTGTACATATGCCTACCTATGCAGTCAAACCTGTCGAGGCCTGCATGTCCCTAGCACTTATACGCTTGCTGGTGTTCTCTGGCATGTGCTAGTTGTGTGCTTGGCCCTTTTGCCCCCTGCGTGCGTGACTTCTCTGACCAACACCCTCTCTTCCCCTTCCTTCTCCTTGACAGCCAACCACACCGATATGTGCCCCTCATAATCACAGTCAAGGGCCTCCACACCCGCCAGCCATCCACAACACTGCCCCTCCCTCCCACGCCCCTGGTGGTAATGTGGTCTACTTGGACGATGCCAACCCGTTCAAGGCAAGCCATCGCCCCAACGCCAGGTACGTACGCAGAACAGACACATTCTCATTGACCGGGACGACAAGGTGACTAGAACGACTGTATATTAAGATTACTTTCTCTATATCACTCACAGATTGTGTGCCTCAAGCGTGTCGTCTTCCTCCTCGTGTGCAGAGGCAGAGGGATTTGGGGACGTGCGGGTATTAATTCGTTTACACGCGACAAAGACACGCGAAAAGGTAATGGCATCATGCAACACCACACGTAAAAAAGAAAAGAATTACACGGCAGCAAAATAATAATAAAAGTTGCTTTATTCTTCGTTCCAGATTGCCATGCGACCTCTTTCATCTCATGCGCATGCACACACAATGACTCGGCTCTTCTGAAACAAAGCGCGCTTGGTTGGTCTTATAAACCCTTCTCCTCTCTGAATTATTTGTTACTATGCTTATTTCCCCTTGATAAAACCTATTACTTCCTTATCTCTATTCCACAACATGTTCAGAAACGGACACCACAAAACTAGAACTATCGCAACACAACACACTCTCCTCCATCCCTCCAGCCCTTCGATACAACGACAACACTACTTTAGATCGACCGCTCTCCACCTCCCTCCCTCCTTCCCTCCCTCCCTCCTTCGCCTAATCAAAAATCTTCTCCGCCTTGTACAATGAGGCAAACGCAACCGCGCCTGCTACATACACTCCTGCGGCGATCCCAAAGACATAGGGCCACTCATGCAGATTGTCCAGAATGACACCCGTCCCGAAAGTCCCGAGGGAGCCCACAATCACAGAGAGCGCGCTGGTGGCCCCGTACGTGCTGCGGGGAGGGGGGGACGGAGGGAGGGAAGGAGGGAGGGATGGGTGAGGATAAGTGAGGTTGCCGGGGTGAGCGATGATGAGGCTGAGAGCGTAGGCTCGCGGAACAAAAAAGAGGGATACCCTTATCCTCCCTCCCTCCCTCCCTTCCTCCCTCCCTCCCTCCCTCCCTCCTTACATTCCAATGTACTTGTCCGCCATGTCTTGGGTGGCTGTGGCAAAGCCTGCGCTGGACATGGGAGCCCTTGGCTCCTGGAACCAGAAAACCAATTGAAAGCTTCGTCACCCTCCTCCTCCTTCCCTCCAACCTCCCTCCCTCCCTCCCTCCTTACATTCCGATGTACTTGTCCGCCAGGTCCTGAGTGGCCGTGGCGAACCCCGCGCTGGACATGGAGCCCGCAGCGACCGAGATGGTGAAGATGGCTTGGGCCTCGCTGGGGGTGTGGGTGCCGATGGCCTGAAGGAGGAAGGGAGGGAGGGAGGGAGGGAGGGAGGGGTGGATGAGGGGAATCATATCTGCTGAAAATTTGTAATCCCATCCCATTCTCTCGCAACTTACCAGCGCGGTCATGCAGCAGGCTGGGATAAGTAGGGCCGTGCACTGAAACAGCTTGCGTACTGTAAAATGTGAGTGAATGGGAGGAAAGTCAGAATTCTGTCCCTTCCCTCCCTCCTTCCCTCCCTCCCTTCCTCCCTTCCGCTTCGATTATTCACCTGTCGTCTTGGACATCGCTTCGCTGTTGATCAGAGAGTCCGCGCCCCAGCCTGTTAGTACCAAAAACATATTTGTGTATTATGTGAGTAAACTTTGTATTTACTCCCTCCCTCCCTCTCTCCCTCCCTCCCTCCCTCCCTCCCTCCCTCCCTACCCGCTAGATTCGACACAACCGCCGCCGCGATCCAAGGCGCCACAGACAAGGTACTGCTCTGCCCCAGGTCCAGCCCGTAGGTCTGTGAGAAGTAGGTGGGCAGCCAGGCGAGCAGGACGTACAGGCCATAGTTGTGTGCCTGGAGGGAGGGAGGGAGGGAGGGAGGGGTGTGAGGCAAGTGGGTGTTTTTTGGTGTGTTCTAGGTCCAGCCCGTAGGTTTGTGAAAAGTAGGTGGGCAGCCAGGCGAGCAGGACGTAGAGACCGTAGTTATGTGCCTGGAGGGAGGGAGGGAGGGAGGGAGGGAGGGAGGGAGGGTTAGCATAGATGTATACATTCACAACAATCTATTTCCACCCTCCCTCCCTCCCTCCCTCCCTCCTTCCCTCCCTCCTCACCATATGCGCGAACGTCACCGCCCACAAGGCCGGGCTCTGGATGAAATCGCCCCAAGGGACGCTGGTGAGACTCTCCCACACCTTTCGAAAGGCGCCGGTTACTTCTCCTACTCCTTGCTGAGGGGGGGGAGGGAGGGAGGGAGGGAGGGAGGAGTGGTAGTGGGAGGCTTCTCTGACTATCATTTTAAGGGAGGCTGGTGAGCCTGAAGGCGCAAGGGGAAGGAGGAAGGGTTGGATGGAGGGAGGGGGGGAGGGAGGGAGGGAGAGACTCACCTGTGGTACCACCTTGGCCAGGGGCTTGTCTGCTGCTAGAGGAATCCAGAGAGCGAGCCACAGCAGACCCAACCCACCAGACACATCAAAAACGAGGAAGGGATGGAGGCAGGGAGGGAGAAAGGGAGGGACGCACCTGCGGTACCACCTTGGCCAGAGGCTTGTCTGCTGCTAGAGGAATCCAGAGCGCCAGCCACAGGAGACCCAAACCACCATAGACACATAAGGAAGGAGGGGAGGGAGGGAGGGAGGGAGGGAGGGAGGGGTGAGACAATAAGTAGAGGAGGGAGAGAGGGAGGGAAGAAAGGCCTACGTACCTAGATTCAGCCCTGAGGCCAAGAGGGAAATGACGCGCGAGCGGATAGAAGAAGGAAACCAGTTTCCTACTAAAGATTGCACCGTGGGAGTGGCGACGGCCTCGGCGGCGCCCATTGCGAAGCGGCAGGCCAGCTGAGGGGAGGGAGGGAGGAAGGGAGGGAGGGAGAGAGGGAGGGAGGGGGGGTTTGTGAGTTGTGTGGACAAATGGGAAGGATGGGATAAATCAAGTGGCTCACTATACGAGGAGAAAGAGAGCGAAAAACGCAGGAGGGAGGGAGGGAGGTAAGAACGTACCAAGGTCGTCAAACCTACGTGCGCTGCGGAAGGAGAGAGGATCTGCGCAACTGACCAGAGGGCGACGCCGACCGTGAGGACGTTCTTGGGGGAATAGGAGGTGGCCAGGATGCCTGGGAAGGAAGGAGGGAGGGAGGGAGGAAAGGGGTGGTTGGAGAAAGCACTGCGTATATAGATGATGTGTCAAGGGACTGAGTCTCTTTTCTTTCCCTCCTTCCCTGCCTCCTTCAGTCCCTCCTTCTAGCTTACCCGCCGGGAGCATGGAGGTCATGTAGCCAAGGGAGAAGATGCTGGAGATGGCGCCCTTGGTCGTCTCTGTTGAGGGAGGGAGGGAGGGAGGGAGGGAGGGAGGAAGGGACGGATGGTGTGTGAATGGATGCATTTTGTGTGTCTTAACGGTATTTAGTGAAACTAACCTTCCTTCAGTCCCTCCCTCTTAACCCGCGACCGACATCACAACTCGATCGAATTATAATAGATTCGCAGCCAGACCCTCCCTCTCTTGTCTCTCCCCCCCTCCCTCCCTTACCACTAAACCCACCAAAACTCCAACGACATGCGCAAAATCGCGACCAACATTGCCCCTAGATCGAATTAAAACAGATTCACAGCCAAAACCTCCCTCTACCCCTCCCTCCCTCCCTCCCTCCCTCCCTCCTTACCACTAAACCCAAACTCAAGAGACATGGGCAGGATCGCCACCGACATGGCCACACGATCCAAGGAACAAATTATCATACACAAAAACGAGAGGGCCAGGATGCGCCAGGCCTCAGGTGGGACCCCCTCTTCCTCCTCCTCGCCCTTCTGCTGGTCGTCGGGGGACTGCAAGGAGGAGGCGTACAGACGTGAGGAAGAGGTGGAGGAGGAGGAGGAGGAGGAGGATGGTGGTAGTAGGGAAGAAGGCTTGCCTGGCAAGAGGCGGACATAGGATGAAGAGGATGAAGGCAAGAGTCCTGTTCTTCTCCTTCTTGCTGCGGCTGCCGTGCCGGCGGTGGTGGTGGCGAGGCTCTCGCCGTCCTGACTACTGCTACTACTCTTGCTGCTGCTGCTGCTGCTGCTGCTGCTGCTGCTGCTGCTGCTGCTGCTGCTGCTGCTGCTGCTGCTGCTGCTGCCATTCGGCAGGGCACAAATCAAAGGCATTGCTGCCCTTCTTCTCCCTCCTGCTGCTGTTGTCGTCGTTGCCCACGCCCGGCTGCTCGTGTGGGAGGGTGGGGAGAAAGGGGAGGAGGAGGAGGGGAGGACGAAGGCCTGGGCCGTTGTGAAAAGGACGGCGGCGACGGCGACGGCTGCTGCTGCTGCTGATGTAGGTCTTCTCCTCCTTATTGTCCTCCGCGGTGCACTCGTACTGGCGGCCATGCTTGTGTTGGTGTGCTTGGAGTGGAACAAGACTGAGAAGGGGCAGGGTTGAACAAAGACTGAGGCGGCGGTGGGCTTGATCTTGCTTGTTTTGGGAGAGGGGTGGGTGGGAGGCTGTGTGGCTTGGGGAAAAGCGCTTTGCTTGGCCTGTGTTGTGTTGTGTGGTGGTAGGAGGTGAGAGGGGCCGTGAATTTCTCGTTGATGCGATGGGACATCAAAAGGGAATGTGCTGGCATGGTCAGAGGGGTCATAGAGCCGAATTGAGAATGAGTCCAAAAGTGCAGATCCATACGCTCGCCGAAAAGGGGACTCAAGAGTACGAAAAACATCCTCAGTAACGCGAGATGAGAGAAGAAGCTCTCGATGGTCACCATTCGCTGCTGCTGCGCTCCTCCCCTCCCTTTGTCAATGAACTGATGCATGCTGCGCTCACCCAGGTCGTGGCCAAGCGACTTTCACCCTTCACCCTTACATACTCTAAACTAGCAGCAGGCTGGGGGTGGAGGGTGGTTGGCGTCGTGAAGTTGGATGGTTGCCTCAGGCCTCCCATGCTTCATCAGAAAAGGAAAAAGGAAGAAGGGGAGGGAGGGGAGGGAGGGCAGGCGACGTGCCACCACCGCTTGCCTCTCCCCCTTGACCCTATAGGGTTGGCAAGCACCCAGGCGTGTCTTGTGTAAATATGCCTATGGCTCTAAAGCACTCCAGCAGCAGCCCTCCCCTCCCTCCCTCCCTCCCCTCCCCACCATCATCCACCCCCCCCTTCGTCATTCATTCATTCATGCTTTCCTCAACCAACCCCACACTGACAATCCCTTCCACCACCCCCACACACACCCCGAACACGCACAGGGTAAAGATGGTCAAGGCAGCCAAGGCACCCAAGACCGACGTGGTCACCAGGTACGTCGTGCGGAGACGAGGAAGGGGGGAGGGAGGGAGGGAGGGAGGGAGGGGAGGAGGCTGAAGGGGAGAATGATGTTTGTAGGAGAAAGGCAGACGACTCGTTGTCATACCCATTCATTGTGCGTGTAAAGCCAATGCACCCAAGACCGATGTGGTCACCAGGTACGTCCTGCGTGCGGAGACGAGGGTGCGAGGGAGGGAGGGGGAGGAGGGGAGGGGAGGGGGAGACTGATGCCCAGAGGAGGACGCAGCCCCACCCGTTAATCGTGCCCGCAAGGCCTTCTTGGAAGCTGTCACCTCTCAGAGATTCAGGCTATGTGGCTGGGCTATGCGTGCTCGTCTCGTCATATGATTGCCTGCCGCAAGAACTACATCAACGCCACGCTTCTCCTTCTCCGTGCCGCCACCGACACCCCTCCTCACTCACTCTTTCCTTCCTCCCCTCTTCCTCGTACGTAGGCTCTACACCATCAACCTGCACAAGCGCCTGCACAAGATCACCTTCAAGGAGCGTGCCCCCCGCGCCATCCGTGAGATCAAGAAGTTCGCCATCAAGGCCCTCGGCACCAAGGACGTCCGCGTCGACACTGGGTACGTCTCCGCCCCCCCCCCCCCCCCCCCCCCCCCCCCCCCCTTCCCATCGTCCTGGTGTTCTTTGTTTGCTCAGGATGTGGGATGGGGGCGTTTTTTGTTTTTTGCTTGACTGCCGTCGTGGATATGTGATGTGGGATATCATCGTGACTCAACGCACCCCTCCCTTACTCCCTCCCTCCTTCCTTCCCTGGACAGCCTGAACAAGTACATCTGGAAGCAAGGCATCCGCAATGTGCCCTACAGGGTCCGTGTCAAGCTCGCCCGTCGACGCAATGAGGATGAGGAGGCCACGGAGAAGGTGAGGGGGAAGGGAGGGAAGGAGGGAGGGAGGGAGGGACGGAGGGGTGCATGCGTGAGCTGGAAGGATGGCTTAGTAGGAGGAGAAAGAAATGGATAGAAGGAAGGAGAGAGGGATGGATGGAATGGTTTGCTGGTATATCGATATCCCGTTGTCTTTTACGCCGTACTCACCACCACCTTCCTCCCTCCCTCCCTCACTCCCTCCCTACAGCTGTACACGCTGGTGACGCTGGTGGAGGTGGACACCTTCAAGGGCCTGCAAAACGCTTCCGTGGACGAGTAGAAAGGGATCGAAGGAAGGAGGGAGGGAGGGAGGGAGGGAGGGGGGGCCCTTGATGTGATTATTTTACCTTCTGCTTCTTCGTCTCAGCCCCGGTGCGGACACTCCTCCTGGAGGATGAGAGAGAGAGGGGGAGGGAGGGAGGGAGGGTAGGTGGAAATCTGTGGGACTCTAAAAAAGAAGAAAGCAGGTTGCCAGCAATTTCGCTAGTGTTCTTTGGTGTTAATTTCTTGCTCAGCAGCAGCAGCAGCAGTAAGGAGGAGGACTGGCCTACTACTCCAGTTGGTGGCGCGGGCAGCACATATGACGTCGCTTTTGATCAGGATTTTCCCATTAAAATTTAATATTTTACTGCCGTCTTTGTGGGTGGCATCTTCATCATGAGCATAGTCATTTTTGTGTGGTGGCGCTGCCGCGAGCGGCGGCGTGGTGGGTTGAATCACCTCTCACGAATGCACGGGACCGCAGCTTGGCAACATGTTGATAGCGGGACAACTGGGGGGGGCGTTGCCTCCCTCAAATTTGGCACTATGATCATAATAACAGTGAAAGCCTCAAAATAACGCCTTCTTGTCTGTGTGATGCATCGGAAATCCCTTCGTATCGATGGCGTATTAAAGCATATCCTTTATATCAAAAAGCTTTTAGTTTTGAAGAAAAGTCAGAAGAAGAAGTGCAACGGGATGAGGGCCAGATGGGACTATATGTAGGGGAGTGTTCAGCAAAGCATGTCCGCGCGATTCTCGGCCACTTTAAATTACTACAATATGTAAGGAGCAAGAGAGCTTGGGGATGGGGCACCGACTGTATGCCTACTGGCCCGAGCTCAGAGAAAGGGGGGGCCGATAACTGATTGATCAAAAGCGTATGTATAACAAATGGGGGAATCAGCTAAAGAAAGCTCGTTCAACGAGACACCGTATTTATTTATTTGTATGTAAGCGAAAGAACACAGAAAAGAGAGAGAGACAGAAAAAGGGAGGCTGGTCACACGCTAATCAAGAAAGGCACCCGATGTGGACAGGAATTCATTATTATTTAACGAAAGACCGAAAGTCTATTCGTAAGGGGGGGGGTCAAATGTACGTGGACAAGAAAGCACACACACAAATCCATAAGCATCACACAATTTTTATCGGACACACACGCACATACGAAAGCAAAGCCCGAATTGCAAGAACTCAAAGATATACATGTCAAGAGAGAGCTTTTGAAACCAGGAGCCATGTTTAGTTCGATTCATTCACGTGTCATTGCTTTTGTTGTATATATAGTCATCATCGTCTCCCTCATCCTTCCAGGCTGCCGCCCTGGGCCAGGGCACCCTTTCCCCACTCTTGTCCCATTCCTCCTCCTCCCTCACCTTCTTCTTTTCCTCACAATAGGACATATAAGACAAAGTGCGTCCGGCGGATGTTTCCCTTAATGGCAGCATCGGGGGCGAGGGCACGAGTTCAGAGAGTGAGGAGGAAGGACACAGCCGTGCAGGTCACGTTGAGATTGAGGCGGGAGAGGATTTCCCAAAACGCCACCAGGTGCCGATCGAGGGAGAGGAAGGAAGGGACCAGGTAGTACCACCACATCCACAAACTAGGTAGAGGGAGGGCGAGGAGCATGAGGACGCAGTAGCGGAATGCCCCCCAGCGTTTCTGCAGGAAGAGAGGGAGAGGGAAGGAGGGAGGGAAGGAATTAGCAGGAATAATTCTGCTAGAAAGAAGCGGATATGGGGATAAGAAAGCTCTCTATGTACCCGCCCTCCCTTAACGAAGCGAGGCTAGCCTTGGCACAATTTACAATACGATGTTTTACGCTCTTCCTCTCCCTCCCTTCCGCCTTTCGAATGTCCCGCCCCCTCCCTCCCCTCCCTCCCTTCTTTCTCACCGATCTTCGCAGCCTGATGCATCGTCAAGGAACCAGAGCGAGGACGCATAGGCACTAGCAAGGATGAGCCAAAGTACGGACAGGAGCCAATCAAGCCGGCGAACGTCGTGGAGGTGGAGTAGGAGGAGGAGAAGAGGAGGAGGCAGCGGAGGGGGAGGAGGAGACAAAGGAGGAGGAGGATTGCATTTGCTTGGGCTTTTTTGGCTTGGCTTGCCACGCCTTTTCCAGGCGGCTGCGTTTGATGCCTTGCTGCTGCTGCCGCTGCTTGCTCCTGTTGTGTGTGTACGTGTGTGTATGTGCATTAGGAAGGGAGGGAGGGAGGGGGGGA
>Ga0209491_10010465_pt1 | contig 11135 bp, 8 predicted proteins | sample BON02_FD_187213 | JGI IMG/M metagenome (GOLD analysis project Ga0209491, IMG submission 187213) | Freshwater microbial communities from Lake Bonney liftoff mats and glacier meltwater in Antarctica - BON-02 (SPAdes) (version 2) | ecosystem: Environmental > Aquatic > Freshwater > Ice > Glacier...
GATCTTCCCAAACGTTTGCCATTTCGGAGCGAACATTGCTTCTGGAGTTAGGGAATTCCCTAGGATGCACCCTTATTATTAGATTCAACTCTGGTCGAACCTTGGCCCATGAAATTGTCTCTCTCACCCAATGAATTTGCGACTCAAAGACTCTCCCTGGATACCGCTCTTCAGAAAAGCTGCCGTTCGACCTGGCTGCAATCACTTCGTCAGTGCTGTTCAGTGCAAGAAGGACAGTTTTAGAGCCGGGCTCGATGTTCAGTTTCGACAGCACAGCCGTCAGGCTTCGAGTCTCAGGCGCAGAGTAAACCCTATGAGAAGTCGCAGCCCTAAGGCTGCGAGAATGGTGCTCGATTCTTTCTACTCGGCTAGCCGGAACTAAAAAGAGCTCCTTGGTGGATTTAAATTCATCTCGAGCGGGATTAACGATTCCAAATTTCCGCCAGTCCCAAATCTCTCCATGAGAATAGGTCTCGCTAATGTTGTAGCTGCCGTTGAGGTAGAGAACCCTATGACCAGCTCTAGCCGCTTCAAGGGCAACGATCTGGTGCGTGGCGTACACGGGATTTCTTACAACCACCGTTAGGGGACCTTTGTTCTCGCTAAAAAGGCGTCGAACTGCCAGACCTGTAAGGTAGCAATTTCGGATCGCATCTTTTAATTCCGATGCAGCTTCGCCAGTGAACTTGCCGTCCAGAATCTTGTGGGCAAGAATGACTTCGTATGAGGCAATACTTGCAAGCCTCACCCCATCAATTTCCAAATCGAGAGGCTCTATCAATTCCATGGCTGACTGAGCGATCCTTCTTGCATGGTCTCTGTCCAGTTCGCTTACGCGACTGCCCAGCCACTCTGTTTGCTGAATCGCACCGTTTAGAGAAGAGGCCATCATCTTTGAGGTGAATTTGCAATCTCGACAGTCCAACTTTTTTTCTATTTTTAGAGAACTACTTTTTCTAGCTGACCTGACAGCGCACTTTCCATCAAAAAGTCCATCGCAACTGAGGAATGCAACCTCGAAGCCTTTGCCGCTCAAGTCTGAGGCTAATCTAGATTCCATAGATGAGTGCACCCAGAGCCCGGCTTCAAAGTTCACAATAAATATTTTTTCAAATGTTTCAACTTTTGCATCCACGACTACGAGACTACCCCAAAGGATTCCGACTAGGGAGATTCAAGCAACGACTCTAATAGACGGGACTGCCAGGACATTCTTGATGCGGCTCAGTCAGAGTCACTTCATCCGTGACGATTCTTCCAAGCTTACCTTTCTCGAGACTTGGTCTTGACGTTTGTAATTTCGCCACTTTGAAAGAACAAAAGCACGGTTGAATCCGATAGATTTGGGGGAAGACGGTTTAGGGAGTCCTACCGAAATTCCTGCTAAGACAGAGCTATCAAAATCACTCAAGGTTTCAATTCGATCAGAAGTAACTCGTTGTGAATATCAAACTAATCAATGATTTCAATGACGCCGCAGGTGACCCCAGAACAAAAATGAGCGCTAAGCGAGTTGCTAGTTTGCTGTCCAAGCTGAGATTGATTATCGAAGACTTACTGACTCAGGATTTGCCCTCGATTCAGGAAGTGTTTCTCATGGAACTTTGGCATGACTCCGCCAACGCTTCGCTTGAAGAACACCATTTCCGGAGAAACCGCTCGACTACTGGCCTTTGGGGATGAGCTCGTGACTTGAAACCACCTGGACATTGGGTACTTTGGCTGTTCTCCCTCTCCGGACGTCTACACATTAACCTTTATGCGATGCTTGCCGCTAGATTATGCGGCGGATTTCGGCTAAATATGCCGAGTTGAGCAGATTGAGCTTTCCAACACCGCCGTTTCAGACATCCTTGAGCGTAATCCAGATGTGGCTTCGAGGATTTTTTGGAAGAGCCGGCCTGCGGTGTGCTTCTTGTGACTACTCAAAGTCCGAGTCTCTCAGTGATGCACTTAACATTCATGCTGTGGGGCCTCGGCAATCCTCCGTCCCGATGGCGAAAGTAAATGCCTTACTGGGTTCAAACTGAGAACGGCTGTAAGTCGGCCGAGGTCCTTTAATTGGAAATGAAGGTGTGCTCTAAAGGTCATGTTTTCGGAACAGTGCTGAGTCTCAGCTTCGGCACTAAAGGAGTCAGCGGATGTGGCTCGATTCCCAACTATTGATTTCTCCGACTCAGCTCCCCCTTCTTATTATCAAACACTGTGACTGGCATGATGGGCTTCTTTTTGAGCAATCAAGCTTTTGGGTTTCTAAAAATTTGGTCTCTTGAATTCCTTCCTTTCAAAATCACGCCGCAATATCGAACAAGCATCCGGCACTAGATTAAGTCAACCACAGCCGAGTCATGAGAAATTAACGAACTGTAAACGACAGTCCATTCCTAATCTCGTACAAGACCTCCAACCATCTAGCCTGATCTGGAAAGACCAGCTAACCATTTGATTTATCTGCAAGACGCAACTTTGCCGTAGGCACCTTGTAATGGCTCAAGCAGTCACGATAGTTGCGCAAAAAATGGTTTGCCCATAAATTTGGTCTAACTCGGCGACAGAAACCCGTTTCAACAAGATGGTACTTTTCAAGAATGAACAAATTTGCCTTGGCTCTTTGGAGACTCACTCGCTGGATTCCTGGCGCCTTCCAGGTCAGTCAGGCCATTTATAGGACACGGTTTAGGGCCACGAAAAAAAAGCTAACTGTCAAAGACAGGCCGGATCGTGCCATTGGGTTTTCAGGTTTAGCAATTATCGCGCCGGAAGCAAATGTAAATGGGAGAGCGATGACTGCCTCGCCCGGGAACCCCTACTTCGAGTTGTGGGCCAGCGCTCTAGAGCGATATGGCGCTGAGAGGGTCTTTGCACTGCCGGATTCACTCTTAGGCGGGGGCGTCGAAGAAGTTTTGAGGGTCGTGAATAAATTCAAAGTGTCTCACATCGTTCTCAACCCAGAATCTCCAGACAATCCTGCTACCTGGGAGCTTCCCTCGGCACTTTGTGCGATTTCTGAACAGTCCAGAGTGACATTTTGGTTCGTCCTCTTTGATTCGGTTCACTGGGATCACATCTTCAAGCTCAATTGGATTGGAGATAAAATTGCTAAGGGCGTAGTGTTGCCCATCGACCGAAAAATCGGTAAGAAACTGAACAGGTCTTTGTTTGAAGCGAATAGTCAATGTCTACCAATATCAGACTCAACAATTTCAAAAATTCCCAAAGTTACGGAGCAGAACAAGCTAGTGGAATCGATTTCATTTCTCGGAAAAATATATGAATACAGAGAAAGGCTTTTCAGTCATCCTGCTTACCAGGACATAGAGGTAAACCCCCACATAAGCGGTGAAGTTCGTCCGAGTTATACTGAATTTCTAGACTCCATGGCTAAATATGTTGGAACACTCAACCTCTCACGTGCAAGTTCTTATCCGAAATCACAACTCAAGTCGAGAGTATTGGAAGCAGCAATCGTTGGCTGCCCGATAGTGACGGACGACGCAGGTCTTGCCGCGCAATACTTAGGCTCGCAGCATCTAGTGGTTACCGCAAGAAACAAAGGCCAACTTGAAACACTTCTTGGGAACGGTGAAGCGCTTCGGCTTTTAGGGTTAGTCGACCGGAGAAAGCTGATGGATCATGCCAGGACTATTGCCCCAATAAGTTTCTGGCAAAGCTTCGAGAAGGCGGACGGGCAATTCATTTCTATCTGACTTGTTCTTTTGTTCAAGTCTCGATAAAGCCATTAGGCCCAGCCAGGGGTGGCCGCCAGTCTGGGATTCAACATTCCCCGCGATCGGAGATGTCGAAGCAATTAGAACTCCTTCAGCCTTGCCCTCAAGAAACTTTAGCTTCGGAGTTTCGAGGCCCAAAAGCGGACCCAGAGCCCTCGCTTCCTGGGTTATCAGACTACTAATTGGCAGAGCTATCCCAGAGCTTAAGAACTCCGCACCGTTAGCTCCGTTTCTCATTTTTAGCATCAGGCGCACCACCTTGTGTGCGTCAGAGATGTCCACCAAGGCACTCGGATTCCTGGGGGCCTCAGCGGGTTTGCTGGTAAAGAGTGCCGCAATGTAATCAGCTGCAACCCAACCCACGTAACCCTTTTTTTTGAAGATGGAGTCATGATTAAAGAGAATCGGACTGTTCACGTAGATGCCCCCTTCTCGAGCCTGGGCACTTATCCGTAAGAGTTTAACCTTAGCTTCCCCATAAAAGTCGGTTGGGTGCGGAGGGGTTTCTTGATCGACTTCCACCAATCCCTCTACGCCCTCCAAGTATCCGGAGTACATACGACTCGAGAGCGGCAACGTCAATCCGCAATTAAGGTTTTTGGCAGTTTTTACCAAAAATTCGGGCACATTAGCGTTCAGCCACGTCGTCGCGGCCATGCTATTTGTACTCTCTCTCATGGTTCCAGCAGGGCCGTGATCCGATGCAAAATAAAAAAGGTGAGTAGGGTTGAATTCAGTGAGGATAGCGCGTAAGTCCTCAAGGTTTCTAAGGTAATCAGCGCCAGTGTAAAGAGTTAGCCTCGGATCGCCCTCAGCTAGTCGACGCAGTCTATTATCTAATTTCCTAGAAAGTGCTAGAACCCTTGCGCCCTGTTCCAGCGAGAGGACGGTCGAAAGAAACCCATCCTGACCGTTCGCCCCGATGATGGCTAGCCGTTCATTTTTCATTCTTGCGATAATCTTTCGGTATGGGAATTTCGAAATGCAGACTTTGTGAGTCTTCAAAACTTTACACCGTGCTTGAAATGGGCACCTTTTCCCTGTCAGGTGTTTTTCCAGAGCAGCCGAATGACCCAGTCTCTCGAGGCCCCCTAACCTTGATGCTCTGTCAGGATTGTTCCCTAGTGCAGCTGTCTGAATCATTTAGGGCAAGTGAAATGTATGGAGATAATTACGGGTATCGCTCAGGGCTAAATCCGTCGATGGTCAAACACCTCGAAGAGATCGTCGACTACTCAAAGACTTTTGTGAATCTCAAGCATGATGATGTTGTTCTGGACATCGGAAGTAATGACGGGACTCTCCTGAGGAATTATGACCAGCAGTTGAAAAAAATTGGCATCGATCCCACATCGGCTAAGTTCGCTGATTTCTATGACGAATCTTCGATGGCAATTGCAGGTTTTTTCGACCGAAAAACGTTCTTACAGCAGTCGCCAAAATCGGCCACAATAATCACATCCATAGCGATGTTGTACGACCTAGAAGATCCTGTCGCTTTTGCCATGGATATTAAGGCGTGTTTGGCGTTGGACGGAGTATGGGTTTTTGAGCAGAGCTACATGCCCTGGATGATCCTGACTGGAGCCTACGACACGATCTGCCACGAGCACATCGAGTACTATTCCCTAACATCAATATTGGAAATGCTAAGGCGCGCTGGCTTATCCGCAATAGATGTGGAGATTAATGGGGCGAACGGCGGCAGCATTAGGGTCACAGCGTCCCATCTCAAAGAAGGCCTGGAGGTGACTCAAACCGTATGTGATCTAATTGACTGGGAAGAGAGCATTAATCTTTGCTCAGTGGAGTTTTTTGTAAAGTTCTCCGAATATGTTCTTCGACACGGCATCGCACTGAAGCAGTTAGTCAACTCTTACCGGCATGAGGGTAAAAGAGTCCTTGCCCTAGGTGCATCTACAAAGGGCAGTATTTTACTCCAGCATGCGGACCTTAAACAAAAAGATATCGGAGCAGTCGCCGAAATAAATGAGTTTAAGTTCGCGCGTTGGATGGCCAACTCCGACATACCCATTCGGAAGGAGTCCGATGCCCTACTTAAAGAGTTTGATGTTTATCTAATTCTTCCCTGGCACTTCAAGGGCACCTTTTCCAAGCGCCTTGAGGGTTTCCTGGAGAAAGGGGCGACCATAGTTTGGCCCCTACCAAACCTGCAGGTCCAAACTGCGAAAGAAACGATTACAGTCGATCAAGTCGCCACCTCAATGCGAGTGCCCAGTCAGCTGAGTGGAACAATATTCAAGTGACAATCGCTTGGTGTCATTTCAGTAACTGTCTCCGCATGCGGTTTCCTGTTCTTACGAATTGAAAAGCTAGGGAGACCGCCACCCCCCCCCAGAGAGAAAGCTAAAAGCCGCAAATTTTCCCTGAGAGTTAGGTAAATCCCAGAAGTTACTGAGGGGTTGGAGGCTAGCGATAATGGGGCTTTTTTTCCGCGACCATGCTGGAAGTTTTGAGTTAACGCAGACCCCCACGTAACCTCGAGCGTATTGTTGGGGGCCGAGCCCAAAATATAGCGATCGAACCAGTTCCCTTGAGCTGTGGAATGTCTTAAAAATTGGCTCCCTAGGGGCAAATGGCCTGCCTGATGCCCTTACATATTGCGTGTACCAATTGAATTCATTGCCCACTATTTCAAGCATTTCCTTGAAGCTCTGAATCTTCAGCTTGGAAAAGAGATGCTGGCGAAGGTCATCTATAAATTCACTCTGGAGAATCTGGAAGTTGTGGATACTCAAGAAGACACTGCCTTTCGACACTTCTGTGGCTTCAAAGATTTTGGTTATGTTCTTCATCCTGGGCTGGAAGGTTGATGCATAATAGGCGTCCTCCGCCATTAATTCAGAGTCCGCCAGCATAAATGTGAAAGGCATCTGACTGGGCTGGTCGATAAAGTCGTGAAGAAAGAAGTCCCTAACAAATACACCATCGGAATCGAGGCACAGGTAGGATCGCGTCAGACCTAAAGAGCCAAACGCCAACTTATAAATTTGCTGATTCATATAGCCAGCCTGAGCGTTTCCCTCGGATACGCTGTAGGTCGGCTCTTTTATGCTCTCCTCGGCCACAAAGTCTACCGATCCGGGAGCTAAGAACGATTTGAAAACATCGTAATCTCTCTCCGGTGCTAGGAGAAATACTGGAATCCTCTCCATGTTGAAGTGGGCAATACTTTCAAGCATCCTTTTTGCCATTACAAGATCTCCCCTGTAGGTCTTTAGCAAAAGCCCGAAGTCGTGTTGGAACGTTGTTGTCAAATTGAAATTAGTCGTCATGAATCACACCTTAGAGCCTTCATCAAAAAGCAGGGAACAATTGCATTTTCGAGAGCAATTGGCACAACACGCTAGTAGCGCAATGGTGCTCTTGTTGTCGCAGACGCCAGATGCAAGGAGGTGGAGAGAAAATTTTGATGTCGTTAAGCTTCGCACGTGGGCACAAAGGGCCGGAGGTCAGGCGATTGAGGCGTGCTGCTGGCGGTTTTCTGCTCAATCTGGAACATCACCTTGAAAAAGTAGGCTGACGGCAAGAGCTCCTTAGGGAGAAGCCGGTTACCAAGAAAATTTTCGTTTGCCGTGAGCCCTTCTTCTAAGGAACACCTCTTCCTAACATTGAGAATCCGTTGACTTAGAAGGTTAAGGTGAGTAGTAAAGAGGCACCTTGTGACCCTTTCCGGCGCAAGGGTGCTTCGCACATTAGGCAAGACAGACTTCTTGTTCGATCCTCAGGGTGGAATGCGGTCCAGTCAAAATAGACAGTAGGTGGCTCCTAAGCGACCCGTTGGACTAGGTCCGAATCTTTGAACTGAGGGACTCAAAGACTTATTAGGCGGATAGTCGCGGTTTCAATGAGTTTCTAGTCAAAACCTGTGCTCGATGGTGAACGATAATAGGAAACTACGCCCTCATATTTGGGTTAAAATTTTGGTAACGTGATCACTAGAGAAGTTTTTCCGACCCGAAGGAGCTCATGAAGACCGCCTTGATAACAGGCATCACGGGCCAAGATGGCTCTTACCTATCAGAACTTCTCATGACCAAAGGCTACATTGTGCACGGACTTATTCGAAGAAGCTCCACTTTCAATACTGCAAGAATCGAGCACCTTTATAAAGATCCCCATGACAATACAAGGAAGCTAGTCCTTCACTACGGAGATATGACTGACGGCTCGAGGCTGGCGAGTCTGATTTCTGACATCGCGCCCGATGAGGTTTACAACTTGGCAGCACAATCTCATGTTCGAGTCTCATTCGATGAGCCGGTTTTTACCAGTGACGTAACAGGGCTTGGAACAATCAAAATTTTGGAGGCACTCAGACAAGCAAAAAAGCAAGTCAGGTTTTACCAGGCATCAAGTTCAGAGATGTTTGGTGATGCGGCTGCCCCACAGGGTTTGGATACGCCCTTTCGACCACGTTCGCCATACGCAGCGGCAAAGCTTTACTCTCATTGGGTCACGAAAAACTATCGGGAGGCATACGACATGTTTGCCGTGAGCGGAATTCTTTTCAACCACGAAAGCCCACGAAGAGGCGAAACGTTTCTAACCAGAAAAGTTTCTAGAGCAGTCGCAAGAATTAGTGCCGGACAAGAGAACGAGCTTTTCCTCGGAAACCTCGAAGCAAAGCGAGACTGGGGTTATGCTCCAGACTATGTCGTGGCTATGTGGCGGATGCTCCAGCAAGATCAGCCGGTGGACCATGTTATTGGAACCGGACATTCCTCCTCGGTTTCTAGTTTTGTAGAGACCTGTTTTAGACATGCTGGTCTAAATCACCTGGACTATGTGAAATTTGATCCTAGGTACCTCAGACCAACCGAGGTTGCGGATTTGCAGGCCAACAATGCGGAGTCAGCCAAGGCTCTTGGAATGAATGACCTAGTTGAAGTTGGACTCCTGTCCCAGATTATGGTTGAGGACGACATAAAAAAACTCCAAGATCCAGATCACGTGGACAAGCCGATAGGTAACCTGTGGCGCCAAGAAACGGAATAGGTTTTATTGTTCCGACGCTGGGAACACGAAGAGAAACCCTGAGTCGCACTTTACAGTCTCTTCGCAGTCAAGTTGAGCTAATTACACTTGTCGCCCCCAAAAGCCTTGAGGCGAGCCTTGGGCTGGAGCAGGCAGGAATGTTTGACTTGTTTGTGGCAGATGCCGGTCATGGACTTGCCACAGCAATAAACCAAGGGCTAAGAGCTCAGCCTGAAAGCATTAAATATTCCTCTTGGCTGGGAGATGATGACTTTCTGGAAGCAGGGTCAATGGAGAAGGTTCTGAGGCAGTTTGAAGCCACTCCTGATTGCTCGGCTGTTTACGGCAAATGTAACTATGTGGATGCTGATGGGTACGTTCTTTTCGTGCAGGGTGTCGGACGTCTGGCCAGAATGATTCTGCCACTAGGACCAGACCTAATTCCCCAACCAGGGTCGGTTGTTCGAAAGAGCTCATTCGAGCAGATTGGGCATCTAGACGAAAAATTCGGACTTGCGTTTGACTACGACATGTTCCTGAAATTACGAAAAATTGGCAGGCTCAGTTTTGTGAATGCAACTCTGGCCAATTTCACCTGGCACAGCGACTCTCTGAGTGTTAGACAAAGGCAGCAATCTGTCGATGAGGCGCGTTTAGCCAGGTCAGTGAATGCGACAACTCTTTTCGAAAAGTCTTTATTACTTCTAGGCCCGCTTGCAAGAGTGGCTGCTGTTTTCGCCGGACTTTTTGCAACGCGGCTGACAAAGAAAAGCCTCAGACGAAGCACCAAGTCATGAAACTTTTTATAGCTGGACACAACGGTCTTGTTGGCTCCGCGCTGATGAATGAGTTTTCTAAGGACCCTACCTACGAAGTTATTTCTGCTGCTAGGGCTGAAGTTGACCTCGCAAATAAAGAGCAATTAACAGCGTTCTTTCAAAAGCACCGGCCGGAAGGTGCGATTTTAGCTGCTGCCAAAGTTGGCGGCATAAAAGCAAACTTGGAAAATCCAGTGGGATTCCTGACAGTCAACCTGGAAATCCAAAGCAACTTTTTTTCGGCGGCCATGGCCGCAGACACTAAGCGATTGATCTTTCTTGGGTCATCTTGCATCTACCCGAAGTTTGCAATCAACCCCATACAGGAAGAGTCTCTGCTTACAGGACCCCTAGAAGAGACCAATGAGGCATACGCCATTGCGAAGATCTCCGGGGTCAAAACAATTCAGGCCTATTCTCAACAATTTGGAATGGACTGGACGTCTGTGATGCCCACAAACGTCTATGGGATGCGCGACAACTTTGTAAACGATGACTCACATGTAATGCCCGCCCTGATAAGACGAATCCTGATTGCGAAAAAAAATGAGGACAAAGAAGTCGTCGTCTGGGGAACAGGTAAGCCGATGCGCGAGTTTATTCATGCCGACGACTTGGCAAAGGGCATAAAAACAGTTTTAGAAAACTATCACCAGCCCGGTCCAATAAATATCGGCGGTACCGAAGAGATTTCGATAAAAAACCTTGCGAAAATGATCGCGGACGCGGTGGGATATCAAGGGCAGCTGGTCTTTGATCCAAGCATGCCCGACGGTACTCCCAGAAAGGCACTGGATTCCTCAAAGGTTCTTGGACTGGGCTGGTCACCAGAAATTGCCCTAAGGACTGGAATCTCTAGCGTTATAGACTCTGCGCGCCGTGATTTGTTGATCTAGCAGCCATAAGGCTTTGTCAGATTAGTTCTGATGTCCCTTTCTGGGTTCTGCCTGAATGTCGTGCGACACAAATGACAGCAAAAGCTGAAACCCAAGAATAATTCCGATTGCTGTTGCTACCGCCTGTCCTGCAGTCACGCCCAGCCCCTGTGACTGAGCGGCCCCAAAGGAGCCTAAGCCAAAGTAAACACCCCAAGCGGCAAGTCCTATGCCAAGCGGAAGCTCTATTGACCCAATGGACCACTCTCGAACGTAGTAGTTGTAAACAATACGCTTGAGGAGATTCTTCAAATGAAGGAAAGGAAAGGTAAATACCACTCTGGAAATTTTTAGATTGCTCTTTTCCTCCCCATACTTTGCAGTCATGGGGAACTCGGCAATTCTTCCTTTGATTATGGAGAGCCTAAACAGCAAGTCACTTTCAAAGAAATAAGAGTTGGACAGTCTTTCGACCTCGAGTCGCTCTAAGGCGCTGCGAGAAATAGCAATGAACCCGTTGGTCGGGTCGTTGACCGACCAATAGCCTGATGAGATTTTGCTAAATAGCGAAAGAAAGCCATTTCCCACGAGCCTCAGTTTTGGCATCTGATGAACCAAGCGAGGCGAATTGAATCGGTTTCCCTTTGAAAAATCTGCCGAATCTTGCTGGATTGGATATATCAGACCCGGAATTAGTGACGGATCCATCTGCCCAT
>Ga0209491_10010471_pt1 | contig 11129 bp, 13 predicted proteins | sample BON02_FD_187213 | JGI IMG/M metagenome (GOLD analysis project Ga0209491, IMG submission 187213) | Freshwater microbial communities from Lake Bonney liftoff mats and glacier meltwater in Antarctica - BON-02 (SPAdes) (version 2) | ecosystem: Environmental > Aquatic > Freshwater > Ice > Glacier...
ATATGTGTATGTATACATGTACATGTATGTCATGCATATATAGTATGTCATGAATACATAGATACATGTATGTATCTATTCCCAGTCCATCTCGACATCATCTTGCTCGTTGTCAGCGACAAATTTGCAATATCAGCCATGCCATGATGGTCATCTGTCTGAGCTGGTTCCCCTGAACTTCCCCCCCGCGCCCCCAGCGCAACCATGTTCGCCAGCCACGCGTTCCTCCTCGCAACGTCCGACATTCCTCTGACCCTTGGGGGGAAAAATCGAATTTGCTGTTTTGGCGGGGGAAAATCGTGACTTCGAAACGAAGGGGGTTGACCAGTCCCCCCCAGGAAGACCACTACTGGAATGGGAAGGGAACGGGAATTAAGGGAACCCGACGGTTCCCATGAGCGTTCCTGGAACTATTCCCGGAAACTAAGGGAACGCACACCGCTGTTGCGGAACCTTGACGTCCGACGTCCCGCCAAGATTGTTGATGGGGCATTTCTCGAACGAACGTGGATTGTCAGTGGAATCCAGTTTACAACGCATTTCATCGATTTTTTTGTTGGGGAAACGAAACAATTCGTCGGTAGTTCTTTAAGGGTGGACCTGAACCCCTCGAAAAAAAAATCAACAAGATTTTAGGTTCAAAACGTGAGGATCGACTTTTGGACCCTTTTTTTGAAGTGGTACAAAATACCACTTTGGTTCGTTTTTCGTACCTGCTTCGCCTCTGCAATTTCTGTAAGGCCCCGCGGGACATGCGAACGTTCCCGTAGAAGCGCCAGAAGATAGCCGGGTGTTGAGGGCGCGCCGTTTATGTACGCAACCTCTGATTGCTTCGACACCTGGCTCATCCTCTCCAGAACGACCGGGTCTAGACAATATCACGAGTCAACAATGGTCTGACGCAACGTGCCCCTGTACTACCTCTGGAAGTGCTTACTTCCGCTTTGTGACGCTCTTTTTGTTGAAAAAGACAAGACAAAGTACTAGAAGTGGTGTTACAGAGGCACGTTGCGTCATACCATGGTTGACTCGTGAAATTGTCTGGACCGGGTCGTTCCGGAGGGGATGAGCCAGGTGTCGAGACGATCGGAGGTTGCGTACATAAACGGCGCGCCCTCAACACCCGGCTATCTTCTGGCACTTCTGCGGGAACTTTTGCAGTGTCCGCGGGCCCTTACAGAAATTACCGTGTCGCAGCAGGTACGAAAAATGAACCTGACACGTTTTTTGTACCACTTCAAAAAAAGGGTCGGAAAATCGATCCTCACGTTTCGAACCTAAGATCTTGTGAATTTTTTTTTCAAGGGGTTCAGGTCCACCCTTAAACGTGATCTTGGCGCGGCAAACCTGCGGCCAGCGCTCGAGCAGCCTGGCAGGGAAAGCAAACGCTGGGCGCAAGAAAAGAATTTTCCCCAGTGAATTTGCTATATGTTCCCAATGTCAAAATGTAGAAGAGACTGAGAGCTAGGTCTGTGCACTTTTTGGGTACTTGCGAAAAGAGAACCGCTGCGCAATGACAACTTCCGAAAAAAAACGTGTTTCGCCCGCAAGAAAAATCGGAATTTGGCATTGCGCAGCGGTTTTCTTTTCGCAAGTACCCAAAAAGTGCACCGACCTAGATCTCAGTCTCCTCTATATTTTGATACAAGAAACATGTAGCGAATTCGCTCGGGAAAATAATTTTCTAGCGCTCGGCGTTTGCTTTCTGCAGCCCTGCTCGAGCGCTGGCCGCAGGTTTGCTGCGTCAAGATCACGTTTATAGTACTACCGACGAATCGTTTCGTTTCCACAACGAAAAAATCGATGAAATGCGTTGTAAACTGGATTCCCCTGAGAATCCGCGCTCGTTCGAGAAATACCCAACCCCACCTTAAGGTCGGGTTCTAGTCGGACACGACGTCCCGACGACCGTGACGTGTCTCTCACTGGACAACTATAACATAGACACAGATGATGACTCCCCCAACCACACATGGCTGCTCCTTGAACCTTCCAAAACTTGGCCAATTAGTACCAGACAATGTGTAACGTAATGTGTCATACACCAGATTACCCCTCCCAGACGTTGCACAAAGACACTTGCCCCCAAAACTCCCACAGGAGTCTAAAACATGTGATACCCGTCCCCAACTCCCAGAGGAGTCTAAACTCGTCAATATCCCGGTTAAGTAGCCCTCAAATGTGAACAACGCAGGTGTCTCTCCCTCGGGTTTTCTTTGTTTTTCTTTCTTTTCTTGAAAACAAGTGTTGCTGTGCTTAGTCGTGGGAGGTGGAGGATTTCATAGACCTTGGGACCACAGTATCCAAGAAATCTTACCATCACTTAGGACTTTCACCAATGAGGCCGAACGAACTTTGGACCTGCCCAGACGACGGAGCCGCCAGGGCACAATGTAATGATGTACGCGCTAGAGTTACAAGGGTACGGTGCCCCAAACGGCCACACCGATACAAGCGCAGCACGCTCGGTTCTCAGCGCTTAGCCAATGCAGCTAAGATTAGACGAGCCTCACTCTCGTGAGAGCGAAGCTATTCATGGATAATCGTTCGTGATAAAGGTCACCCTTAAACTCCCTTGGGTCGTACAACCCGACGCCACTTAAACCGTGACGTCCCCGTGCGCGCATAGGGACCCTGCCTAGTACCCTCCTGACGCTACCCAGTGACACTAGCTCACACTCACATCTTGTGACCCGAAGCAGCGTGATTTCAAACACACACACATCAGCACGCACGCAGTCACAAAGACCAGCACAGTAAAACGCCACATGCACCGCGGCGAACAACAGTGCAAGTGAAGGCAAAACTTAAGGCTGCTACACAGGTATAAGCACAGAAAATGATGGAACCCCTAAACAAACCACGCGTCGCTAGGGACTCGCAACGCCTTGAGCTTGAATAGCAGCCCCCCCTGAAAGCACACGCGCGCTTCGAAGCGCTCGCCCCCCGGCTGGCGCCACGCCTTTTTGCGTCACTTTAGTCTTGGTAGCTCGGATGGGCGCTGAAGCCCGTGCTTTAAAGTTAGCTGGTTTCGCTTCATAGGCCGCCAACAAGGCCGGAACGTCTTCAAGGAGGATTTGCCGGAGCACCCAACTATTGTGGGGTTGATCATAGCCTTTTCACTCAACGTAGAGTTCATGTCGCCCCTTCAGAATACGAGACACACAAATACGACTCACCTCGTACATATCAGATCCGTCGACTCCCGGCAGAGGGCGCGGCGGCTGATCTGTAGTTCCAAATTGCGCGTCTCGAGCCTCAAAGAATTTCAAACGACGAATATTCACTCGCTGGTGTGCCTTACCAAACGTAGCGGGCAAATCCAATGTCACCTGAGCCCCCTTGGCTTCCAACACCACAAACGGCCCAAACAAACGCGCTGTCAACTTATAGGGCACAGCCACTTTAACGTGACTAGAATCCAACCATACCTGATCACCTACTTTGACAACAGCCGGTGTAGATCGAGATTGTAACAGTCGACTTAGGCACACCTGCCCTGCTGCCATGCTATCAGCTGCCGCAAGATGTCGGTTGGCCACCTGCTGTGCTAAATCGATTGCTTCTCCAGGCTGCTCCTCCAACACTGCGTCATCAAGCCCCATGGTCAGGGGCACCCGGGGCAAAAACCCATGGGCAAACTCTAAGGGACTCACTCCTGTAGCTGCACTGATATGACTGTTGAGACCAAATGTAATATGTGGGAGGGCGAGATCCCACTCATCATACTGCACTACTGTCGCCACTGCCGCCTGTAGACCTTCCAAGACCTGCCGATTAGCGCGTTCTGCTGGGTCTGACTGCGGATTATAGCTGGAAGTAAACTTTGGTTTCGTACCACAAAGCTTCCACAGTGCCCTCCGAGCCACACGGCCCCCACGAAACGCACATCATTGTCCATCGTCAAAGTCAACGGCAGCCCAAAACCTGCAGCTGATCTCCTTAATCGTCAAGGCTGCCATATCCTCAGCACTCGTCCTGCCATTGTGAGCCGGCGCCCCCACAATTGTCTTAGACGTGCGATCTACCCATGTCACAATCCATTCATGCCCCAGCTTCGTCGTAGGCAGAGGTCCAATCAGATCCATTGCCCAGCTTGTGAATGGCTGAATTGGCACCGCTGAATAGGACTCTGCCCCCATGCGCTGTTGATTTGAGCTTTTGGCTGCAGCACATGTTTTACAAGAACGAACGAAGTGCACCAAATCTTCAAATAGTCTAGGCCAGTAGTATGAGTACGCCACAGCTGCCGACGTGCGGCCCACGCCCGCATGTCCAGCAAGTACACTATCACCATGCGCTGCTCGTAAAACAGCCTCCCTGCACACTGTAGGCACACACACTCTTGGCTTTGAATCTTCAGTCCTCTGTTACAACAAGACTTTGTCGCTGTCAAAGAAAAAATCTCGGAAATAGTTGTCACCAGCTGCCTTGATGGACTCGCTCACCTGCTTAAAGAATGCGTCTTTTGGCACAGCTTTTCGAATATCACTCTTCAACGACGTCTGCACTGAGGTGGACCGCAAAACTGCAAGCAGGCCCGAGGGATCTCTCTGGTAATGTCAGCGGCAGCATTCATTGGAGCTCAGCACTCGCCTGTGTTTCCCACTGGATTGCCACCTCTGGAAAATCCATCCGCCAAAGCGCAGGGTGCAGTGCCACGTGCGTGACGATAGGCTCCGATAGTGCAAAATGGCATAATGTCAATATGTACTGCGAAAAACGGGATGTCAGTGGATTCTATGGACCAACATCCAATGCTTCATCCAGAATGGAAAATATTGTGTCTGCACAAGGTACATCCTCAAGTACATCAGGTGGTACGCTGCTGCTCATGACCAACATAGTAGCTGGACACATGTGTCAAATGCCACAACACCAAACGGTGGGAAAACAGCTACACCTCTCTTTTGACTTTATGGGAGAGCACCTTGATACTATTGTGCTGTATGGAGTGACTAGCCAGTCGACATGGCAACAGAAGTCCTTATGTAGTGAACTAGCAATAGCTTTGACAGGGACGCTGCAGGAATGCAAGGGTGGCGCTCTTGTCATGGCAGACACAAGCCCAGTTTGGCGTACTCTCGATCGTACAGGTGGTGTGAAATATATTTATGATGAGAGTACAGACTCTGTTTGCAACGTCTTGCTGCACCTGGGACTTGCAGACCTACATGTGCTTAAGCACCCCAACAGGCAGGATTTCATATTCTGGAAACAAGGAAAAGGAATTAGCCGGATTGACGCATTCTGGGCCAATAGTGACCTGTTTAAGATGGGTGATTTAAGGTCTCTGAAAACAGCTGTAGCAACGTTACCAGGGCCATTCTGCGTAGACAATCGGGCTATTGCACTTAACATGAATCTGAATCTTCGTTATGACAGACGACGAGGGGTACACAATGTGATAGCAATCAGTACTGTAGAAAGGCCTCGCCGGGGGAAAACACTGCAGGAGAAGCAGAAAATGATTTTCAGAGACGCTCTGAATGATGACAACATGTATGAAAAGAGTGTGGAGACATTTTTGAAGGGGTAGCCAAAGGCATGGGAAATAATTGTCAGGGCTATGCTGGCCCTCGAAATGAAGAATTGGATGATTTGTGATGAAAGCTTTCAGCAGGCTTTGGACTTCTGTGTGAAGCCTGAAGAAGGAGGACGGGAAAACAGTAAAACAACAAATGGGCAACATGCGCGTGAAAACTTTAAATGAGGCAGCCAAAGTGTTGTGCGACGTTGTGCAGGGACAGGCCTCCGTAGATTTGACAAAGCGTCGAGAGCAGTGCATGCACGCAACTGAAGTGTTCGTGGAAGACCTGCACTGACACATTATGAGAGCGCACGCAAAAGCTGTTAAGGGCTCCGGACCTGCAGCAAACCTAAAGACAGATCGAAATGTGTATCTGCCATTTCTGTTAAAGACATGGCACTGCCTGGCAAAGAGTGACACATCAGCGTGGTTATCACATGATAAAAAGCACCGACGGAGGTTGATGAAGAAATTAATTACTAAATATGGCCTTGGCCTGGATACCCCTGGGATAGATGATGACAAAAGGACATGGACTGCCTGGGCTGCCTGGGCAAAAAGAAACTGGCAAGGGCAGGAAGGCATGATAACGGTAGCAACACGACTGTGTGCACAATTGAGACTTTCAGTGGTGGACGGACGCTTTGTGCAAACAAGACGACATGGTCTGAACGCTGGACCACAGGTAGCCCAAATCCAGATGATTAACAATAGAGAGAGATAATGTTGTTTATTGGAAAACCAAAAGGAAGATCAAGGATGATCTCCACGCAATAAACCAGTGCAGGATAAATTGGCAGGCCTGGTCATGGCAAACGATGGGACCCTGCCTCACGCAGAGGACATTGCTTTTACAAGCCATGCACGGCTCGCAAAACACGTTATGGATGAAGTACGTCACAATGCGGGTGACAAATCAACTGGTGCCTCTGCCTTTCCAGGAACTGCAATTCTGTATGACGTGCTTTTTAACAGATCAGTTGACCTGCGTGGCCGCCCAATTCTTCGGACAAAGTCATCTGCTGACATGCTCAAGTGCTTGAAAGAACAATGGGAAAAGGTGAAACAAGCACTGCAAACTGTCAGTGGTGAGAGGCTGGCACTGGAAATCATGCGAGCCCTGCATGTGTATGAGAGTGTGGGAGTACAGGCAGCAGCACTGATTCAACAAATGACGTCAGAACAATTTGAGCGGACATCACTGGCATTCAAGAGAAAAATGGAACAAGGCAAGGGTGCCATGTCAAAATTGCGGGCAGAAACGGTGATGAGTGTTGTGGTGACAGAGACACGAGGTGGATGCGAAAAGAATAGCTGTGGGGATGATACAATCCTGTTCTTGGAAAAAGTAGCAGTTGGAAGAGGACCACTGTCACCTAACAGCGCGATCACGCAACGCCAATGTAAAAGCCAGACTCAACCAGCAGCTTGTATATCAAAGAGACCAGTGCCGTGCAAACCACATCACTGTATCGGAGTTGGCTGACCAAATCTGAGTGATACGTGCTATCTGAATTCAGCTATACAGTGTCTGGCACACTGTCGCAAACTAAATTCGGGCAGGCAGGGCACAGTGCAAGCAGATGCAACCACGGCTGGAACATCAAAGATATCCGCAAGTGACCAAGCTGCTGCCCACTTCTGAAAAGGTAATCGGTGAGTTGAACGTTGGCCAATTGCATCATGCACATCTACACAATTTGATTCTGGAATTACAGAAAGTGCGACCTCAAGACTTCCAACAAAACTGGCAGTTACTGGATGCACATGACGCTTTGATACTGCTGCTACAGTGCATCCAAGGCGGAACCACCTCAGCGGTAGTTGGCAATTTTGGTGTGAAGATGACTAAAAGTATGCAGTGTCAAGCTCGAGACTTTAGCAGATATAATGCTCCTGAATCTGACCATGTCAAGTTTTTATCCTTGAGCTTAGAGATACCTCGGTACAATACAACACTACAGGCCTGTCTGGAAAATTTCTTCGCACCCCAGGAAAGACAGTGGAAGTGTGATGAATGCAAATAACATAGACCACAGAGTGTCACCAGGTCTCCATTGGGGGCCTACGCAATACGATGTTCTGTGTTCCCACAATTTGTTAGCTGGCATTTGAAATGATTTAAGAATAATGCGAGAGGTAGCAGCATAGGAGGGAATAAGACACGTGTAGACTTCCCGAAAGAGAAGCTTGCATTCGGGTCCGTTTGCAACTGCACGGACAGTCCCAAACTGGAATACGACCTGATGTCGGTGATACAATGTATTACGACACCTGGACAGACTGGAGATCACTTTATTACGATTGCACGGCACACAGTGGATCAAGCGTGGCAGCTTTTTGATGACAGCACAGTGTGAGCACCCAATGCCAGCGACTGGTGCTCGACACGGGTATATGTCATGGTTTGTCAACGACATGAAAATACAGGAATGGGCAAACAACATGTCAATCAGAATGATGGTGTCTGCACTGAACATGATGCAGTGGGTGGTGTTACTCGGAGACAAAGTGACATTGTGAACGACAATGAGGAGGACACTAGCGATGGCACAGGCCTGCGGGCTCGGCTAGAGGCACAGCACAGTGTAGTATCAGGCATGCTGCTGAATGATGTGCACACGGCTATTGTGCAGATAGATGGAGTCGATGAGATGGATACGGAGACAACCATACAATATGACACGATCCCTAGCGTTACCTGTGAACCTGGAAATCCATGTGATGACCAGGATGAGACACCACAAGATAGTACTTGGGTGCAAGGGGAAGATGTAGGACAAGTGGACAACCATCAAGTGCGTGACCGAGGCGAACAGCCATTCACAAGTAACCTGAAATTGTCTGCTGGAGACTGCTGTGCAACGGAAAATGGCTCAGATTGTGCAAATGATGGTGGACGTTCGAGGGGATGAAAAAGTCGCACCATGTCTATTCAACGTGGCGACGAATACCATCATTGATTGGCAGGAAAATGGGCAGAAAGAGCTGACAGAAATTCTGCGAATGCTTGAAATCCATGCGGTGCCACTGTGGAAGTCACTACAAATATTTGTGCCACGCTAGGAGAGATGAGGCATACAGGCAGGTTTTTGCCCCATTCAGAGATGTTTAAGAGTTGCGACAAGAGCTTGGCCGTTTGAAAAAGGGAAAGACGGGACGTTTGATGACAGTTGAGGAATTACAGGACATGACAGATAAACAACTGGAGCCTGTACTTGTCATCTGCAATCTGCTTCTCGCTGGAGAAAGTCCAACAATTCTGAAAATTGTTGATATCATCCCTCTTCTGGAAGATATGCGACGCACACGACCTATCGCATGCTAGGATCCAATATTTAAGTTAGTGGACTCTGTGATATGCCGTGGACTCATGTTAGTGCTGCAAGAATATGGCCTACTGCCAGAGGGCACGTATTGATTCGTCAAGGGTGGGGCCCCAGAATGGCCTGCAGATCTAGTCTCAGGCATTCAGCAGCACGCACGGCGCGAACAGACAAGCTCTGGCCAAGCCTTCCTGGACGCAACATCAGCATACGACACTATCAACTACACTGGAAACAGTTCAGCATGCAGTGTGTTTGCAGTGCCTGCGGATTTGGAAACACGAATTATATCACACATCGGCGGACACTCTCGAGTGGTGAACACCGCCTATGGTCTTGGGGATTTGGATGAGAAGGTACAACTTGAAGGGGGGTTAGCACAAGGGGCACCATCTAGCCCCCTGCTGTACATATTCACAACTGCAGTCGCTCAGGCATACTCTAACAGCGTAGTGCATGGATACCCTCTGCCACGTCTGCTGCCGGTGGACCTTGGGACGCCTCAGCTGACAAAACGGAGCAGAACTAACATACCGCAACAAACAAGGTGTTTGCTGTCCGTACCACACCCTTGCGTTGCATATGTTAAGGTTACAGGCTGCGCAGATGATAACGCAGTGACCACAGATGGGAAGGCACAGACACAAGAAGAGGCGCGTGATATCTATCTAAATTTGCAGAATGCTACAGAGGCCCTGACTGTTGGTTTGACACTGGTGGGGGCGCAGTCGAATCTAGAGAAAAGTTTTAGCACATGTTCGCCTATAATGCGGCATCTGCTTGGCGAGCAACCCAAGTTGACAGTGGCAGCAATTATTTCCCGGGGCCAACTCATACGAGCAGCAATCACAAAAGTACCTACAACGGGGGATGCCATGGCTAACACACCAGTGGAGAGGGGTGCAGTGCGCTATCTCGGACCACGTTTCTGCAGTGGGGTGTGCCTTGACAAAATCACAGGGGATGATGCTGGCTACGGCTGACAACATCTTGTCCCTAGTGCGAGATAATACATCCGATAACTCAAATTCTCATGAATTTGAACTTCATAGACCCTCAAACAAGGGTACTAAACTACTTTTGAAAGTAATAAAAGCAATCATCATCATCTGCTGCCCTCGCCTCTTATGATGCAGAGGGTGAGGCATCTGTCACGGTCCTGTACCAGCGCTTGCGGACTTTACTTTTACTGGACCCCCCTACACCTGAATTTATCATTAAGATGCGGGGGGTAGTAGCAAACAGCGGCATGCGTGCGCTGGGACTGGCACCCATAAATGAAGAGTTAGATAATGCGGTGACTGTCTTCCTCCTGGCCAGTGGGTAAAACAAACGTACTATAGGCCGGCCAAAGGTTAATTAATTAATAAATTAATGAATTAATTAATTAATTAAAAGAAGAAGATTCTGAGCTGTGATTCGTGGAAAATAATTTTTCTACTGCATTAACAGGACAGAGTACCCATGAGGACTTGTCAAAAAATCTGGCCTGCGGCGCATTTTGTTTGATAAGTCTTGCCTGCGGCGCATTTTATTTCATTAAAAATCTGGCCTACGGCGCATTCTTTTCATCAAAAATCCTCTTCTTAATCATCCGGGGATGCATTTCATTTCAAGTTTTTTATTCTGTCTACCAATTTATTAGTAGTGAAAATGATTTGAACTCCAATACTGAGTGATCACAACGACACAATTTGTACCAAACAGTGATTACGAAAGTTTCAAATAACAAACCCTTTGTCAAATCAAACCTCTTGAGATACAAATCGCACAGCACCATTTCAATTCCAAGACAATTTATTAGGAACAACGTACGTCAACACTTGTACATAATTGTCACAAATACTAGACTTATTTCTGTTCTTTTTCGTTTGCACGCCGTTTCTTCGCACCTCCTCCTAAACCTTTGGCACAGTATCGGTCCTGAGCCGAAGGTCCACTTTTTCCTGCTGGAGTCGAAGTCACGTTTAAGTCCTGTCTCCTGTCCATGATTATTACCCACTTCTTCGACACACCATACTCCTCCAACAGTATCGTGTGCACAATCTCTTGCTTAATGTCTTTGTCATAAAAAAAATAATGTCCCTGTGGGCGCCTCCAACAATGACATTTTATGATTGTGTTACCAATCAGATCACTATGTTTGAAAGGACATGTCAGAGCGCGTGGCTCGACGCTGTGACGACACCGTTGGCAAGAAGCGAGTGAATTCTTCTGTACTAAAACACCTCTTTTTGGAGAGAGTTGAGCAACCAAAAATATCGCCAAAAAAA
>Ga0209491_10010472_pt1 | contig 11129 bp, 5 predicted proteins | sample BON02_FD_187213 | JGI IMG/M metagenome (GOLD analysis project Ga0209491, IMG submission 187213) | Freshwater microbial communities from Lake Bonney liftoff mats and glacier meltwater in Antarctica - BON-02 (SPAdes) (version 2) | ecosystem: Environmental > Aquatic > Freshwater > Ice > Glacier...
AGAAGAGCAAGATTGTCAAGACCGAGCAGCAGCAGCAGCAGCAGCAGCACCAACAGCAGTTGCAGTACGAGCAACAGCTTTACCAGCAGCAGCGATTGCAGCACCAGCAACAACAGCAGCAGCAGCAGAAGGCAGCAGCAGCAGCAGCAGCAGCAGCAGCAGCAGCGGCGGCGGCGGCGCAAGAGGGCCACCACTACCACCAGCAGCATCAACAACACCACTCCCACCACAAGCAGCAGCAGCTGCAGTACCAGCAGTACCAGCAACAGCAACAGCAACAACAGCAACAGCAGCAGCAGCAGCAGCAGCAACAGCGACAGCAGCAGCAGCGGCAGTACCACCAGAAGCATCCTGAGACCGTGCGCTTTATCCTTCCCGACGTTTTCCCCGGTCAGAACGACCCTAAATTCGAAAAAGAGGAACGCAAGGTGAAACTCCGTGAGCTGCTGGCCCTGCACAAGATAGAAGAAGGGGAGGGCTCAGCAGGAGAAGAAGACGAGGAGAAAGAAACCATGCTCATGTCCTCCTCCTCCTCCTCTTCTTCCTTGGTGATTAAGCCCTTGCTTGGGTGGAATGGCGGGGCTGTGTCTCCTGAAGTGGAGAGTCAGCTGGGGGGTGCGTGGGAGGATCAACGACGCTGCAGCCTCTGCAAGCTAGGGGGGGATGACCCCTTCCTCGGTCGGCTCCTGCTTTTGGAGGAGAAGGAACGCGCGGCTTGGATTCATTTGAATTGTGCGGCGTGGTCTAGTGAGGCGGTTGAGTTGGAGGGGGGGTTGTATCACGTGGGGGCTGCGAGGAGTCGGGCGAAGAATTTGAAGTGTGCGGCGTGTGGGGTGAGTGGGGCGACGGTTGGTTGTTATGCTCCTGGGTGTAAGGAGAATTATCATTTTATCTGCGCGGTGGGGAGTGGGTGTCGGTTTTTTGTGGATCGAAGGGTGTTTTGTAAGGACCATCAGGCGGCTGCTTTGTCGCAGACGACCAAAGGAGGGAAGCCTTGTAAGCCTTGCGTGGAGCTCCCGCCCTTAGACTTGCTTGAATCGAACGCATTTGTGAAGATTATCCCTGCCCCGCCGGCTAATATGGGGTCAGCAGCAGCAGCAGCTGCAGCGGCTGTTATTGCTGCTGGGGGGGGGGTTAGTTCAGTGCAGGGGTTGGGGGAAGGAGTGGCTCTGAGGGTGGGTGCGTTGACGATTTTTGAGTTGGGAGGGGTGGTGCAGCAGAGTCCGTTTTTTCACACGGAGAGGTATATATTCCCGAAGGGCTATCGGGCTTCGAGGATCTTTTGGTCTGCGAAGAAGAAGCATGAGAGGACGTTGTGGATGGTGGTGATTGGGAGCACGGAAGATATGGAAGGAGGGAGGGAGGGAGGGAAGGAGAAGAAGCGGAAGCTGGCGAGGTTGGAAGAAGAGGAGGAGGAACTTGAGGAAGGGGAGGAGGAGGAAGAGGTGGGAGTCGTGGAGAAGCCCTGGTTTCGGATTGTGGCGATGGATGACCCGGGCCGTATCTATGAAGGAGGGGAGGTGGAAGGTGTGTATGCCGAGCTCTTGCATGCCGTCAAGACCTGCCAGGGCAGTGCTGTTGAGAATTTGCGTGTCCATCCTCCGAGCCGCAGCAGCAGCAGCAGCAGCAGTACGCTGGCGCGGCCCCTGCCTTGTATTGAAAGGAAGGTGCCGGGGGTGGGGAGTAAGGTGGCGACGTATGGCCTGAGTGCGTTTGATTTTGTAGGGTTGGCGAATCCGACGGTGAAAAGACTCATTGAAGGCTTGACTGGAGCAGTAGTAACAGCTTTGCATCAAGAGGAGGTGGGGGAGGAGGAAGGGAGGGAGGGAGGGGGAGGGTATCGATTTTGCTTTGTCTTGCCGGAGAAGGTGGAGGTGAAGAAGGCGTTGAGAGTGCTGGAGGCGGCCAAGAGGAAGCATGTGGTGGAGGAGTCACGATGTGCCCGAGTGGATAATAATCAAGTTTATGCAGAGGTTGCTGGTAGGATGGCCCGTGCCAACAAGGTTAGGATTGCTGAAGAGATTGAGTATGAAGAAGGGGAAGGAAGTGGGGGAGGAGCAGGAGGAGGAGGAGGAGGGCGTAGAAAAGGGGAGGGTGCCCCGGGGGGTGGGGGAGGGGGGGAAGGAGGGAGTGCGGCGGATGGTGGCTTGCTGGGACCGGGTTTAAATAGTGATAATCGGAGCGTGAGTCAATTGTATCGAGAGTTGAAGGCAATCCCGTTCTCCCAACGGCTGTTGGTGAAACGAAGTCGGATTCATGGGTGGGGTCTGTTTGCGAAGGAGGCCATCAAGAAGGATGCGATGGTTGCTGAGTATATAGGGGAGGTGGTGCGGGCGTGTGTGGCGGATTTGAGGGAGAGGATGTACGAGGAGTCGGGGCAGGGGAGTTGTTATTTGTTTCGGTTGGATAAGTTTGATATTGTGGATGCGACCTTGCAAGGGAATATGGCGCGGTTTGTCAATCACTGTTGTGATCCAAATTGTTATGCCCGAATCATAAGTGTGGACACGGGGGAGAAGAAGATTATTTTCTTGGCGAAAAGGGATATTGCGGTGGGGGAGGAGGTGAGTTATAATTATCATTTTACCCTGGAGGATGAGAAGATTCCGTGTTATTGTGGGGCGGCGAATTGTGTGGGGAGCATGAACTAGGCTTGGGTGGTGGTGGTTTGAGGGGGAGGAAGGGAGGGAGGGAGGAAAGGAGGACTTGCATTAAGGAGCGGTGGTAGGAGATGCGTATGCAAAAAATCGAGAAATGAAAAAGAGGTGTATATATTCAATGTTATGTCCGGAAAACGCCCGAAGGCAGCGAGATAAATGATCGATGAGAAGAGTGAGAGAGTGGATGATGCATATTATGGGATGTGGTTGCATGAGAAATAAACATGGGTAAGAAAGATAAAGAAAGCTCTGCATATGTCCTTTATATATGAAAAAGAAAAGAACACACAAGAAGTAAACGAGTATCGAAAGCTTGCACCGAGGGAAGCAGATGAAGAAGAGGTGCTGCTCGGCTTCAGTTTTGTCCCCTTCTGGAGAGAAGCAGAATTGAGGGGAGAGGACATGGATGATGCCCCTTCTTACATATTACACTAGAAATGATGCGTGCAAATTCAGAGGTGATAGGCTCTCACCTTCGCAGCATCTCAATGATTTTTGCTCTCAGATGCAATCAATTTACCTGTGTATGTGCTCTCGAAGTGGGGGAGGGGAGGTTGGAACTCGCGCTTCTTACGCGTATAGTTGCTCGTGCTGCCATCCCTACCAGGTAAACCTACGATAAACTTGTGGTAACTCTCTTTATACTATTTATGCCCGTAACTCAGGCAAGAAACAAGGGTGTGGCAGCACAGTCAAGACGCAACCAAAAGCCGCAACGATCCGGTTTCAGTCAACGTCAGTCCCTCCCTCAGTCCTCACCTCGGCGAGAGGAGACCGCCACCTCGGACCTCGGACACGCCCAAAAATCAATCGACGCCCTTTCAGGCCTTCTAGAGTAGCCAGTTCAGGAGGATTAGCAAGCGAGTGGTAGTTTTTAGCACATCTCCAAGAACCTCCTCCCCCCCTTTCTACGGAAAACGCAAGTACGCCCGCTTCGTTTCTCTCTCTCAAGCGTGCCTCTCAGAAAATTCCCAAGGCAACTATTGCAATATCAATACTCGTTGCGTCGTCGTCGGTCACCGGTTTTTGTGCACTGGCCAGATCGAATGCCTATAGGTGTTTACCATGCATGCAGGTCACAAGCACTCCTCTCACCCGCTTCTCTCCCCCACCACCACACACTCACAGCAGCCGCCGCGGGAAAGCCCGCCCCCGCCTTGGTCGAATCCTCTTGGGCGCAGGCGCAGGATCACGACGGCATAGGGCCATTTCTGTCGTCGTACGCGAGGGGACGTCACGCCAATACGAGGGAGCGAGGGCAAGAAAGCCCAATCAAGAGCAATGCCAGCGGCCATGACTCATGAGGAGGCTGGCAAGCTCATTGTCACAGGTGCGTGCGGGAGGGTTTCGCTTGCATGCGCTGGAATTGTCCCTCCTCCCCTCACGCTACCCACTCTCTTCCTTTCTACCCGTCTATTTCAGGCCTGACTTTTGGTTGCATCCACGTCCTGGCGGGAGCGGACCACCTATCGGCGTTGGCCACGCTGGCCGTGGGTTCAAAATGGAGAGCGTTCAGTCTGGGGATTAGGTAAGAATAAGGTGCAAGGCAGCTTGTGGTTGGGATCGCCTGTATGGCATATTGACAAGATGTGCCTGTAACCGGGCCCCCTCATCCTTCCTTCTCTTCATTTTCACTCACTCCCCTTCCCTCCCTCCCACCCTCTCTCCAGGTGGGGGCTCGGTCATTCCACAGGGCTCATCATCGTAGCGGCCATCATTCTGGGTCTCGGCGATCGGATCGATCCTAAAGTTTTGGAGCATGCTTGTTCGTGGGTAGTAGGAGTGTTTATGATCCTCTTAGGGGTATGGGGCATTTTCAAAGCCAGAAAGCACGAGGTGATCCGGCAAGCAGCAACAGCAGCAGCGGCAGCGGAGGGGGTAGGGAAGGAACGAGGGGACGATGCCTTGCAGCAGCAGGAGGAAGGACGAGGAGGACGAGGAGGGGATGAGCTTGCTGCTGCTACTGGGGTGGGAAGTCCCAAGTCGACTGCTGCTGCTGATGCTGCTGCTGTTACCTCGACGCCTTCCTCCTCCTCCTTTTCTATGGAAGACGAGGAGGAAGGGATGGGAACTGAATTGATGCCACCCTTTCAATTCAGCAGCAGCACCGGCGGCAGCGATGGTGGTGGTGGTGGTGGTGGTGGTGGTGGTGGTGGGCTCAGGAGTGAAGAAGAGGATTGCAAGGAGGACAAGGAGGAAGAGGAGGGGAGAATAAAGAAAGCCAGCAACAGCAGCAGCAGCAGCAGCAGCAACACAGCAAGACCAAAACCCCGGTCGTCATCTTCCTCCTCCACCACCACCACCAACCTCCCATCCTCCCCTCCTTCCCAGCCCCAACACCAACACGAAGCCTCTGCGGAAGAAGCCACTGAGGCTTTCCTCGACGAAGAACGCGAAGAACTCGACCACTGGCTCCTCATCCGCTGCAAGCAATGCCTGCACCTCGACATCGAATCCCCCGCCGTCCAACGCATTGTTGCCTTCTCCGTCGGTATCATCCACGGAATAGCAGGTCCTGGTGGAGTGTTAGGTGTCCTACCTGCCGCTCGTTTACACAGCTGGCCCAAAGCGAGTCTGTATCTCGCGACGTTCTGTCTGACCTCCACGTTGATCATGGGGGTGTTTGCGGCCGTCTATGGAGAGTGCACCTCTCGAATAGGGTCCACAGCGAAGATTGAATTCAGATTGGAACTGTTCAGTGCGAGCTTGTCGATCATTGTGGGGGTGCTGTGGATGGCGCTGATCGTTGCGGGCAAGCTTGATGTGGTGTTTGGGTAGAGAAGGGGGGAGGGAGGGAGGGAAGGGGAGGGATAGGACGGACAGACGGAAATTAACTTGCAGACAAAGACAGTTGGCTGTCCTGGAGAGCGCTTTTTCATATAGGCGCAAAAAGGCCATAGACGCATAAATCAACAACACAAATGAAACGAATGACTACATGCATGTAAGGACGAAGGGGGCGAGGGAGGGAGGGAGGGAGGGAGGCAGCGAAAAGACCAAGGGAAGGAAGACGAAGACGCTTGTTCCCCAAACCAAAAATGTAATCGGTGCTGCAAGACAGAGTCCACACGCATTTATGAACAACACGAATAAATCCAAGCGAATGACTGCATGCATGTAAAGAAGACTACCGAGAAGAAGAAAGAGAAGAGAGAGAGGGCTTCGATAAAGAAAGCAAACACAATGTACACAGACGCACACACAGAGACATACACATAGAGACGACAGAAGCCAGCGGGCGCGCGCTCGCAGAAGTGAAACCAAACCCAAAAGAACGATTGAACAAGACTCGATTGAAGAAACAAAGAGCAGAACTGATGTTAATCATAACTGTACATGAGTGTGTTTATTCTTGGTTTACGTCTCGTCTCCCTACTTCTCCTCTCCTACTCCCACCGCAGGACACGACTCAAGAAGCCCTCTTTGCCAGATGAGGTAGCAGCAGCAGATTTACTGCTGCTACTGCTACTGCTCTCGCTGCTGCTGCTGCTCCTCCTCCTCGCCATCATCCCTCGTTCCTTCCCAACTGGTCCAGCCACAGCACCACCCTTCTCCTTCTCCTTCTTTCTCTCCTTCTTTCTCTCCTTCTCCACCTCCTCCCTTAACCCCCTCGCCATACTCTCCAACAACAACCCCACCTTCCCTCTCAACCTTAACACTTCCCCCCTCTCCCTCTTACTCATATCCCCCAACAAAGCCTCCCCAAACACCAACCCCATCTCCACAGGCGTCATCACTCCTCCACCCAGCAAAGGACGGAGGTGCCGACGGAGGGCAACCCACATACCAGCAGCCCTTCGGACCCTTCGATGATATTTGGCGATTTTGGCTTCTTCTACTACGCCGTTTAGGAGGTCGAGGGGGAGGAGTTCTCGGGCGGAGAAACGGAGGGTGTGAAGAAGGGTGAGGCAGTATAATTGTTGTTGTTGTCGTTGCTGCTGCTGTTGTTGTTGTGATGGAACTAGTGATGGTAATGGTAGGGAAGGACGGCGGAGGGGTTGGCCTGTTTTGAGGTCTTGATACAATCCTCGTTCTAGCTCTAGGACGGCTCGAGTGATGCGTCCATCCCATTCTCTAGGGTACCCCAGACGAGGGAGGGAGGGAGGAAAGGAAGAATTACCAACATCAGTAGCAATTCCAGCAGCAGGACTTTCAATGAGCTTGATGAGGTGCGTTACTACTGTCAATCGCTCCTCGGAGGTCATATCTCGAATGTCAGGGCTGCATGTGCTTGTCCCGTCTTTCTGAGAACTCTGTCCTCGACCACAGTCCGGCAGCAACAAACATTTTCGTTTCTGTTGCGGCGCGTGTTGAGGCAGGGTAGCAGTAGTTGCAGGAGCAGCAGCAGCAGCATAAGGGTCAGAGAATGGGGTGACAAAAGGCGGGCTTCCCCGTGAACGGCTAGGTTTGGGAGGGGGAGGCGCTGACGAGGACGAGGCACCATCCCACCGGTCCTGCTCCTGCTCCTGCTCATCCTTTCCCTCCTCGCTTCTAACAGTACTGTTGCTCCTACGGGGGCTATCCTGCAGCGACATTGGCCGTTCTTCCGTCTCACGCCGCTGCTGCACCTGTCGTCGTTGCTGCTGCTGCTGCTGCTGCTGCTGCTGCTGTCTCTCCTCCCTCTCCTCCACACCAGAGACCTCGAGCATCGTCTCCTGCCACGATGCTGGCAACATGCCCAATTCCTCCTCCACCACCCGCATGAAGGCCTTCTGGGCCATGGTAAGGCGCTGCCGGCAGTTGCTGCCGTCGAAATCGTGGTCGTCAATATCGTCGTCGTCGTTGTTGTTTGCGTTGTTGTTTTCTTGCTCTAAGTGCTCTTGAACTAGGGCCTTGGCCAGGTCCACCTCGCGGAGGATGGCTTGGTTTCGGCTGTGTATTTGTTGGAGCTGGTGGCGCATTGTTTCTAAGTTTTGGGCGAGACGCGCCTGTTCCTCTTCCTTGTTCTGGCTTTGGTGCTGCTGGTGAATGACGGCCTCGATAGCTTGGCGTTGCTCGACACTTGGAGGACGGGGGAAGGGGAGGAAAGGAGGAAGAGAAATGTGTCAGATTCAGCGGCATCATTATCTGTGTTTGTACGCCTTGCATTTGAGTGCCGAGGACAGTGGTGTAGATTGATAATGCGGCTCGAGGAGGGGTGGGAGGGAGGGGATGACGATGACGAAAGGGCGGGATTTGAAAAGGGAAGCAAGGAAACCCCAAGCCTCCGCTATAGACGCACTCACATTGCTTGTCGACGCCGCTCCAGCTCCCCCCACTGCGCCAGGACGTCGTGGTGGTGCTGGTGCTGGTCGTCATGGGATGGGCCACTCATGTGCATTTTCAAATTCTCAGGCCAAGACGTTGCCAAGTGCTCTGATGGTAGGCGGTGTTTGCTCGATCAACCCGGCCGCCTTGCTTGCCTTGCTGCGTCGGCGTGAGCTTGTTGTGGCGTGAACCAAGGCTCCCTGTGTAGTGTGTGTACGTGAATTGTGTGTGAAGGAAGGCAACAATTATTTGAAAAGTCCCAGCAATCCAACTGCCCAGAATCCAATCCTGTCGACGTTTCCCCCATGACGCAGGAGACGCAGAGACTGCTGCCTCGGGGACCTCGCGGGGGTTGTTTTTAGAGTCCATTTCGCTGTGTCAACAATCCCTTTCTAGCTTTACAGCTTGTTTAGGCCTCGGCGGAGATGCCCTCTTTCATTGCTTTAGGCCTGGGACTATTTTTGCGCCGGCTCCAGAGCGCAAACGCGAGCCTCCCACTGGTCTCCTTGGCCTGAGACCTGAGACCTATTGGGTAGGCGTTTTTGTGTGGCACAAGGAACTTGTCCTTGCAAGCCCTCCCTTGGATTGTCCCGGCACATTTACCACGCGACTCATCACCACCCCCTTTCCATCCCCATCACACCCACAGGGCCGCAGCAAACTTCAGCCACAAACAATCACCGCCGTGCTGAACCCCGCCGCCTGATCGATCTGCTGCCCGGCCTGCTCGCTCGCTCTCGCCACCTTACGCACGCGGAAGCGTTCTCCTCAGCCATGTTGAGCGTCCAACCACAACCCTTAGACGTGTCCGCGCCAGCAGCCGTCAAGCGTGCTTTGAGCGAGGACATGTCTAGGAGTAAGTGGCTGAGGCAAGAGCCAAGCCTAGACACGAGCATACGGACCAGCAGCAGCTATGACGAGGAGGAGGAGCGGCAGCCTGAGGACGAGGAAATGGTGGAGATGGAGCTCGGGCAACAAGCCCAACCTGAAGAGTCTGCGCCTGAGGCCGGGGGGGTCGAGGAGGAAAGCATGACGAAGCAAAGGAGTGTCACGTTTGCCCCAGCACCCGTGGTTGTCCCCCCAGTAGGCAAGGGCATGAGGGCCACGTTTTTCTCGCGGGCGTGCAGTCGCAGCCTTTCCATCGCGCTGATCACTTTCACGGCAGCCATAGCCTTGGCTGCTGCCTTGGCGCATCTCGAGCGACATATTGTAAGTAGTCTCTTTGGGTGGGTGTCTCTTTCTCGTCTCTGTATACATTTGCACACTCACCCCACCCCACACATTCACCCTTTTCCAACCCCAGCCAAACGCACTCTTCATATTATATCCGCATTCACACTCACTCGCCCTACCCCCTCCAACCCAAAAAAACAGGGCCTCATCCTCCTCTCCCTCCTCCCCGCCGTCTTCATGATGGCCTACCTCCAATACCTCTTCCCGCTCTGCGTCCTCCGGCAAGAAATGCTCCTGACCTTCTTCCTCGCGATCCTCTACATGGGCCCTGTCGTCCTGTTAGAAAATCTCTGGTATTGGAGCGTGCTGACCAAAAGCCGACTCGATGACGCGGGCTACGCAACCCACAGCACCCCCACCTTAACCTGGGCATATAAACTCCTCTCCTCCTTTGTGCGTGCGTACCTCGTCGCGGGGGTGTTTGAAGAAGGCGCGAAATTTTTGGCGTTGAGAAGGCTTAGGACTCTGCCGTATGTGACTGATCCACGGGCGTTGGTTACCTATGGGTTGTGTGCTGGGGCGGCCTTTGGAACAGTCGAAGATTTATTTTTTTATGCCTTTTTGTATGGGCTTGATAATACGATCGCTCGGGCTTTTTTGTCTGTCCCTTTACATGCGATGACTGGGATGTTGATTGCGTGTGCTTTGGCGGAGGATCGGTTTTTGGCCCCTTCCTCCCTCCCGCCCTCGGTGGGGCGGCCGCCGTTTCGAACTTGGTGGAGGATTGTGGCGGCGTCTGTTTTTGTGCATGGGACTTTTGATTTGGTCACTTTTCTGTTGGATGAGGATTTTGAGGCAGTCTCGTTGGTGCTGGAGGTAGGGTTGGTGGTGGGTGGGTTTGCATATGTCCGCTTTTGTCTCCTTCGTTTGATGGGGGCTGTGCCGATGGAAGATGATCTCCACAAGAGGATAGGGAGGGAGAAGCAAGTAGCTGCAGCAGTAGCAGCAATAGCAGCAGCAATGGCGGAGGAGGAGGAAGGCAGGGATTTTGGTGTTGCGGGAGGGGTAGGGAGGGAGGAATGGGGGACGCGCAGCAGTAGTTGGACTAGTAGTAGGTGTTGTAGTAGCAGCAGTAGTAGAAGCAGCAGCAGCGGGGGGGAGGGAATAGGAGGGTTGGGGATTCCGACGACAAAGCATATTTTGACGGTGGTGGGCGCGGCGTGTGTGTGTTGTACGGGGATGCTGTTGTTTTTGTATTTGTGCCCGCTTACTTGAGGAGGGAGGGAGGGAGGGTGGGTGGGAGGGGTTAGGTTAGAGTGCATAAGGATAGATGGTATATATATACATATATTTACATAGATCGAGGAGGAGCAGGAGGGAGAATTGGAGAAGGAGTTTTGAGGGCCGTGTGGGAGGGTAGGGTAGCTGACTAATTTTGATTAGAAGGAAGCCTTGGTCCTTGAAGGAGTTTTGAAGGCCGTGTGGGAGGGTAGGGTAGCTGACTAATTTTGATTAGAAGGAAGCCTTGGTTTTCTTTCTTGATAAAGTGTTATTGAGAGTCGATCAGTGCGTTTGTGGGGATACAGGAAGAGAGACATTTTTTGCGGTGGTGGGTTGATTGAGAGAGGATTGAGAATGAGAGAATGAGCGAGGGGAGATAATTTTGCTCTGGTAAAATCGTTGAAACCGAACAGAACAAACAAACATAAAGTAGTGGTTATTATATACTGCTAGATTATTGGATAGAGGGGTGGGAAATGAAGAAGAGAGAGAGAGCAAACGAGTAAAAGCAAATACAAGTAAAAGCATGCCCTAGAGGTGATGCGTCCGTCGTCAGCCGAGCGCGCAAGCGTCAGCATCAGCTCCAACCACCTTTATGAAAACGACGACGACGAGAAGAAGTAATAAATACCACTACTGATGTTGTGCGAGTGTGCAGAACACACGCCTGAGTGACGTGTGTCGTTTTAATGTATGTCTGCATGTGCGTGTGTGTGTGCATGTGTGTGCGTGTGCGTGTGTGTGTGTGTGTGCGTGCGTGTGCGTGCG
>Ga0209491_10010474_pt1 | contig 11127 bp, 9 predicted proteins | sample BON02_FD_187213 | JGI IMG/M metagenome (GOLD analysis project Ga0209491, IMG submission 187213) | Freshwater microbial communities from Lake Bonney liftoff mats and glacier meltwater in Antarctica - BON-02 (SPAdes) (version 2) | ecosystem: Environmental > Aquatic > Freshwater > Ice > Glacier...
CACATTAGAGAGACCCCACAGAATCCAAGTAGGTCGCTTTGTGGGGAAGTCTCCTGATGTACGCTATGGGGTGGCTTCGGTTAGTAGGATCGATTAAATTACAGGTCTCTTTTGCAAAAGAGTCCTATAAAAGAGACGATATTCTGCAAAAGAGACCTATCATTTTATCGATCCTAGTAGTCGAAGCCACCCCATACACGCACACACGCACACATGTGCCAGGCTCGGTAGAATGTCGCATCTGTGGCTCTCTGTGGCTTAGTATGGGGTGGCTTCGGTTAGTAGGATCGAATAAATCACAGGTCTCTTCTGCAAAAGAGACGTATAAAAGGGACAATATTCTGCAAAAGAGACCTATGATTTAATCGATCCTACTAACTGTAGCCACCCCATAGGATTTCCGAGTCTCATCTGTGTAATTGTGGCTAGTACATCTCTGTGGCTCGGTAGGATGTATCTGTGGCTCTGTAGGAGTCTCATCTGTGTAATAGTGGCTCTACAGGATGTCGCTGTGGCTCTCTGTGGCTCAGTAGGATGTATCTGTGACTCGGTATTATGTCTCATCTGTGACTTGGTAGGATTTCCGTGTCTCATCTGTGTAATTGTGTCTAGTTAGGATGTCTCTATGGATCTCTGTGTTTCGGTAGGATGTATTTGTGGCTCTGTAGGAGTCTCGTCTGTGTAATAGTGGCTCTATAGGATGTCTCTGTGGCTCTCTGTGGCTCAGTAGGATGTATCTGTGACTCGGTAGGATGTCTCATCTGTGACTTGGTAGTATTCCGAATGGTCTCATCTGTGTGTGTGTTTTGGCTCAGTAGGATGTCTCTGTGGCTCTCTTTGGTTCGGTAGGATGTATTTGTGGCTCTGTACGAGTCTCATCTGTGTCATTGTGGCTCGGTAGGATGTCTTTGTGGCTCTCAGCGGCTCGGTATGGGGTGGCTACGGTCAGTAGGATCGATTAAATTATAGGTTTCTTTTGCAGAATACAGTCTCTTTTATAGGGCTCTTTTGCAAAAGAGACCTGTAATTTAATCGATCCTACTAACCGAAGCCACCCCATATGAATTATCTGTGGCTCGGTATGATACATCTGTGGCTCAATAGGATGTCTCTTTGGCTCTCTGTGGCTCGGCAGGATGTCTCTTTGGCTGAGTCAGATGTGTCATCTGTGTGATTGTGGCTCGGTAGGATGTCTACGTGGCTCTCTGCATTTGCCGTGTGGGTAAGACGTGACTTCGTGGATTTCGACAGATATTCATCTGGATAGTCACAAAATTCCAGACTTTGGTACAAAATTTAGAATCTTAAGAGTCGACAACCTTTACAGATTTTTTTTGTATCAATGGGATTCTCAGTGGCTGTGTGCCAGTATCTCAGGAGAGCCACGAAATCTCACCGTCTTTCCCTTCTTTGTGTCTTTGTGTCTGAAAACCCGACTTCGTTATATTTATAGAAACCCACAAATGGAGGAACCGTGGCACAAAAGATAAGAGAACGATGCTAGTAGATAATGGGAAAGGAAAAAAACCGACTCCAAGGACGAGGGTGCAGGAGACATGGAGGATGATCAAGGTGGTTCTTGCAGTGGAAAAGAAGGGCAGGGCTGAAATGAGGAGATGGGTAGGTGGCTGGGTTACAGAGATGGCAGATGCAGATAGGAGACATATGTGAATCTGACGTACTGATTCATGGGACAGATAATTTCAAGTTGAGTACACGTGGATATTTTGTCACAGGAAATTCAATCTCATTTTTTCGCTGGACTTTTGCTAGGAATGTGTCAGGAAAAGGCAATCGTATGAAAGTTCAAGATTGACATGTTTTATCCGTCACGAATGGATTTAGGCACTTTGTGTGTGTGAGTTGCTTTGTTTTATTAAACCGATACTGGGGAATCGTTACGGTCCACGGGTTTCCTCAAACGGCCTCACAAAAAAATTAAGTTAAGATGTCCACTATTCACGTGCACCCCCTCCTCTTAACCAAGCTCCTAAAGTTCTTACAACCAGTTTCTACGTTTCCCCAGGAACTAGCTCATGTCCTCGCTAGCTCAGACCCAAACAATAGCCAGGGACTGACCAATCCTAGCACCAGGTTTCTATAATACATATCATCTCCAAATACACTGTATCACGGCAAATGTTCAAGGCTCATCGTCATCCATGTCCTCAATTTCACCGGCGCCATCATCAAGATCATCAGCGCAGGGCTCGGCCTTGATAGTGCCAGTAGCCGAATACACCTGATGATGCTTCTTCAGAAAGTCGACAAGTCCAGGATCAGGCAACATCTTTGTTAGCGATTCTGGGTCACATTGGCCCATGCGCATCAGACTAAGAGTCTCCCGGTCATCATACAGCTTGAAGGGTTTCGTGCAATTGAATTCAGCCGAGCGCTTGTCTTCGCTGATTTCGCACTCAATAGTGTTGTCCGAGTCGGTATTCACTGTTGGAACACACGCTGTCAGTGTCTCCCTTGACCACAAAAACTATTATTTGCACCCTTGACCGCACCACGTACTCTCCGAGTACACACCGCAACCTGGGGCGCGTATTGGGCGCGCTGCGGCGGAAGTCAGCCTGCAGCTGCCGCGCGCCATCCGGTTACCATCGCCCAAGTAAGGGGAAAATACGTTTCGACTATTACTACTAAGGAATGACTACTAAAATTAGGATTCACTATTGCTACTGAGGGTTGTCAACCTAGTGGTCAACCATAAGTAGTAATAGTCAAAACCATTTCCCACTCATGGCGAGAAGGTAACTGTATAGAACGCGACAGCTCTGGGCTGACGACCCTCTGCTGCCGCGCGCTCGTTGTATGTTGTTGAAAGGCATGAACGAAAGTGGCAAACGCATGCAAGAGCAGTGGATCCTACTGACCAATGACGAAGGGGAGGTAGATACGATGGTGTTTTTCAGAATCTGCGGCGTATTCGGGGCGCTCATTGCGGCCGAGCAGCTGCTTGAGGCTCACAAACTGATTCACCAGCTCCTTTAGATGCGACTCTTTTTGCCGCAATTCCTTGTTCTTCTGCTCTATTCTGCTCTTCAACCGAGCCTTTTCTTTGTCCCGACCCGAACATGCGCCTGCCCCGCGCTCGCCAATGTCGCCAGCCTGCAAATATCCACGAAAATTAGCCAAGCATCTTCACGTGAGCATCTACAATTGGCTATACCATGGTTGCGATTCAATCGTTCCTCAATTCAGTCGTTTCTCTGTAATTGCACACATTATTGTCTAAAAAGCAAATGGGCAAATGCCAGGAGAAAGAGACCATGGGGGGAAAACCCTTCCACTGAATATCTTTTTTGTCCTTGGCGATGATATCCATGGCCGTGAGCACATTGAGCGCATCATACGCACGTCTGTCAAAAACAAATGCCAAAACCAGGTCACGATCAGCACCTTGCCATTATCGAATCTCCACGTTCATACGACACAAGCGAAAATTAGCACATGGTTTACGTGCTTGTCTCTGAAAGGGCGGGCGGCGTTGAAGCGCCCTTTTGCGCCTTTTTTTGTTGTTGTTGGATCCCAAGAACACCCACTTCGTTTGACGAAGTCAAGACGTAGTACAAAATGACTTCGTAGTTACGTAGCAAGACTTACTCTACTACCCAGTAGGTCTTACCAGGTATTTTTGGTATCTGTACCCAATCCCGTATCGTCGCGAAGGCCGACACTCGGCTACTCGAGTGGCGCGCGGCGGCGTCGGCGCTGCCGTAGCGCACCCGCAGCAGGGATATGAGATGGTGTTTAAAGGCAGAAAAATAAATGAGCAGGTAGCGAGAGTGAGGGTGTGAGAATGTGCTCACCGGCGGATGTTTTTCTCGTCGCTGTCAGTCTCCTCGTCCTTGAACTCCTTCACCAGCTCATCAGCCACCTCATTGTAGGTCGTTGTCATTTTCGCTTCCACTTGCCGACACACCCTTAAACTAAACTGGCGCAGCCCCTGATTCTTTTTGTCCTTGTCATTGATTATCAAGGCATTGCTTACTGGTGTTGCACCCGGCATAGGCCGCCCCCCCTTGGCAACAGCGCTTGCCGCAACCGCAGCAGGCGGTGGAGAGTGTGCACACTCGTCGTCAGATGAGTGCTTGCCGTTCTTTTTACGAGCACCTTTGCCGTTGCGCTCGCAGCTCTTGGACGTACCAAGCAATGCCGCCACACTGCACGCAACACTCTCAATTCCATCAGCGCCAGTGCACACGTAGCCAGTTGCTATAGCAGTAGCGCGCATCAGCGCACAGAGGTGTGCTTGTGTGCTTCTACTGTGCTAAGTGTATAGAAAAATCCATCTCGGACCAGCAACCCAAACTGCTCCAACATCTGTCAAATGAACTCTACGAATACAATCTGAAAATACGATGCGCAAACAGACGAGTTCAATTTGGCAAAGTGGGGCGCGCGGCACCAAGGAGCGTAGGTCGTGATGCGGAGTAATAGGGACACCTAATTGTTCAGACCTAATTGTTCAGACCTAACGCCAAGATTCCATGCTTCGTGCCATTTGGACAACGCTTTTGTATCGACAGGTATCATTCCGTATGACCTAATGCCAAAAGACCTAATACACAAGAACCTAAAACCCAAAAACCTGATGCTCTCAGGGCAAAAAACCGTGCAGACAAATTGAGGGGATCAATACTGTGGAGCAGAGTGTGATAACTATCAGTAGAGGAGTATCAGTAGGGGAGTGTAATAGTATATTCTACCCTGAATTCGTCCGCACACCTCTGGTCCGCTCCAGTGGGCAACTGCGCGATAAAGCGCTCCGTCGCACCGATGGCGCGCAGAAGTTTCTGCCGCCGCGCGCCCCAGGAGAAAAGAAAAGTTACAAAAAGCACAAAACTTACGCGTTCTGCACACTGTCTTCCTCGCCGCGACAGCGCGGGTGTGATCTGGGTGTCCAGGCAACACCATTCGCGGGAGTGCCATAGGCGGAGTCATGACACGTTGTGGGCAAGTCGAAGCCCGGCAGACCTCTCTTGCTTGTGGGCGACCCTATTGTCACATGCGTTTTATCAGCTCGTGTCCGCCCTGTCGCCCTCTCTGTTGCCAAATGAAACGCAACAAACACACTTGAGAATAAGTGTGTGGGAGGGGGGTGACACACACCATCTACATTGATGCGCTTACGCACAGGCGTCTCGCGCCTGCCCGCCTTTGAGGCACACTCAACGGCCTCCGGAACATGGAATCCGTTGGTGCCGCGCACACGTTTGGAGGGCGTACCAATAGTGTCGGCGTCTGCCCGCATACAGCTGCCTAGCTCCATTAGAGATGACACAGCGCTTGCTGCTCAACATCGAATACCGAGTCACACGCAGCCTCAAAATCGAATTCCAAACTACAAGCAGCCTCACTGTTTCGTTCTGTTGTGACAAAGATTCTATTGGAAGCAATCAAAAATAATGAACACCTCAGACTCTGGTCTCTCCTTCTTTTGGGCCCAGGAGCGCATGCGCATGCTAAGCAATTGTAAAACCACTGACACGAATTAACTGAAAAGAGCTGAAAAGAAATGAAGGCAAATATTCCACAGCAGTCCCACCTTGCGTGGCCTGCGCAAGCTGACGCAGGTGAGGATTTGCGCGATCGAGCTCTAGGTTGGAAACGATGGGGTCTAGGCCCAGATCCTGCAACCACCAGGTTAGCACGTGCACATATTTTTACTCACTGAAACGGCGAGGAAGAAGCTATATGAAAAACGTGGAGCGCGGGCAGAATTTTGGTCGCCCTGGACGCCCAAGCAGATTCCAAAGAAAATAAGCAGCAAGCACAACACAGTGTGTGAAGTGAAAACATGTTGCACATTTGCTAACCTGATACAGCCCTTGCAGGTTCTCGGCGAGCCATCTTGGAGCGTCCTCGTCGTTGTGATCATAGCCGCCGTCAATTGCCGCCATGGCTTAGCGTACGCAGGAACAGACAGCCGCACGCCTCAGCACGAGCAAGCCGTGGCGATCGTCGAAAACAGTAAGGCCTCGTTTGACCAAAAACTTTGAAGCAAGCGATGCGGGTGGCTAGAGGACAGCCGAGAGGATGACTAGGACAAGTGCACGGCAGGCGGTGGAGTCTGGCAGGGCGCGGCTGCCAGTGGGTCTGGCTGCCTGCACGCTCGCTCGCTCTCGGAGTGGAGACTCCCTTTCTGCACCGATCCTGTCTCTCGATGAGGAAGGTGGCGCGAAGGGAACTTGAGTACCCAAAAACTTTGTACCAGTGCAGAACTAGTTACGTAGACTAACGAACTCATTTTTTCCCTGTCTATCTTGGGTGACGTCTCCACACAGCAGGACGCGTGAGAGATGGAAAAAACGTATTGCAGGAACATGTCCTTTTAACTTGAAGCAAGAGCCCTTGCGACCATGGCACATGCTGCTGGTGCCGACTTGCCTGCAGCGCAGCAGGCACAACGCAGCCTGCACGAGGATGCCCCGGCACGGGCGCGGCGCACGGCCTGCGTCGCGGCGGTAGCGGTGCTGTGCGCCGCAGTATTCGCCGTGTGTTTGTCCTCTGGCGCATCAAGAGCGTTGGGCAGTGGCGCGGCGCTGAGTCTACGGGACCGACAGCGCCTTGAACTGCTCCTCCAAGACGGCGGCCACCGGGCGCAGCACATAGAGCATGCCCGCAGCAGCCTGGAGGTGGCATACCATGAAGATGTGCGCTCACTGCGGGCGCGAATACACCCATTCGGGCGGTCCAGGTTCGAGAGGGGATACCGTGATACTCTCAACGATCTGAACAGCAGGCTAGCCAGGCAGCACGCGCTTCTTGAGCGGCAGGGGGCGGCGTCCGACATTGCGCAACTAAGGAGGCTGGCAGCCGACAAGCGGACCAGCAGGACCAGCGTCGATACGAGCAAGGTGCAGCTCGATCGGGAGTACCGCTACGTCATGGGTGGTCTGGGTGGTTCCTTGAAGGACCGCCTCACCGAGCACGACTATCTGGGGATGGAGGGCGCGCTGCTGCGCAGCTTGCGAAGTCATGGCGCCCGCCAAGAAATGCTCGTGCAGGGCCCACCAGGGCAGATATTTGTGGATCTGGGGGTCGAATCGGCCACGATGGGTGCGGCCAGGCAGGCTATTCTTGCGTTGCACAAGCAGTTGGCCTATGCGCGCCACAACGGGGTAAGCAAGACGATGCAGGAGAAGGGGCGGCTGGCCATGCAGGCGCTCAGTCAGCAGCTACAATGCACTCACATGTTTCAGCGGCAGTTGATCGGGCGTTTGCAACAGCAGACGATGGGCAGCCTCAAGCCGCAGGCGTTGGCCGAGGACAGCAAGCTGAGTGTCGCCTTGGGGTCTATGCATACGTTGGCGGCGGATCACAGCAGCAGAGCAAAGGCTGCGTCGGACCAGTTTGCAAAAGGATTTCGAGAAGCAATTCGGCCACAACATGATATTATTTCTGTTGTGAGCAGTGCACTGATGCACGACGAAGACGAGAGGGCAAAGGGGACGGCGCCGAACAGCAATGCCACTGGCACAAATCAAACGCGGATTGGTATCGAAGAAATTGTACGCGACGCTGTCTCTGATTTTGCAGGCCAGAATGGATCGCTTAGGGTCAATGGTAGCGCCCTACTAAACCGGACGGAGATTGTTAATGCCATCATGGCAAGGATCGATGAAGAAACCAACGAAACAATACATCCCAGCAACGTTGTCGATCTTGTGCACACAACCCACAGGTTTGAGGTCGCAGCAGATCCAAAACGTGAGTTTGCGTGGATCTTTGGGCGCCCCTACGCCGGTCGTGGTAGGCAGCATGGCGTGGCTGCCTCAATCTTTGGCCGGCGCGCGGGCGAAAACTTCTCCGCAACAAATGACACAGAGCAACGCGAATCGACCACGCACGTGATGGAACAGACAGCAGGCGCGTTGAAGAACATGAGTTTTGCCAAAGCCAACTTGCGGGTAAGTGTGCATGACATTGACTGGGTGTTCGGGAAAACCATGCGAGACTACCTCGCAGACAAGAGCCCGGCGCCAGCAAACGGCACAGCTGATGCTGAAACTCTGAAGCTGCTGATCGATGCTGCGAGAAATATTACTGGGTTGCTGAATGAGTCGCACCGCATGGTAGATATTGCCAAGGAGAGCATCATGCATTCCTTCGTCCCTGATCGCCAAATCGATGTGGACCATGCACAGCACAGCATGATGAGCGTTTTCCATCCTCCGAAGACTACTCGCATCACCATCCAAGTCGACAAGGGTAAGGCGAAGGTAGTTGACGACACGGCCGAAGACGAAGTCGAGGAGCGAGGGCAGCGTGATGTCGCAGGCAGCAATAATTCGGCGTCGGGCCACAGTATGACTACTATGTCCAAGTCAGCCAAACTTGCTCATTCGTTTGCAGATGGTACGAAAAGTACAAGTTTGAATGGCGGCCATATGCGACACATTGCTAGACTGAAAAGACGCCACACCCAGCTTGCAGACGGAGGACAAGAGGAAGGAGGGGAGAACTTGAGTGAGGAGAAGGACAAAGGCGAAAAGGAGTCGTCGGAAGAGTCCGAGCTGGGAAGCGGCGGAGAGGATGCAGCAGCCAAGAAGGAGGAGAATGCAATTGATGGATGGAGTGGGTTGCAGTCCTTTGGACAATGGTTGCTCATCGCATTATCCCTGATTCTTGTCATTATGACCATGGCCGTGTGCGGCTTTATTTGCTTTGGTTGCCTATGGGCCTGGCGCGAATGTAAGCGCCAGGATAGGTGGGACATCCTTTTCAACAAGGTACATGGGGCACAGGCTGGGCCGTCAAAACCCAAGCCTCCTGGTACTGGTGGAGGCGGTGGTGCTGGCAGTAGAGGAGGGGGTGGCGGGGGAGGACTGCCTCCCGGCAGGGAGGGGGTTGGTGGTGGTGGGAAGGGAGGAGAGGGCGGGGGAAAGGGCGGCGGGGGGGGTATCAACAAAAGAAGTGATACGCAAATGGCACGATAGGAAATTCTCTCGCAATTTATTCGTTTCCCTTCAATCAGAGTCTGAATCTTTATTTTTGTGAATTTAATACTAAATGCAACAATCATCCGCTCCGCTGTACATATCCCTGACATGCACACATCATTTCATCACCTGTTGAGGTGCTGCTGGTCCCCGTGGCCCAGCACCGTGCCGCTGCCAGGTGATCCATTCGCCCGCGCCGGGCTTGGCTGGCCAGGGTCCTCCTCATGCAGGCTTCGTTGTGCCTGCTGCGCTGCAGACAAGTCGTCGTAAGTCTACGTAACTGGTTCTGCACTGGTACAAGTTTGTTGGTTCTCAAGTTCCCTTCGCGCCACCTTCCTCATCGAGAGACAGGATCGGTGCAGAAAGGGAGTCTCCACTCCGAGAGCGAGCGAGCGTGCAGGCAGCCAGACCCACTGGCAGCTGCGCCCTACCAAACCCCACCGCCTGCCGTGCACTTGTCCTAGCCATCCTCTCGGCTGTCCTCTAGCCACCCGCATCGCTGTGCTTAGGCCCTTGCTTCAGCACTCGACAGCTGGGTTAGTCGTTTGGTACCAGGTTTAAAATCGCAGGTCTCTTTTCATTGAAATGAGACCAATTTTCCGTCCAGGATAGGTTGATCGGGAGAAATGTTTTCCGATCACATCTTATCAAAGCATTGATTCTTAAACCTATTCCAGATCGCCGCAAAAGAACCAAACGCACATCTGTCGTAAACACCCAGGCATGCAGACTCAAAAATACGAAAATCATGATCGCAGACGACCCAATCCAACGGGCGAATGTTGAGTTGTTGGTCAAAAGAGTTGAGCAAGCGGCCGTTATACTTGAGAAGCATCGCCGAGGCTGCTCGCGCTGAGGCGTGTGGGTGTGTAATCCCTGCATGCACTGAGCGCCATGGCGGCAATTGACAGCGGCTATCTGCTATCTCTCGGCGGCTAGACCGCTCCAAGATACCTCGCCGAGAACATGCAAGTTCATGCAAGATAGACGCACACTTGATTTCGTGAGTGTACCCGCAAGTATAGTCAACTCTTGAAGGTAATATGTTCTAGACGTGTTGTACACAACTTCCTTTTGCGCCACCCCCCTCAACAAGTGATGATTCTTTTTAATTCATTGGGGTTTAAACAAAGCACCTCAACAGTTTGGGGTTTTTTTCAAACACGATAGAGTCAAGAGACATGGGACTTACATTTACTTGAATGCCTTTCACAGTGGTGCTGTCTTGCTTAAGGAAAGCAGGTAGTATGTGTTGAAGTCAGTCACACAATTTAGTAAGTTTTCAAGTGAGTCATACAATTCAGTAAGTTTTGAAGTGAGTCACACAATTTACTCAAAACTGACAGAATCACTCTTACATGAAAACCTCTTGAAAAACACAGAAACATGTGCCAGTGTCTCCTTTCATGTATCGGTATAATATGCCGAAGTCGTGTGTGTGAGACACTTGATCCTGTGTGTGTCAAGATATTTTATGTGATGTGAGGCATTCCCATAGCAATGTACACACTCGCATACTCCGTGCGACAACCGTCTTGCTCCCCCTCGCTCTCGCTCGGACCTTCCTTTGCGTTTTCGAGTCACGACACACACACAAATGAGTCACTACACACACGTAAACGAGTCACTACACACACACAAACGAGTCACTACACACACACAAACGAGTCACTACACACACACAAACGAGTCACGCCCCATGCGAATATGCGCCATTGATGAGTCATCACTGCATCTCGTTCTCGTTCTCGATCTCGATCTCTCTCTCGTCGTCTGTATCAGTGCAAGGTATCCCTGTGTTCCCGCGTTTTTTCTTTTTTCCAGATTGGTGGAAACTCGTAACATCAACGAAGGCCCGGTCAATGGAACCCGCATTGTTATTTAAGGGACAGGCACTTCTCGGTTTCCAAGCTTGCAAATGTGTAGATACACATCCGTACCGTGACCCTGCTTCCACATGGTTGCTTTCAGTCCCTCGCCACTTCGCGGGGAAAAAAAAAGAGGAGAGAGGCCGCACACAGAAAATACAAGAGCGGACCACGAGGAAAAAAAGCGAGGGATGGAGAAAGAGGGGAGAAGGTGGGGGGGAGAGAGCTCGCGAGTGTGTGTGTGTGCATGTATACGTGTGTGTGTGTGTGTGTGTGTGTGTGTGTGTGTGTGTGTGTGTGTGTGT
>Ga0209491_10010475_pt1 | contig 11126 bp, 10 predicted proteins | sample BON02_FD_187213 | JGI IMG/M metagenome (GOLD analysis project Ga0209491, IMG submission 187213) | Freshwater microbial communities from Lake Bonney liftoff mats and glacier meltwater in Antarctica - BON-02 (SPAdes) (version 2) | ecosystem: Environmental > Aquatic > Freshwater > Ice > Glacier...
AGTTGCGATTGGAATTTTTCAAGAAGGTTAAGTTGACTCTTACCAGGTTCATTTCACGAAAATCTTTGTGATTTTTTGGTCCTACCAACTTCGAGGTAGCGACCTTAGTAAGCGAAAAGGGAAACTTCCTGGCATTTTAGGGATTGTTCCGTCGTTGTGAATCGCGATGCGATTAATGAGGTTGGACAGGGCATCAACATCGATATCCGCATGTGCGTGATCCTGCTTTATAGTGAGGTGCTTGATACGGCATGCGGCAGCTAAATTGGAAAAAATCGAGTCGATTATGGGTTGTTGCGTAGGCTGGATCTCAACAACAGTGGTGCCGGGTTGCATCCAAACCATATTCGACAAACCGGCACCATGTTGAGCTATCAAGATGTCCGTCTTCCACAAGGCTTTGATCTGTTCGGCCGGGGCCAGTGAAGCAGTGTCTAAGAACTCCAAGTTAGGTGGGTTGCCAAGGGCGTCACTGATTCGATGCAAGTTCCCAATCGAGCGAGCAGCGGCCCCCGATCCGAGAACTTCTGCATCTTTGTCGAAAAAATCGACTGCATCTTTGCGCATCAAGACCGTGATTCGCTTGTCCGCGCTTGTTGTGGGAGTTGATCCCAAACCAAGTTTTGAGCTGAAAATTGAACGTAACTTTTCTATGTTTCGCCGTTGGAAATGTGTTGGGTCATCCCAGCCCCAAAAAACCTGCCTCTCCTGCAGGTGTGTCAGTGTCCGCTGGAGCATTACGCCGGGAGGAATGAAATCAATTGTGGTGTCAGTATTCAAGAGATCAAACCAAGGGTTCATTGGACCACAATCCCGAACGGCAACTTTGGGAACCGGATTATTTTCCAACCAAAGCGCGACAGGCATAAAGTATCCAAAAAAGAAGTGATAAAAATGTTCAACGGAACCTTGCCACTGAGCAGGGACAAGCATGGGCGTGGTGAGACGCCACTTCTTGGCCACACTATTTTTGAGCTTCATAATTCTGGACCTCTAAGGCTTCGTGGCAATAGCGTAAAGGGACTCGTAGTCACGTTCGGCGCGATCTGTCTCAGGATCAAAGTCACGTTTTTGCGCGTCTGCAAAGCCAGCGCCGGTAAGAATGTGTAGCAAGTTTTCCTGGTCAAACATGTATTTATGTTCGCCGTCCATGTAGGCAACGTAATTAATCGCATCAATTGACGTTGTGTTGTTGTAAGCCGGTTTCCAACCGAAGTAGTCCGCGGGAACCTCATGGATACCGAGGTAGTGTTCCAGATAAATCCGTGCATTAGGAACACAAATAGAGAAAGTCCCTCCGGGTTTGAGCAGTCGCATACTTTCTGCGAGGAGCCCTTGGCCTTCGGAATAGGTCAGGTGTTCAAACAGGTGAGAGGAATAGATTTTGGAGACCGAATTGTCTGGGAGAGGGACGGGTAGCCTCAAATCCCAGTAGATATCGCACTCTTTAGTTATATCGACCGTGGTCCAGTCATGCTTGCCGCGGTCAGCTCCGCCGAAGTCAAGGCAAATCTGCCTACTTTGCTTGGCAAGTGACTGAAACTTCTTTTTAGAGGGAAGCATCGCCTTTTTTGCGATCACGAACTCGTAGATATCCGTTGTAAATGGCAAAGTTGTTCTCAGTTGCTCACGAAAACCAGTCATGCGTTTCTCCTCTGATTCGTTGTTTCTAAGTATTTTGCAAAGGCTCGATTGCGTTTCAGCATGCTGAGATTTTTCACTAGTGATCCTGTGTCTTTGACCTGGGTGAATTGGTGCGTGTGTTCTCTGTTGAATCCTCGTCGTTTCATCATTAATCCATAAGAGACCGCGCCACTCCACTGTCCTGCTTTTGATTCTGCCATAGCCTGCTTGAGTTCATCTTGATTGACGACCTGGGTTGCGCAGCCGAGAATGTTGTAAGCACTGGGACCCATGACGATCACTGGCTTTTTAGCAAATGCCGCTTCAACACCGCTGGTTGAACCGTAGGTAATAACCAAGTCAGCTGCCCGCATAAGCTCGTAGGAGTCCACTTCTGAGTGAGGATCGAGGTGCAGGTCGGGATTGGCTGAGTCGACCGCGGCTATCCACTCTTGAACGTCGTGCTTGGGCTTGTGACGCTTATGCGGGTGTGAGCGGACAATGAAATAAGTATCGGGGTCTTCAGCGCAAATTTGTGCGACGAGTTTGAGAGCCTTCTCCTGTCCTCCGAAATAGGAACCCCAATCGAGGTCAAGTTCCACGATTTCATCACCGGAGGAACTGAAATAGACAACGATCTTTTTATCTCGGGGAAGGTCAACCATCGAACCAATTGTCTGTGACTCAACAAAGCGCGAATTCATCCGGTCAAGGTGCTGTGTCCGGTCTAGAAACCATTTGCTCCCTAATATGTCGCGTTCTTTTGGATCCCAGTTCACATACATGGTGAGCATGCGATTTTGGAGGGCATCCCAGTCGTGCGTGTCATCCAGCGTGAGATCAAAGTCCGTGTCGTGACCACCGAGGTCGTAACTAACCACCGGGATACCGAGTGACTCAGCGGCCACTGCAGCCGCGCGGTCGTGTAGAAACCGACCGTTGTACACCGCGAGCATGGTGATTTCACGTTGCGCAATGACCGCGTGTGTCTGATCGAAGACGTAAGCGAATGACTGCGCGGCTGCCGTCACCCACGCACGTGGCCAAAGGTGCTTGTCGGTCATTGGGGTATCCCGGTCTGGATGTATCTGCAGAATTGCACGGCCAACAGCGGCACCGCGGTACGTCATCGCTCGAATATTGGTTCGATTGAGCACTTGCGGGATGTCAATTGGCTCGCTGGGTTTCCATCTGTGAATTGGGGGTTTAACAAAATTCGATTTTACTAAACCAGCTTTTTTTAGGGCTTTTTCGATTTGTGCTTCTCGGGTCGGGCTGAATAGCAGAGCACCAATCACCCGCGAAGTTCCCCAAGCTACGTCAAGCATGGGTGTCTTGTCCGCCCAAAATCCGATAGTGACGTTTGATCCACGATTGCTCAGAGTCAGGGCAACTTCCGCGAGAGCATCTTGGGCAAAAATCCAGTGATTGAAATTAGTAAGTAGGGGTCTCGCCAGTTGCTCGGTGGTGAGCACCGATTCGAGGTAGTCCTTGAGAGAGTCATGTTCTGCGCGCACGGTCATTATTGAGTCAGAGTACCGGTTCAGTTACCGGACAGGGTTGTTTCGTAGACGGCTGCCGTCTCGGCTGCGCATTTGGCCCAGGAGAAGCGCGCTGCTTGGGCGATCCCTGATTGGGCAAGGCGTCTATTCAGTTCCTGATCTGTGGCAAGTGTCATCATTTTCTGGGCAAGATCGGTGACGTCACCACTCTCGAAGTACAGGGCAGCATCTCCACCTACCTCGGGCAGCGAAGTTGCATTGGCCAAGATTGTTGCGGTTCCACTGGCCATTGATTCCAGCGCTGGAAGACCAAAGCCTTCAAATCGTGAGGGAAAAACGGTGAACAGCGCATTGCAGTAGGCGGAGCTCATTTCGGCGTCAGGCAGAGATCTCTGCTGAACGCTGTGGCTGATTCCTAGCGAGTGCATCAACTTGTTTTCCTTGGAGGTGAATTCGCCACCACCTACGAATAGCAACGTGATACTGGGGATTTCTTGGGTGAACTGAGCGAAAGCTTCCATCAGAATCTCTGCGTCTTTGTATTGATCCCGGTTACCAACAAATAAAACGTATTGCTCGGGCAGGTCAGACCACTTGGGAATATTAGGTGCAAAAACCGGGTCAACTCCGTGGTGAACAACGGAAATGGGCGCGGTGATTTCTGGGTAGAGACGAATCAGATCCCCGCGGGTAGCCGCCGACACGCAAATAATGTGGTCAGCCTGGTCCACGTAACGTCGCTTCATGGTGAGCAGATCCAGCCGCCTGCGGGTTTTAGGGAGTATTTCAGGGATCATGTCGTGAATTGTGACAACGCGTTTCGCGCCCTTAGCTCCGGTAAGCCCGTGGGGCAGATAGAACGTGTTGTGAACAAGTTCGGCGCCGCGGGCGTCTGTTCGGTGGGCAAAGTAGTTCGCGAGAGCTGTGATTGAGTTCCTAGCGGGATGCGTGTGCAGCGTGGCTGCTAGATCGGGGTTTTCGAGCACGTACTGGTTAACAATTGGAGCCCTGATGGGAAGTAACTCCACGCCCAGAGCCGGAGTCGTGATGAACTGCTTGGCCAATTCGTAAAAAAGCCGGGAAATTCCACCATAGCGTTGAATCGCGAAAATCTGCTCGTCCATCGCCACCCGCACCTGCGAAGTCTAAGGGTCACGTCTTCTTGTGGTCGGTATGCTGCCGGAGTTCATTAAATAGTCCGAATAAGCGAGTGAGGTTTGGGTGAAACGAGTAATTGTTGTCCCCCGCAACGGCTACCTCAACCGGTTACAAGCCATGGCTAGCGCCTCAATTTTGGCTGAGCAGCTGGGGGCGGAGTTTTCTGTGTGTTGGTTACCCCAAATAGCAGCACCTGCTCCCCAGGAAGTCGTGTTCGCTAGTGAATCAGAGTTGAGGTTTACTACTGAATCTGAATTAGAACAGATTCTCGGCTTTTCTTTGGAGTCATTTCCGCGTTATGTGAACACCCATGCTGTACCGGGAATTGGGAAAGTCGTCACTCTCGCGGGCCACGACCTAGGTGAGCAGCCACTAATGTCCGATTTCGCAAAGGCGCTACGTGCAGGTGACTTTGATTCGGTGGTGATTGTTGCCGGTGGCCGTTTTTCCATGAATCCTGGTGGTCAGTCCGTTACGTGGGATTCAGTAGATTTTCGAAACGAGCGTTCGACGTGGTACCGATCCCTTGCCTTAGCTCCAGAAATTGATTCTGTGTGGCCAGAATTAGCAGGCGAACCATTTGTTGGACTGCATTTGCGCTATTCCGATCGTTCGCACCAAACTCCTTCGCGAGCCGAGATCAAACGCGCCGTGCTGAACCTGTGTCGAACTTCCGGGGTTGATCGAGTTTTTGTTGCGAGTGATTCGCGCAGAGAGCGTGAGCATTGGTGCCAGATTGTCTCTAGCCTCGGACTGTTTCCTTGGGTGGCCGAGACTGATTCTGTTCCCAACGGGGAGTTTATGGGTGATGTGTTAGCGCTCATTGATTGGCGAATCCTCGCCAAAGCTCAAACAACCGTGTATTTCGCGGAGTCCTCTTTCGGCTATGAAGCAGCGGTGGCTTCAGGTAATTTTAATCAGAGCGTGGCCCTCGCTCCCAATTTACTCGTCGGCTTAGGTGTTCAAGTGCGCAGTGCTATCCGAAACCTATTGGGCGCCCCCAAGCGTCGTGGTTGGTGGTAGTTACTGCAGGAAACCTTCAAGAATTTCCTGCCCGCGTAAGCCAAGTGAGGGAACGACAATTGGACTACATAGCGGATAATTGTCCCAACACTGATCCGATTCCGTAGGGACAATTGCAACTAAACCAGAATCCAACTGCTGCTCCGTAATCGGAACCTGGGTGATTGGTGAGAGTTTGTAATCAATAGAGATGGGCCCAAGCGACCAACTATTGGGTGAAGTGATGGTGCTCGCTTGGAATCGCACGAGGGCGTTGAAGGCGACTAAAGCAATGAGCATGAGCGACATGGCTGGTAGTAGGGCACTGTGCAGGAGTCGAATGACCGCTGGTTTATTAGTGGCAAGGGTTGCTTTGACATCGAAGAGCGACTTGAGCGCAAACGCAATCAATACAAGGAAGAACGAGAAAACAATTCCCCAGCCAAATCGAAATGTTGGAGGGGAGAAAAAAAACCAGGTAACTATTCCTGCAAGAATTGGCAACTGTGCAAGAGCAATAGTCTTCCACCGTAAAGGTTGGGCAAATCGCCCGTTCAGTACTAAAAGAACAATGGCAATGAACATGATTCCGGCGACAAAATAAGTTTCCCACTGGCTCGGCAGACGGGAAATATAGGGAACAACCCACGCGAAGCCATCAACCGAGCCCCAAATATCGAGCGGGTTCCTCGCGTTACCGAGGGTTGCATCTCGATTCCAGACCGGGTCCGCTGCAAGCCATGGAACATTAAATGAAATCAGCGAGAGTGGATATTGCAGCCAGCCGCTAAGAAGGTAGTCACGGGCACTCTGGGTGACTAATAGAACTATTCCCAGTGTGGCCGGCAGGAGAAGCTGAATATTGCGCAGGCTTCCCACCCGCAAGATTCGATAGAGCAACACAAGTGTGAGAACAATGAGAAAAACCACCATGGTGGGTCGGAGTGAAAAAGCGATAACTGCTGCGACGAACGAAACTGAAGCGTTGGATATCGCCTTCGTTTTGTTAGTCAGAGTGTCGAGCAAGTAGCCGACTGAAATCAACGTGAGGACCAAAACTGAGGCGTCACTTGAGGGACTGGTGACCCAGTAGTCAGACAGGGATACCAATGGAACCAGTGTCAGTGGCGTGGCAATCAGCAGGAAGTACGTGCCGGTAGTGAGCCTGTTTCCTTTGCGCTTCCTCTTTGTAACCCGCAAGGCGAGATCAATGACCAACAGGAGAATGAGAAAGCCATTGGCCAAGCGAAAACCATTGCCATTCCAAGGACCATTTCCTAAGAAAGCGCCAATTGGGTACAAGCTGGTGTTGTAGCCAAATGGGAAATAGAGGTTTGTCAGGCCAGGAATAGTTGAGTAATCGCCGGCGTATTTAATCGCCCCAAGATGGTAAAGACCCGAGTCGTAGTTGGTAACGGGGCCAATGGCTGCCGCCGCGAGGTATACAAGTGCGAGCGTTAGGGCTCCAATCAAGAGCAAATTCGACTTGGACAGGTTTAGTGGTACTCGATTACCTCGCGGCCGATTTTTGCGAATAAGAAGTGTGCAGCCCGCCGCGATCGTCACGAGTAGGGCGAAGATTGCCAAGGCAGTCGCACTTCTCAACGGTAAAAAAATTCCAATGATCAGAATTGCAATTATGGCGATAAGAAGCCCTAGCCAAATTGAGTCGCGAAATATTGTTATACCGTCTTGCTTTTTGTTGAGAAGGTGGACAAATGGGTAACCCAGTAAGGAAATTGCAGCGAGGAATACGAGCCAACTTAACGCAACCAGGAAGATCCCGGTGATCATGAAAGAACGTGTTCCTTAAAGTGCGCGATCGTGGTGTCTAATCCTTCACTCAGAGCAATTGTTGGTTGCCAGCCGAGTGTTTCTTTAGCCCGAGTGATGTCGGGTTGACGCCGGGTTGGGTCATCAACCGGTAGAGGAAGGTAGTCAATCTTCGAGTCACTGTTAGTTTTCTCAATCACGATGTTGGCTAGTTCACCGATTGTGAATTCACCAGGGTTACCAAGATTTATTGGGCCGGTGACCTCTGGCGCAGAGTTCATCATTGCTATCAGTCCGTCAATGAGGTCGCTGACATAACAGAATGATCGGGTTTGTTCGCCTTCACCGTAAACCGTGAGGGGCGCGCCAGTCAACGCGCTCATAATGAAATTGGAGACCACACGGCCATCTTGCGGGTGCATGCGCGGGCCGTAAGTATTAAACAGTCGCACAACTTTAATGTTCAGGTTGTGTTGACGGTGGTAATCAAAGAACAAGGTTTCAGCCGCTCGTTTTCCTTCGTCGTAGCAGGCACGAGGACCGATTGGGTTGACGTTGCCCCAGTAGTCCTCCGTTTGCGGGTGGACAAGTGGGTCACCGTAGACCTCTGACGTTGACGTCAAGAGAATTCTTGCTCCAGTTCGTTTTGCTAGTCCGAGCATGTTTATTGAACCGTGAACAGCAGTCTTCGTGGTTTGGACCGGGTCGCGTTGGTAGTGGATCGGACTTGCCGGGCACGCCAGGTGGAAAATTTGATCAACCTCAACATAGAGCGGGAAGGTCACGTCGTGGCGAATTACCTCAAAGCGAGGGTGGTCAAGTAAGTGGGCAATATTGTCTTTGGTTGATGAGTAGTAGTTGTCCACACACAATACGTCGTAGCCGTCGCCCAGGAGCCGTTCACACAGGTGAGAACCGATAAACCCGGCGCCTCCCGTAACAAGAACTCGACCTTTAGCAATACTCATGAAACCCTCTCTGTACCGCGTGCTGCTCGCCGTCTCTTGAGAAATCTATCGCCTTGGTCCAGCATTCCCCTCCAGGTGGCGCGAAAATGATTCTTTCTTGTCCAGGAATCGGCGCTGTGATCCAGTTTGACGGGCACCGGTTTCGTTGGAAGGGTGATCGGGATAACGGGTTGCAATTCATCACGATCCTCAACCGTGTGCGTGGCTTGTTGATTAAACCCAATGTTTTCAATCAGATTTGTGTTACTAGTCGCAGTCAGCATGTTGGTTTTCATGCACATGTAGACCAACTGTCCGTCCCACGTATCCACTTCCTTGCGGGCGAGTAATTCGAATGTGCCCGCCCAATACACGGCGCCCGGAATTGACTTTCCTGATTTGGACCAGAGTTTACGGACGGGCAATTCCTTGCGCCAACCGTTGATGTCCAGCTGATATTGCGCCCAACGGTCACGCCAAGTCGCCCATCCCCAGATATGCGGGACTTGGCTGAATCGATACGCGCCAACGGTTGAGATGCGATCTGGTGGAACAAAGTTGCAACCTGAAATTGCAAAGACTTGTTGATCTAGTTCATGGCGTTGAAGTAGTTCAGTGCAAAAAGGAAAAAAGGAGGAGTCGGGAATGATGTCGTCCTCTAAAATTATTCCGCGTTCTTCGTTCTCAAAAAACCAAGAAATTGCCGTGCTCACTCCCAAGCCGCAGCCCAAGTTCGATTCCTGAAATTTGGTTTCAACCTCGCACTTCCAGTCAATATCACCTACCAAATCTCGGCACTCCTGCACCAAAAGAATTTCGGCAGGTTTGCTTTCGCGTGGACCGTCGACGGCCAAATAGATTTTTTCTGGCTTGACTTCCCGCAATCGATCGATGAGAACGCTGAGGTGATCGGGTCTGTTAAACGCGATCACCAGGATGGGTTCAGTTACCGTCACGATCTCGCCGGACCTCCAAGATTTCGTCGCGCAGCAGGGCAACTTCCTCAGCTAAACGCCTGATTCGCATTTCATGTCGACTGAGTTCGTAACTCAACTGGACGCTGACCAGCACCAAGAGAACCACGGTGACAAAGAACAGTAGGTTGACAGGTTCAGCAACTCCAAGAATACGACTCAACCAAATGACGGCGCCTGGAAAAACAGCGAAAAACAAAGCCGCCCCGGAGAAGAACAGCCACAGGACCGCATATTTTTCGCGTAAGGCTCCGCGCCGGAGTAGCAGAAAGACAAATCCGAAAGTAATCAGAGCGGCAGCAGCAGCCAAAATATTGGCGGTCATGAAGCATCCTCCCGCGGAGTTCGGTTGGCCTTAAGTCCAGTGGCCAGGATCGCGAGCGTTGCTCGACCAAGATAAAGCGCCGACCAAAGAGCGTTCTTGCTAGGCCGACCAACTTGCCGGAAATACATGGTCACAGGGGCCTCATGAATTACGAGGCCTTGTCGAATTGCAATCGATAGTGACCCAACCGTGTCACCCAGATAATCCGCTGGATATTCAATTGCAAATAGTTCGATCGCTTTCGGTCCGGCTGACCGGAATCCCGAAGTTGGGTCAGAAATGGTTCCCTTATTCATCCAACTTAAGGCTTTTGAGAGCAGCATCATGGCCCAACGCCGTGGGCCACCCACGAAATACGTGGAATCAGGGTGAAAGCGAGTCCCAACCACAATGTCTGAGTCCTTGAGGCCTGCTATGAGTCGGTCAAGGTCGGCAGGGTCATGCTGACCATCCGCATCCACTTGGACCAAGGCTTGGTATCCCTCACGCTGGGCATAAAGGAAAGCAGTTCGCATGGCTCCCCCCACCCCAACATTAAATGGAAGAGAAATCACGCGAGCACCAGCTTTATGGGCTTCTTTTTCGGTTAAGTCGGTTGAACCATCATTAACTACCAGAATGTCTGCGTCTGGACGGTGTTTCTGCACCGATGCCACGACTGTGGCAATAGACCCAGCCTCATTCCACGCGGGGATCGCGATCAGAGTCTTACGGCTGGGCATAGAAACTAACGCTAGTGCATCCGTGCTCGAGGTCGTTTCCGCAGTTGGCATCAGCATAGAAAATTTTCTAGATGCTTGAGGTGCAATTCGTGAATTCCTAAAGGGAGCGGAAGTGGCCGAAGGGCTAATTATTGTGATCGCGGTCCTGATTGGAAACAGGTTGGAGACGGAGCCATCCACTTTCGAGGCATTTCAGTCCCGATGTCGCTAATTGATCGCCCGTGATGGCAAATTTAGGAATTTAAGAAAGCGCAAAAAACTGCTCGATTTGATGAGAACACGCTTGGCGAGCTGGCGTTCCCCTATCAAAAGTTTTCTCCCATTGCACGGTCCATTCAAGAGCTTCCGCAACAGTGAGCCGATCTCGCCAATTCAGTTCCCTCCTGGACTTTTCAGAATTTAAGGTCAGAAATGCAGCCTCATGAGGTTGTTCGATTTCGTTACTTTGCCAGGCTGCTCCCTGCCCCCAGAGTTTTGCCGCACTATTGGCCATATCTGCAACTGATAAGGAACTAGTGTCAGGTGGCCCGAAATTCCAGGCTCCGAATCCCTTGCCTGAAAGGAGCTCGGTGACAAGTAAGTGGTAGCCATTGAGGCAGTCCAAGACATGTTGCCAGGGACGGACTGCATTTGGGTAACGGATGAGTGCCGGATTGTTGCTTCGGAAGCCGGCTAAGAGATCGGGAATAAGTCGATCGCGGCTTACGTCACCTCCACCAATCACATTTCCAGCCCGTGCGATTGCTGTCGGCACGGTGTCGAAACTCTTCACCCATGATTGGGTCAGAATGTCAGCCATTGCCTTCGAAGAGCTGTAAGGATCATCACCGCCAAGGGGATCATCCTCCCGGTAGCTGGCAGTTTGGTTGACATTTCGATAGACCTTGTCGGTAGTAATGATCAGGCTGGCCCGCACTGAGTCAGTGTGAGATATTGCATCCAAGACATTCATGGTGCCCATCACGTTCGTTGAGAAAGTCTCCTGAGGATTTTCATAAGACACTCGTACCAACGGCTGAGCGGCAAGGTGAATGACGACGTCTGGTTGCGCGGCAAGGAGTGCTGCACGCGTGGCATTCGCGTCTCTTATGTCAATTCGA
>Ga0209491_10010478_pt1 | contig 11123 bp, 15 predicted proteins | sample BON02_FD_187213 | JGI IMG/M metagenome (GOLD analysis project Ga0209491, IMG submission 187213) | Freshwater microbial communities from Lake Bonney liftoff mats and glacier meltwater in Antarctica - BON-02 (SPAdes) (version 2) | ecosystem: Environmental > Aquatic > Freshwater > Ice > Glacier...
GCGCAGTCGCACGCATCCATTGTTGGGCTGCGCATCATCATCTTCAGTGCTGCTGTCCGAATCACTGCTTTCCATCGCCACGGCTTCGGCAGCCGCCGCAGCCGTTGCTGCTGACGCCTGCATTCGTTGCTCAGATCCAGCAGAAAGTGTGCTCGAGCGTCACAAGTTTCTCTTAGGCGAATCTCGAGATTAACCTGAGAAGCATTTTCCTGGCAAGCCAATCCTCTGTAAACCCATGCAGTTTTCAGAATTAACCGAAACCCGGGTCTAGGCATAAAGCCATATCTCAAATAGAGTTTTGGGATGAATCCGGCTTGGACCAAAAGGGGGTTTTCGGTTCCCAGAAACTCAAATCTGAGACGGGAAGCTGGGAAGAAATTCGGTTAGGACCGACCCTTACGTTAGATTCCCCAATATCGGGTCAACAAAACAAAGCAACACACACACACACTGCAAGTCTCAGTGCAAGAACTTCAAACTCGACGGTTACCCCCGTTTAACATGACCCAAAAAAAAAGTACATGCGGTGGCATAACAACAACAAAAAACTTCATACATACGTATACTTGTATTGACACCCACATAAATAAAACAGTGACACTCCAAATACACAATGACTGTAAAACGAAACAAAAACTTCAATGCAAAAGGTACATGAGAAACATAAATTCATTAATGAAATTAGAATATCTTGAACTTGAATACACAATAAAATATGTAAACAAACACATAAACATAATAAATAAATGAAATAATAACAACTTGAATACATTAAACACATGAAAAAATATATGAACAAACAAATAAATAAATACGATGATCTGTCAAAAATTAATTATTGTTCCACGTGTGTGTTCTTCATCCATGTTCCGTGTTTCTTGATGAGAATTATCTATTTCTCTTTTATTCGACTGCATGCGTATGCGTTTTCCATTCATTCCATGGTCCATTGCGGGAGTGCCTTCGAGCCAGGCACTTCCGGGCTGCCTTATTACTGCACCTCCATCTGTGTGCGTTCCTGATGTAATTGACGCGCTAGCTGTGTGGATTCAAAAAAAGAAAAAATTGGTCGCAATCAGGATAACCCCACCCCCTTTCTTTCACCCTGTCCCCCTTTGCACTTGCCACCATGTTGGGTTTGCGTTTCAGACAAGACACTTACATTGTTAGTTTTGCCACCGGATTGATGACTGCTTTTATTCCTTGTAACAGTAATTTAGTATCCTTGCTTGAGGGTCTATGTAGCTCAAATCCATGTAGATTGAAGTTCTCGATTTTTTGAGTTTTTGCCGGAACCAGAGTCCGGCTGCAGCCGGACTCTGGTTTCGTTAAATAGTCATGCAATAGTTGTGACTTGCTCCTACGTGAAATCGTCAAGCAGTAGCCCTTTCTGGACGAAAGGAATACTGTGTGACTAATCCATGTAGGAGCAAGTCGAAACCACTGCGTGACTATTTCACGTTTGTTTGTTTGTTTGTTTGTAGAACCGCCACACTGCTAACCCTCCCGGAAAGTCAAGTTGAGATGGCATACGAGTGGTACTCAGTAATGAGTTGACCGTGAAGCTCCCGGCTGGATTGGAGATCATTATTGATCTTCCCTTTGGTTTTCCAATAAACAACATTATCTCTCAGGCTCCCGGCAGCGCCTATACACTTTATGTTTGTCTTTGTTGCAACAAAGACAACGCCTCCAAGAGACTAGAACTTTTCCCTTTTCGCAACCACTCCCACACGACTCCCACTCGCAGAGCACTCTGCCTCACACAACACCTTTATCCTCGAACTCTTCCAGCGCAATACCTTCAAAGCCTGCGCCCACGTCTCAGCTAGGAAAACGGGCAGGCCCCGCAAATAGTAATGCTGCTAATAATAAAAAAACACAAAACTGCCGTGTCCTCCACCTGCTGTGCGAGCACTTCAGGGATTAACCCTTAATTTGTACCAAACATCTTGTAGTACATTTTTTTGTCAGATCGTATATAGTTGGCAATGTAAGTTGCTACTGACTCATGATTCTGAATGGAGATGTTAACTTTTCTGTAGTTGGTTTTCTCGAGCATTTTATAAATCTCTTTGACCATTTCACCTTGGGTGAAAAAATCTGATGACAATTTTTCCTGTTGTGCTGTGAAGGGGGGGGGGTTCGATTCGAGTGGTTGTCTGGAGTGATACATTGTCATGAGTGGACGAGCTGTTGGAGATTCATGAGTGTTGGGGTTTTGTTTAGATGGGTTGGTGCTTGCATACATTTTCGATTTTGTTTTCGGTATACTTATATACCGAAAAAAATGTCAATGTTTTTGCTTCGTGTTTTTGTACCTGTAGTAGTATGAAACAAATGTGGATATTTTTTCAGTTTGATTCGCGTTGCGTTTCCCACACACTCGAGGAGTGTGTGGGATACCACACACTCACATAAATTTTTGTGTGTGGTACACTTGAATTTTCGAAAATCGCTCACTGAAATTCCGAGAAATGGGTGTGGGACGATGCGGGCGGCGCCTGTAACGTGGCAGTCCCCAATCTCCCCCGACGGGAGGTTGGCTGAGCTGGCGTGTACTGGCTCGCCCTAGGCCCGTCTGCAAGAACATCTGGGGGGAGATTGGGGACTGCCACGTTACAGGCGCCGCCCGCATCGTCCCACACCCATTTCTCGGAATTTCAGTGAGCGATTTTCGAAAATTCAAGTGTACCACAAACAAAAAAAATCGTGAGTGTGTGGTATCCCACACACTCCTTGAGTGTGTGGGAAACGCAACGCGATTGCATCAATATTATATACCATATGGTTTGGTTGTTATGCTTGAGTAAATTACATTTAAATCAAAAACACAAAATAGGCCTAAAAACTCCATAAAAGGAGCATCCCAACCCGTCATCATCACTCTTGTATTCGCATTGATCTTCTTCTTCCTTTTCTACTTCGTCATCTTCAATCATGATGGATTGTCTGTCATTTTCGGCATTCGGTATGGGATTGAGAAGGCAGTGTGCATTGGACGTCGTGCTTTGATGGCAATGACGTCTTGGGGCGTATTGATTTTGTTCGAACATATGATTTTACGATTCTTCCATTGTTGCACAGTTGACGAACTGAATGAGTTTTCTGGGTACAGCAAAACGGAACAGATGTTCGAAGCCTCCTGTGCTATCCGATTGATGGAGCTCATGCAATTTTTAACCACGTCTTGAGACAAGGGCAACGATCCCCAGAACACCATGGCTTGACAGCTTGCCCAGATGACCCCAGCCAAATGGTTATCCATCCAAGGATTGTCAGTCTTCTCTTCTTTAGACTACATTATCTTGACTGAACACCAATTCAGCGCTCAATTTCGGCCGGACCAGATTATTAAAAGCGGATGGGATTTCCATGCCATATCCTGTACTGTCACGACCCTCCCCCAACCAGGATATCGAGGAAATCGGTACAGAGGTGGACTGGCACTCCTGACCCGCAATAGCATGTGTTTTTCCATCACAATGCACTCATAGAGCGGGGTCGTAAATATTTTGATTTTATTGGCTTTTAATACTGGTGACAGTAATTTAGAACCCTTAGTTGAGGGTCTATGTGCCCAAATCAATATTGATTTGAGTTGACGTGTTTTCGGCCGGGGACCTGCGGATGACCCAAATTTGTTAAGTCCCGCGCTTTTCTCCACTGAGCTATAGTGCTGGATGCATCACAAAAGATCCTTCAGGACCCTCTAAAGATTCTAGGTGATAACTGCACATCTCTAGATACAAGAGGGAATGCCCACGGTAGTGCAGTCTCATCCTGCCTGCACCAGACGGTCACATGGTCCTTGTCGTACCCCTTCTACACAATACGCTCCACTGGACTGGTGTACATATTTTCCCTAACGAAAGAATTTTTTGACACTCTCTTTGCGCACTCAAACCACCCTTCCAACGTACCCCACATCTACGCAGGAGATTTTAATGCCTAATCTGTTGAAGAAATAGAAAACCACATCACACCACTAGACTCTCACATCCTCTCCCGCCGTACGGGTGACACCAACCCTGCCCACTCTCCTGCCTCCCCCCTCACAACGGCCACCGCCCAAGCCGCAGACTATAGAGGACTCCTTCTACTAAATATGCTTAACTCTATTGAATTTATTATCACAAACAGCAGATTTCCAGTTCTTTCCCCCAACCACAGGACTCGTGTTGCGTACTTTGTCGAACATAATGGATGCCACCACCAGTATGGGGAGACAACCTGTGTTGACGGATGACGCGAGGCTAAAGGATCTGTGGACCACAACTCGAGATTGGACGCGCACAGCAGCGGGATGAGCTGGGCATAGCAGTGTGGAAGTGAGGCCAGCCCAAGAACTGAGATGACCAAGCTCATCCGGAGAAGTTCCTGCTGCATATGTATATTGGCACTGTTGTGTCTGAAAATATAAATATATATGTTGCCACTAGTGCGGGGAGAGGCGTTTTTGGGCCAAGGGCAGGGCAGCCTTTCAAGGCCTTGTTGGGAGAGCGCTGACAGTTCTCAGTAGCTTCTGCTGGTGGCAGGTAGAACAACGCACGTGGGCGTATTCTCAACATGGCCGAGACGGGAGATGCGCGCTTGAACCCGCGTGCTGTACCTCATGCTGCAGACTCGGCTACTGCATTCTTTCCAGTCTTGCTCAAGGCTCAAGCTGAGGTGCTGCTAGTCGTGTCGTATACACCGGAGGCCTTGACAGAATACCTGCGCGAACGCGCCAAGTTCGATTGGAGAGGTGGTACCTTGTTCAACGCCACCGCATGTCTCGGGGGCTCAGACAGAGATGGAGGACTGTTTCAATCAGGTGCTGTTTGTGCTGTTGGCCAGCAACTTGCTATCAGTGGAAGCTTGGCACGTGTCGAGAGCCATTATGTATACCAAGTCTACGCTGTTGACCAAGCTTGCCAAAAAGTTCCATGAACTCTGGGAGATTGAGGAACAGCGCGATCAGGCCGCCCACGGCTATCCGCTCCTCCTCACAGTTCAGGCCTTCCTCACCACCTACGTGTCGTCGACCATGAAAGACGACCAGTTGAAGGCCATGGCAGGCTTGCACTGGATGACAACAGTGGCCGCTACCAAGGCAGTGGTGGAGGAATTGCTCGCGCAGTGCACCAAGACAGCGAGGGCTACAGAGGGCCTCAGTATTGAACAAAAGTTCCGCCAGATGACTTTATACGAGCGAAATGTGATGTTGCTTGCCATCGCGCCTTCTTGGGCTCATACAGCACAGCGCAAGGCCACAGCGGATGAGCTGGCCTTTTCCACATGGCAGGGTTTCTTCACATTGTGGCTCCAGCTGCGCTCCGGGCTCAATGGCAGGTGGCCAACTGACGAGGGCAAACCAGTCAAGTACGGTGGCACGGGAGTGTCCAGTCGCCGCCTCCACAGCCTCGGGATTGAAGATGGACCCGCGAGGGATGTTGCGGTACCGCAGACAATCGCTGCTCTGGCTGCTCGTGATGGGGCACCACGGTTGGTTTTTGAAGCGATCATGGACGCTGAGGAGAGAGGAGCTGCACGCTATGGATTAGGCAGTGGCAGAGTGGCAGGACTGGCGCCCAGAGAAGATGCTGCACCTGCTTGTCCTGAAGCGTCAGATGCATTGCTACCGCTGCGGCGAGCCGTACTATAAGGAAGATGGCAAGCAGCATGGCCACCTCAAGGCTGATTGTCCCAAGAAGGCTTCACAGGCTGAGCTCAACGGAGAACCGTTGGCAGAAAAGCCAGTGCCAGCTTACAACTGGCCTGGTCAGCGCAGTCTGCACTTGCTCCAAGCTCAGGCCGAGATTGATGCACTCAAGGTGGAGAATGCATGGATCACGTTGGAGAACAACTTGGTGCATAATTATTTGCACGAGCACCTTGATCAGCAGGAGCAGCTGCAGCGTGAGGTGAACATGTTGACCCTTCAAGCTGGCATGACACCTGCGCCAGTGCAGCCAGTGCCCACGTCAGGCGCAACTGCCACGGCGCGTATTCACACGATGAGGCGCAGGAAGCTCGCCCTGCGCGAAGTGCAGCCGGCTGAATACCGCATGTTGGGATTCAATTTGGATGGCACGTTGGAGCTGTGGGTGCACCCAGATACATACAATGACATCATGTCGGCCCGCGCTGAGGGAAACAGCATGGGTGCTGCTCAGTAGTTGAGAGCAGTCCTAGTGAGGTATCTTTAAGTTGTTCCATTAAAGATCCTTGCCCATCAACTTTCCCTGTGAAGCCAGTTCCAGCGTCTGTAGCAGCTGCAGCTGCTAGCACGTCACACATGTCCGCCGAGCTCCAGCAAAGACTCGACATGAACACGGCCCAGTCAGTAGATATTCAGGTGGCCATGCATGGGCTGCGTGCACTTTTGGTCCAGATGCAGCCGTCTCCATTGCCACCTGTGGTCCCACAGCTGGGTTTGGTTGAGTCTTTGACACTAATTCCCGCGCGGAGCTTCGGACCACTGTGTCTTTGCCTGACCCCGCTCCCTTGCGTGGTGGGTCCACCCATTGTGCCCTTTTCGACCCTGACAGGGCGCTTCAGGAACATGTATGAGAGGGGTGCACAGGAGGCTGCGCTGCGCTCGGACTTGACGGCTTGAATGACAACACCCTGACTGACAAGGAGACTGAGGACCTGCATGGGGCTCAGCAGCAGGGACAGGCACAGCTTGCGACATTCCAGCAGCGGGACAGCCAGCGCAGGTCTTCACAGCGGCAGGAGCTCAGCCCAGGGGGGCTGTCAGCCAGCATTGTTTTTAAGCAGAGTGTTGACAAACCAGTGAGCCATTCGCTCCTGCCATTGGTTGAGGAGGCGGTGCCATAGTGCAATCCGTATGAGATGCCAGAATATGCAGCAATGATGACCGTACGCAGACATGCGTGGCACAGGCCAATGCGCAAACGGATGCCACCACCAGCTGCGGAGAATAGCCCTCGTGTGGCTGCAGACGAAGGCGTCAGGGGCTCTTCAGGTCTATGGGCACTATTGATGGCATGTGTAGCGTATTTGGTGTGCGTGGCTGGAGCAGTCTATAGGGCCTGCAGGTTGCCATTTCCGGTGGGTTCCAGTCATCAGCAGAGAACAGCAAATTGGAAGTCACTGCACTTGGAGCACCAGGCAGCAGGGGGCAATGGGCAGAAGCAGGTTCACGCTGAGGAGGAGTATACGGCAGGTCATGTGAGTAGTTTGCGCAGTGTCTCGAAACAGGCCGAGTAGGAGAGGAAGACATCTCCAGCGCAGCATACTGGATATGTGTGACGCAGACAGGGGCAACATCATCTGTTGTCGATGATGACAGCAGCTATTGCCACTAGTATGGCAGTGGGACCGCATTGGCAGCCTGCCAGAGTGCTGGTGGACTCATGCAGTGAACATCCTCTGCTCATTTGCCAAGATCTTGCAGATCGCATGGGTATGACAGAAGTAAGAGCGGGCGGCGCAACGCAGGCTGACGGCGCCTGCTTGCTGTTTTTGATATTGGCTGTTTAGATCTAGCAGTCAACTGCGAACCCATCAGCCACAATTTTTTGTCAGCACCTCTATCACATTATGACATTATTTTGGGTGAGTCTTGGCTAAGGCAACATCACGGGGTGTTAGACTATGCGCATAACGACCTGTGGCAGCCGTCAGGGGAACGGAGGGCCGTGTGGGCTTGGGCAGTAGCGCCAGGTCAAGAGGGCGTGGTAGGGTCCGCGGTGACGGCAATTCCTTCATCATCATACCTGTGTCAATCGTCGCAATCAGGCAGTCACGCTGCAACGTTAGCTGACACAACAGGACCCACCGCAGACAGCACTGGGTTGCTGCAGCCAAAGAGCACCTCCCTCGAGGCAGCGTTGGCATTGGCAGTGGAGCAAGGGATGCAACTGGGGAGGCTGGCACTGTCGCAGGCGCCATTGCCTCGACATTTGGCCATTCCTGGCACGTGTTTACGCCCACTGCCTGCCGTTGGAGCGCGGGCTTATTGCCAGGAATGTAAGCAAGCTGATGTATGCAGTCTGGCCTTGCTGGCAAGACTGGTGACAGTCTCCAAGTTGGTGCAGCCGCTCACGCGTCTGCAAGCTTGAAGTGAGGCAAATGTATTCATGCGGGAAGCTCGTGAATCCTGGCAGCCAACATTGCACATGATGGGTTTTGATGTGGGAAAGGAGCTGCCAGAGGATGCACTTCTGGGAGATAGCTGTGACATACCCAGTTTGGTGCTGACGGGGCAGCGGTCTTTTGACTTGATCCACAAAGAGGTGCATACACAATTAGCTCATCTACCAGCACGGGAGAGAGACACAATTTTGGGGGTCCTCGCAGGTTTTGAACCAACAGTATTTGAAACGAGGGAAATGCCTAGGATGACGCCACGTCACTGATATGATATGGATATTCCTCAACAACCAATACAAACATGAAATGGAGGCACGTGATGGCGAAAAGAGCAGGCAAGCAGCCGCCCAGATAGCGGAGTGGCTCGTCGCTGCCTGGAACGGGCAGGCATATGATGCCTTGGCCTGCGTGTGCTTTTGTTCGGGCCGAGCACGGCCATGCCCAGGCGCTGCGAACGTGGCCTCTGAAACGACGAGTTTGACGAGCCTGTGGAGGATGCGGGCTCATCCAGCCGGGGGCGTTGCCGAGGACACCCGTGCCCGCGTGATGACCGCAGGCCTTGCTTTTCCCATCGTGTATCCTCTGCTCGTGGCGTTACCAGCTTGCGTGAAAATGAACGCATTCACGATGTTATGTTACGACAATAGGAACTGACAACTTATCAGTTGAGTGTGCCTGCACCCCATCCCAAACTCCTTCCTGCCCCGAAAAGCCTCACTAGTGCGCATGAGGTCATGAATCAGCTGTAAACGCCCAATCCTCATTCAGTGATTGCCAGCGATGTTGAGATGTGTCGCAGCACCCTGCCTCAACTAGTTCTGAACCCGTTTCTGCTGAATCAAGCTCGTGTCTCCAACCAAGGCTAAGCATTAAACCCAGAGTGTCTGATAATACTGGCAACCCAACACACATATGCATTGATATGCAGGTCATCACCATCTAAGAACGCACAAACTTGGCAGGAGCGCCCAAACTCTATGTGGCGGGAGCGCCCAAACTCGGAAAACCGAATGTACTCCACGGCGGGAGCGCCCAAGCTCGGTCTATGGCGGGAGTGCCCACACTCTGCAGCAGTGATGATGTATCTATGAGAGACCCTCACTGTGAAGTTATGCTGTCTGGAAGGACTAGCCATACTCGTGTCGAAAACATTAGTTTTTTTGTCCCGAATTGGATTGGTGTTGTGAGGGTGGAGTGTCATCAATCCTGGCGTTTCGTCGGAAGGCACTTCCAACTCTACGATACTTCCCCAATGATACCAAACTGGCCCTGGGCATGACCTTGCTGGAATTGCACTACGTCCTGCAAGTTTTCTGTGTCTGTCAAGAAGATGGGGGAAGGGTGAACCTGGGGAGCTAGCGACATAGTAAAAGCAAAGAGTTCTGGAGAAGATCCCAGGGCAACTGGAGGCCTCATTTCGGGCGCGCAGCAATCTTCCTCACCCTCGGGTCAATAAAACAAAGTAACACACTGGGTTCGCGACCGGTAGCATCACGTCCATATTCAGTGTCGCCTCATCTTAAGGTGGAGCTCTGGCGGCAAATCGAGTCTCTGCTCAAGGCGGGTATCATTCGTGAGAGTCACAGTTTTTACTCCTCACCATTCCTTTTTGCGCCCAAGAAAGATGGGAAGCTGCAGTTGTGCATTTACTACCGCCTTCTTAACCAGCAAACAGAGCGGGACCCGTTTCCGACGCCAGTGGTAGCAGACTTGATTGGCTGCAGCATGTCAAAAGGGTGACACCCCTCTGCAGACGGTCAAACGCAGGAGGGCCTGCTTGCAGTTTTGCGGTCCGCCTCAGTGATGACGTCATTAAAGAGTGATATTCGAAAAGCTGTGCCCAAAGACACATTGTTTAAGCTGGTGAGCGAGTCCGTCAAGGCAGCTGGTGACAAGTATTTCCGAGATTTTTTCTTTGATAGCAACAAAGTCTTGTGCTACCAGAGGGCTGAAGATTCAAAGCCAAGAGTGTGTGTGCCTGCAGTGTGCATGGAGGCTGTTTTACGAGCAGCGCATGGTGATAGTGTACTTGCAGGACATCTTGGCGTGGGCCGAACGTCGGCAGCTGTGGCGCACTCTTACTACTGGCCTCGACTATTTGCAGATGTGTCGCACTTCGTTCGTTCTTGTAAAACATGTGCTGCAGCCAAAAGCTCAAATCAAAAGCGCATGGGGGCAGAGTCCTATTCAGCAGTGCCAATTCAGCCATTCACCAGCTGGGCAATGGATCTAATTGGAACTCTGCCTACGATGAAGCTGGGGCATGAATGGATTGTGACGTAGGTAGATCGCACGTCTAAGACAATTGTGGCGGCGCCGGCTCACAGCGACAAGACAAGTGCTGAGGATATCGCAGCCTTGACGTTTAAGGAGATTGGCTGCAGGTTTGGGTTGCCGTTGACTTTGACGATGGACACTGATGTGCGTTTCGTGGGCGCCGTGTGGAAGGCACTGTGGAAGCTTGTGGTACCAAACTAAAGTTTACTTCCAGCTATAATCCGCAGTCGGACCCAGCAGAACGCGCTAATCGGCAGGTCTTGGAAGGTCTACAGGCAGAAATGGCAACATAGTGCAGTATGATGAGTGGGATCTCGCCCTCCCACATATTACATTTGGTCTCGACAGTCATATCTGTGCAGCTACAGGGGTGAGTCCCTTCAAGTTTGCCCACGGGTTTTCGCCTCGGGTGCCCCTGACCATGGGGCTTGATGACGCAGTGTCGGAGGAGCAGCCTCAAGAAGCAATTGATTTAGCACAGCAGGTGGCCAACTGACATCTTGCGGCAGCTGATAGCATGGCAGCAGGGCAGGTGCGCCTAGGTCGACTGTTACAGTCTCGATCTACACCGGCTGTTGTCAATGTATGTGATCAGGTATGATTGGATTCTAGTCACGTGAAAGTGGCTGTGCCCTATGATGTGTAAGATGTTTATTAATAACAGAACGTCCTAAAACCCCCTGTCACTATAGGTACCAAATTTAGGTCCTCAGCTACATCCCTTATACGGGATTGGCGGTGTT
>Ga0209491_10010479_pt1 | contig 11123 bp, 9 predicted proteins | sample BON02_FD_187213 | JGI IMG/M metagenome (GOLD analysis project Ga0209491, IMG submission 187213) | Freshwater microbial communities from Lake Bonney liftoff mats and glacier meltwater in Antarctica - BON-02 (SPAdes) (version 2) | ecosystem: Environmental > Aquatic > Freshwater > Ice > Glacier...
AGTTTAGGTTGTTTAATTCTAGTTCGATCTTTAATATAACCCTTCGCGAAGAGTTATTCTCTTTACCGAAGAAAAACCAAACATGCTGTCTTGTCCTGGTTTCATGGTGCTAGTCACCTGAGTCAAAGTTCCTTGGAGAGAAGTTGAAGGTCACTATTCCCCTACAGGTCAACCATCCCGCACAGATCTCGGATGATTCACATTTATATTCCAAAATACTCGGAAAATCCACATTTTACCCACATGTGCACACAACTATGCATCATCATTGGCAGAAGATTGGTGACGAGGGGCGTGCCCCAGGCGAGCCGTGACACACGGAAGCGACCATTCGTAGTGTTTGCGCTCACGGGCCTCTACAAAGTCAACACGGACATACCAGGGCCCGCCATTGTAAAGTGCGCACACCAGACTGTTCCAAACAAACAGGCAAGGCCAGGTCAGCATCGCTCTGATCAGTACTATGTTTCGAATGAGGGCCAATCGAATAAACACAGGTGTGCATGTGGCGGGTAAGCTAAGCTGCACAGTTGCACACACAAAACAAAAGTAGACGCAAGGAAAAACTGCGGGCGCAGGCATACACGTTTCGAACCTGCGGCGTGATCGATCGAAAAGATTTCCCACCAACGTGTGGATGAGACTCGCAGGGCCAGATTGCGGTAGACGTAGCGGATAACTCAACGATTCCACTCCCGCGCTACTGAGCGACTCCACACCATCCCACGATGCCTCTCCTCCGCTGCTGTCCGTGTCTTTGCCTTGCTCTGTACGTATGCGTGCGTATCATCATTCAGGTGTGTCTTGATGAGTCTAATTCAGACGCACCTTCAGTTGAGCATGGGTCTACATACATGTGCGCGCACACGTGTGTGTGTGTGTGTGGTATGTGTGGTGAGTGTGAGAGTCCACGTGCGCGTGTATGTGTGTGTGTTTATCGACAGTGATTGTGTAGATCCTCTTGGTGCACGATGCCAGCGGTGGACAGCAATTTGCAATAATTGTTAGCTACCGTGTACCGTGATCAGAGTTGCGCCAAACCGTGTGTGTGTGTTTGTTGACAGTAATTGTGTATGTTCTCTTAGTGCACGATGCCAGCAGTGCACGGCAATTTGCAATATTTGTTAGTTGTAGTGTGCTGTGAGCACAGCTGCGCAAACCCAAGACAGAATCTGGAGACGCAGCTGCAGCCCATTTGTGCGCAGCATCAGGAGCGCTGGAGAAAACGAATGCTGGGTGCTCAGATGTAAAGTAGGAAAGAGAAAGACGTCACACGTTGGGTCAAACTTAGAGCAGGAAGATACGATATAGTGTAGATACATGTACACGCGTACACACGCAAGTGCACAAACATATACATATGCATACATCTTCAAGACACCAAATCATTCAGCCGATAGCCCCAGGAGATTGGGGCAAACATAAAGCACGGCAGCGAGATTCCGGCAAACACAAAGAAACTATTGCGGGCGTTTTTGGGTGTGTTCCGGGTACGTTTTCAAGTATTGCGGTCGAGTCAACCCGAGTGACGAGCAGTACCTCGTGGCTCCCTCGCCGCCGCGCGCCCGAGCACGGCAAGGAAAACACAGACAGACAAGCATCCATATGAATTTACATGAAATCTGGGCAAACATACCATCAAGAAAATGGTCATCGTCATCATGAGGGCACCATTCCAAGCACGACTTCGAAGAGCCAGGCAATGCTTCTTGCTTGTCATAACGAAAAGCGAACCCGCCGGGATTCACAAAGCGGAGGGAACTGCCGGAAGCGCGTGCTAAGAGCTCAAAATCATGCCCCAGCACCGGCTCTTTATGCAAGACGGAGGACTCGGCCGTATCAAGACCCTCTATATACGTGTGAGAGGCTGTGCTGAGAGTCTCGGGAGGTGGCGTGATAGGCGTCTCCTCGATGCGTCGTGCAGACGCAGGAATTCCGCTGTAAGCTGCTTCAGCGCCAGGGCACTCGAGACCACGGCGGCGTCGATAAAAGGCAAAATCGTCGTCAAAGTCAAAATCGAAGGCGTGCGTGACTATCTTGGCCAGCGTGTACAAACTTGTGTCTCTGCGCACGGCAACATCGCGGAACACTTCGCCATGCTCAAATTCAGTCGTGGTCGCTCCATGGGCACCATTGTGAGCCACACACGACCGCTGACAGTCGAGCCTGAGGCGAAATACAAGCACCTCTTCGCGCTCATCCTGCGACTTCTCAGCGCCCGGGCTAGATATCAAGGGCTTCCAGTTAGTGTCGTCAGTATGATCTCCCCAAATCTCTGAAGGAGTCTCCATATCAGCGCGCCTGACACGTTTCCTCCATCGACCCTGGAATGGACTATCTTTCAAGCCACTACTCGCCAGCTGCGAGTGTAGGCGCTCCACGACTTCGTAAGCCTCTGCAGCCGAGTAAGGACCACGCTTGAGATAGTCTTCCCGAAGAGCTCGCACGAGGCGACCCAAGTGCATTCCAGGACGCAAACCAGTAGCTTTCATGATATCGTGCCCATTGAGAGGCGACCGTAGCGATGTCAAACGGTCACGATCAAGCACAGCTTGCACGTGTTGTGAGAGCAAATTCGCACGCGCCTGGTGTTCTGCCTGCTTATGCGCCTTGGCCGAAGTGCAGTCAGCGGCATAGAGATCAAGCAGATCTTCGAAGAGTGGACCCATGGTAGCCAGCAATCGACGAGCACCCTGGTCATTGAATTTTTCCACCATACGGATGCGTCCGGAGCGAAGCACCAGTGTGGCGACTTCTTTGCAAAATTTGTCATCATAGCCGTAGGCACAAAGGATTCGTTTCACCATGAGCGCACCCTCACGTTCATGTGCTGTGAAGGTAAGCTTGCCATCGTGCATAGCAACAGTTGCGGGTTTGCCAACGTCGTGGAGCAGCGCTGCCCAGCGCACGCGCAGCCTACAAGGAGCTTGCGCCACCACTTGTATGACGTGGTTGATGAGCACCTTTTCGCCTTGCACTGGTGCTATTTCCTCACCTCGGCGCAGATTCTCCGGAAGGTAGCCTCCACCGCCCCACTTGATCCGCAACTGGCTCTCCATCCACCACAGGGTAGCGTCGACTGGCTTGTCATGTGTGCCTCCGCCGCTTTCCTCGTACATAAGACTACGCAAAGCAACATCCCGCAACCCTTTTGTCGGGTCGCGCTGCAGCAGAAGCTTGTCCCAGAACTCTCGTGTTAACTGTGGCACCTTTTCCATCTGCTCCGTGTACGTCTGTGTCTGTGCGACATCCGTCAGCTGCATTCGTGAGGGCTGCGCTCCGTAGTGCGTTGTGCCAAGAGCCTCAACCTGCTTCGTTGAGTTGACTCGGTCAGGGTGCTCCTTGGGTTTTACAGTGACCGTGTTGGGTGGATGCAATTGGTCCGTCTTGAGCGCCCCCGTCAAGGACTTTTCTTCTGACAACCAGTCCATCTTGACCTTTGAGTTGACGCGGGCCCGCTCCCGCGCCCAACCCCATAGCTGGGTGAGATGTACTGGCACGACGTGCTTTCCATATATATTCCCCACCTGGCTTCGTTCTCGCAAGCGGACTGATCCACGGAAGGGGCCAGCAAGAGCCGCACCGAGCTCCCCCCGTACGCTTCTCACGCGCTCGGGGTGGCGCCGAGAGCGAGTTTCCTCTGCGATGCCTGTGTCTGAAGACCCATTTCGCATCTTGTGTGGCACTTCCCCGCCCACCCGTTGCCCCCCAACACTGGCACTGCCAGACGATACCACAAGACCCACTATCGAAGCCAGGCTCTCGCGCTTGCCCCCTCTGTTTTCTGCCACTGCGCCTGCGCCTGCCACTGAGCGCGTCCCCGCAGCTGTATTGTGGGAAGATTGCGTGGGCGTGGCCTTGCCGCGCGGATCGCCCTGTCTTCCGCCCTGCAATGATAGTGCCCTGCTCGAACCCCACCCCGACAGCGCGGCTCGCCACGCCGCAGACGCACGACTCAGCTGCAGCTGACGCACGAGCCCTGCCCTCGGAAAGGCCATCTGGTCCGCGGCGCCGGCAGCTGTTTTACACTGGCACTGGTCAGCATATGGCCGCACTACTGCCGCTGCAGCACCATGAGCTTGCTTGCTGCATTGCGTCCACCAGAGTCTTCGCATGCTCGAGCACGTCCTCTTCGATTTGCCAATTTGCCGGGTGGAAAAAACAATCTCGAGATTCTTCGCACCCGAAATAGCCTTTAACCGGGACAAGAAGGTTATGTGGTGATAGGTGATCCACGCACACCTAAATCATGGGCGACTACCACCTGCTCCCACCTCGGCAGGAGGACCGAGCTGGTGACGGTGGTGCAGCGTCTCAGAGCCGGTCGCGCGAGACGCTGCGGCTGGTGGCAGGATCGACAGCCGCGATAGCTCTGCTCGTGGCCTGCGCGTACACCACGCTGCGGGGCAAAATGGACGAGCACAGCGAGGTGCAGCCGCATAGGGACACTAAGCTCGTGCGCTCGCTTTCACTCGCAGGGCTAGCGCCGTACGCGGACGCAGACGGTCTGGGCCAGTTTGTGAGGAGGCAAGCTGGCGCCGATGCAGAGCGGGGGGGACCGCAGTCGCTCAGCGGCAGCACACGAAACCAGCAACTGAATGGAAGAGTGGGCACACATGACAAGTGTCCACGGTACGAGGGGGAGTGGTGCCCGGAAGAACACTGCGTCGGCGAGTACTGTGCACGCGGGCGTCTGTCGATTGATCATATTACGCCCTCCACGTGCGTGACAGAGGGCGGCTGCATGCTCAAGTTCAAGGGCAGCAACATAGTGTCGGGAGGGGACTTGTACGGGCACAGGGCGGACGAACTCATGTCAGTAATCCTGCTTCGTGGAGACATAGAAGTGTCCAGGTGTACATCTATCAACTGGATCGATTATGGGAATTTTGAATGCACCGTGGGCGCGGGGGTGGGCCACGATCTCATGTGGAACGTCAGCATTCCCCACCACGACAAGAGGGAAAAGAACCAAGGCATGGGCTGGACGTGGGCTGGCGACAGAGGGTTTCGAGGAAGTGGCACGCCGTGCCTTGACAACAACTGCGGCTTTTATTTTACGTATGCCAACCCCTCCATCAACGCAGTCGAGCCGAGTGTGGTTGACGTGGGGGAAGAAACGATTATCTTCGTTCATGGCTCCAACTTCGGACAGCATGCTGACAACTTGACTGCAGAATTTAATGGGCAGCCGTGCTTGGAGATCGAGCTTGTCAATGACCATTTACTCCGTTGTCTGGCCGTGCCGGTGATGGAGCCGGGTATTGTCCCATTTAAAGTTACTGTTGGCGGCCAAGCCTCTGAGGTGCAGATTCCTTGCAAAGACATCCCTGATTCGCCGGAATTCCCATTTACAAGTTCCAACACGTTTGAGACCGACGAGTGGAACATTACCATGGCAGCAATCATGGGACAAACTGGCTTGGAAAGTGAATGGTTTAACAACCACCAAGCAAAGATCCTTTGTTCCAATCCCGCACAATCTGTCGCTGGTATCATGGCGAACACGGGTTTCGGAAAGTGGGAGGCCGTGGCCGTGCAACTATTTCGCCAGTATCTCAAATCACATTTTGCGGCGGACGCAGGACATGGGGTCGAGGACGAAAACGGTGTGTATATCTCCAATCTTGGCAACAAGCTAGACGGGGATGTGCAGCATGACCAGCAGGTGATGGCAGAACAGCTTCAGGTGATGGAAGCAGCTACGGGTGAGTCGCGTCAACAGCTTGCACATGTTGTGGGAGACGTGGTTGAAACCGACCCACCCTGTGCGGGGTATCCCAACTGCCAGCCAGCAGATGCTGTCGGACATCGTGGATGGACCTGGCACTGGGGATTTGACCCAAAGCGCGGGTCCTGGACTTGGGAGTATGCGGCGATCTCTGATGGAAAGGAACCACCGATTTCTTGCGGATACTGCGACCCAGTCAAGGTGCATGCTGCACATCCTCGCGAGTATGCCAAGACGCGTGAGGAGACATGCATGCATTGTGTCCAAAACAGTTTTGCAAATGTTGACGCCTGTCAGTGCGCCGACTTCAAGGCCATGTGCCTACAGACCTCAGATACGCACCCGGCAATGCGCGCAGTCCATCGATCGCAGCAGCTGAATGAAAGATTGGGGCATGCACATGCAGCAGAAATGCCTGCTGCAGACACACCTGCTGTTGACTTATTTCCGGTTGCTGCCTCGTCACCCTTAGTAGATCCCCCGTACGGGGAGACAGAGTGTGCGGTCATCGCGGCAGCAGACAGATGTGAGGCTATAGGTGGTATTCCTTCTTCTGATGGTATCGCCTGCTGCCCAGCACAATGTGGAGCTTGTGGTGGGCACAATTGTGGTCACCGTGATGGGGGGGCGGCGTTATGCTGTCATGGGGACGTGACGGATGCAGGGGTGAAATGTGGCGAACCCCCTTGTGTTATGGAGGACTCCATAGTAGAGAATATAGTACATCGCGTAGATGCATGTGCGTCGGCATTCAAAGGTGTCATGGATGCAGGGAGCTTGCAGTGCTGCGCTGCATCATGTGTTACGTGTGGCGGTCCAGAGTGTGAATCAGCTCCGGGGGGCGCGCAAAGCTGCTGTTTGGACCAAGTGTCTGCACAAGACAAAATGTGTTCGGTGGACACGCAGGCACCTTGTACCATGAAAGCAGGTGGTGGACCTGGATCTGCGCCTGGGCATGCATATTCTGGGGCGTCCGATTCGGAAGCACGTGTGCTGTCGGTTTCAGAAGCATGCCTGAGTGTTGGTGGGATCCCAGATCCCTTCGGGCAGATCTGCTGTTCCGCTTCTTGCGGCGCTTGTGGTGGGATGGAATGTGAACAGCGCCCAGGCGGCAGTGACGCCTGTTGCGGAGACAATATTGTTGATGCACACGTAAGCATCTTCCTGCTCAGATTCTTGTCTGTTCTTTCGAATCTCAGAGTGGATAACCTACGAAATCAGTATCTGATACTGATTTTAGGTCCTGTTTCCGGTTTTGTTCTTTTTTTCCAAATCTGGACGGACTCAGTCACTGAGTCTGCGCACTGAGTCCACGCTTCGTGTGCTTAATGCGTGAATAGGAAAAAAATTGCGAAAGGCCAAACTTCTAACTCATAGAGCTGAAAACAGGTTGAGTGCGGCATTCCTCCATGCCTCGTGGCTGCTGTTGACGATGTTCTCAGGAACGAGGCGGCAGAAGCATGCAGGGTCGCCGGTGGAATTCCAGACGCGTCAGGCTTCAGATGCTGCCCTGCAAGCTGGTAATGGCGCCCTTCTCCCTTCCTGGTCAGCACATTTTGTGCAAGTCGCCACAATTTCGCTACCCAGCCTGTTCCTGTCGGAACGGGCAATTTCTGGGTGCACGGCAGCGAGGCGCAACGCGCATAGGCTGCCAGAATAGTGCGCGGCAGCTTCGGCGCGTTGTGCCTCGCCGCTGTGCGCCCACATAGTTGTAACATATTTTTGACGCAAGACGTGAAAATTGTGTGGGATCGGGACTTACTTGTGAATCTATCTGACTTTGCTTTGATTATGTTGGAAACAGCGGGTCCTGCGGGGGGTCCTCTTGCGCTCTACGAGACGGCGGAATAGAATGTTGCACGGATGTCATCGACGCCTCGGGCACCCCATGCGGCACGCCTCCGTGTCTGACTGAAGATCCAGCTCATGCATCATCGGTGATCGCAGCTCTGATTAATGCATCGAGTGCAGATGCCAGCACAGGTTCAGCTGCAGATGGTGGTCACAGTACAGATGCAGTGGGGAGTGCAGGTGCAGCCTCTGGGGATGCTCAAGCAGAAGGATCAGCAGCAAGCGCTACTGACATTTCAAACACAAGCGCTAGAGGAGAAAATTCCACAATCGGCAGCGAGGGCAACGGAGGTCAAGATGCGGGAGCAAGTGGTTCCGTGGAAGCGAATGGTACACTGGGTACTCGTGATCGTTCTGGATCAGGAGGTGAGGATTCAAGGGCACGACTAGCATCCAGACTGGATACGTGCGCGGCTATGGGCGGCGTGCCCGATCTCTTTGGGCTAGCTTGCTGTTCAAGTTCCTGTGCAACTTGCGGGGGGGAAGGATGCGCTGATAGAGATGGTGGTGCCGAGGACTGCTGTGGAGACAAGCTCGCTTCTGCCGCTGAGCAGTGCGGAACTCCTCCTTGCATGCTGGGAGATATAGATCCCGCTGCCGTCGCAGAACGAGTGTCTGTGTGTGCTGCTGCTGGTGGCATTTCTGATGCCACGGGGCTGAGATGTTGCTCTGCTGCGTGTGGAGTTTGTGGAGGTAATAATCCGTATAGTGTCTTTTTGATTGGCAATGTTTTTGTCCTGTGCTTTGTTGCGGTGGTCGCGTCCCTCATGTGTTGTGCTCTATACGTGAGGACTTGGCGAGTGTCCTGACAGTTTGCTGTTGGACAGGAACTGGATGCGAAGCCCGTCAAGGTGGAGCAGATGGGTGCTGCGCTGACAGCATTGATTCTGCGAACAAGGATTGTGGCTCGCCGCCTTGCTTGCTGGAGAGTGAAGGCTTGGCACAGGCACGTGCAGTGCAAGGCCGTGCAGATGAGTGTGCCGCAATGGGTGGCGTTTCCGATCGTTTTGGTCAGATTTGCTGCCCAGCATCATGTGCATCGTGCGGGGGAACAGGATGTCAAGATCGAAATGGTGGTGCTGAAGGATGCTGCGCAGATGGTATCATGGCTACCGACGTTGAATGCGGAGTTGCACCTTGCAAATGGCCGATAGATGCCTCTGCATCAGAGGCGAGAAACTCTGCATGCGATGCAGCTGGTGGCATTGCTGATCCAACAGGGCTCCGATGTTGTGCCGCTTCCTGGTACGTCAATCTTTCCACCATCGTGTTGTTATGCAGCTATTTTGTCTTCACAAAAAGATGGGCATCCCGACCATTTTCATGTCTCGCCCCTGTGTCTGCTGACTCTTGACTTTGGATTTTTTTGATCTGTCGCATGTTCTTTACATCAGCGGTTCTTGTGGCGGAGAAAACTGCATGTCTCGTCCCGGCGGGGCCCTGGAATGCTGTGCAGATAACATTGACACAACCAATGTGGTATGTGGCTCACCGCCGTGTACAATGGAAACGCAGTCGGTTCAAGAAACTCGGGCGGTGACACAGTCACATGAAGCGTGTGTAGACATTGGCGGTATTCCTGATGCCTTTGGCCTCACGTGCTGCGCGAGTTCTTGTGGCGTCTGCGGAGGTGCAGGATGTGAAGCACGTCCTGGCGAGGCTTCTGCATGCTGTGGGGATGCACTATATTCCGCCAACCAAATATGCGGGCATGCACCGTGCACAATGGGAGTCGATCCCCTTGCAGCAAAAGCACGCACTGACGCCTGCCTTGGCCTTGGAGGCATCCCTGATGCGTCAGGAATGATGTGTTGCGCAAGCTCATGCGGAACTTGCGGTGGCACCGGGTGTGAAGGGCGTGACGGTGGAGCAGGCAGTTGTTGCGCCGACAGCCTTGATACAGCAAATGTCCCCTGCGGTGAACCTCCGTGCCTCATGGAGACGCATGCCCAGGCACAAGCACGAGAAGCTGAAGTGAATGCAGCTGAATGCACCGCGCATGGCGGCATTCCGGATCCTTCGGGACTCAAGTGCTGTGCAGCATCATGTGGAGCGTGTGGTGGCAATGACTGCGCAGCACGACCAGGCGGCGCTGACCTGTGCTGTGGAGATAATGTGGGTGCTGCCAATAAGACATGCGGTCACCCAGCGTGTGTTTTTCACACGGATCCTCGCGAGGCTGAAGCCCGTGCCATGGCGTGCGAGGCAGCTGGTGGTATTGCCGACCCTGCTGGTCTTGCGTGTTGCCCGGCATCGTGCGTGTCGTGTGGGGGGTTGGGATGCGCTTCTCGCCCAGGAGGAGCACGGTCCTGCTGCGGGGACCAGATCGACGTGTCCAATGAGTTGTGTGGCGACCCACCTTGCTTAATGAAGGCCTTCACAGCTGGAGGGCCCGTTGGTGGAGGGAATGAGTGGTGGAGATTCGACTCTGGAGACGTCAACGCAAATGCTGCACGCGACCTAGATGGAAATAAAGTCGGTGCTACTTCATCTTCACATGTGTCGTCTTATGACAGCATTGACGCACTAGAACAATATTTTTTTTCGCCGATGCAAATGCACGACAGGAAGGTCGCCACAGGAACCGACGAGGTGAGTTTTGTGTGCAGGAAAGATGCTTCCCGCGCATGCAGCACCATGATGCATCTTGTTTTCTTCAGCGCCCTTTCTTTTATGTGCGTGTCCATCAAACCATAGCTACCAGCATTGTTTGTTCAATCCATTGATTCCTGTTTTTCTCTGATATCTCCCCGCCCAGTATCAATTCTGGTTGGTCTCAAGAACATGATAATCAGCAACTGATTTTTATGTTTCATAATGTGCCTCACCCCCTCCCAACATACACATGTCTCTTCTTCTTGTGTTTTGGTAGATCATTGATGAGTGGTCTCCGGAAGACTATGTGATATCTAGCAACTTTCCTTCCTCGCGGTTGGCCGGCGGAATTGGGGCTGCAGGTTCTTCCATTCGAGATTCGACGGTGAGGCCTATCTACCCTGCACCAATTGCATTGACGGCTCTTTCCAGTTTGTCCTGTGTGGAAGGAATCTCAAGATGTAAGTGGACTATACTAACGTGTTGAGTTGTCACGGTGTGCGTGTGTGCGTGTGTGCGTGTGTGTGTGTGTGTGTGTGTGTGTGTGTGTGCAGGTGATTGTTTGCTGGAGCTTGTTTTTACTGTTGTCTATTAGTGCGATAGTCTACATTCTTATTTACAAAAGAGAGTGGTTTGTGCCGTCTGTGATCCAAGATGATGCTGGAGAGTTCATGGGCCCTGCATCGCCGAGATCAGTGGGGAGTGTTTAAGGGGCCTCTAAGTTCAATTGGGTGTGGCGTGCACGTACACGCCAAACACACACGCACACACGTACATACACACACACACACACACACACACACACACACACACACACACATACACATACATACAAACACGCAAACACGCACATACATGCACACACACACACACGCACACATAAACACACACACACACACATACACACACACACACACACACACACACAAGGTCTTCTCGCCAAACA